>JACCDJ010004271.1_pt1 | contig 11643 bp, 14 predicted proteins | sample 7444481 | NCBI WGS metagenome assembly JACCDJ01 (sample SAMN15323435, study PRJNA562643) | freshwater metagenome | isolation source: river surface water | place: USA:Blue River Watershed | collected 2017-08-15 | reverse complement strand
CAGGATGTCGCAGCAGAGCTTCGTGACCATGGCCACGCAGGCCTCGGGTTCGTCGACGCGGACGAAGTGGATGTCCTGCGAGAAATCGAGCTTCGTCGGATCCTCGACCGGGGTCGGGGGCGAAGTGTCGGCGTGCAGGATGCCGTGGGCGACCGTGACGATGCCGCTGCGCGCGCCTTGGCGGAAGACCGTGTCGAGGCGGGTGACCGCGGCCGCGCCGGAGTCGATGAGGTCGCCGAGCACGTTGCCCGCGCCGACGGAGGGCAGCTGGTTGACGTCGCCGACGAGCAGCACGTGCGCCGTGCCCGGCACGGCGCGCAGGAGCGCGGCGGCCAGCTTGGTGTCGAGCATCGAGGACTCGTCGATGATGACGAAGTCGGTCGCGAGCGGGCTCTCGGCGTTGGCGGTGAAGCCGCCCTCCGCCGGATCGAACTTGAGCAGGCGATGAATCGTCGAGGCCGTCACGCGGGTCGCCTCGGTCATGCGCTTCGCCGCGCGGCCGGTCGGCGCGCCGAGGGCCATGCGCACGCGTTTGGCGCCGAGGATGTCGCACAGGGCCTTGAGGATCGTCGTCTTGCCCGTGCCGGGGCCGCCGGTGAGGACGGTGACCTTGTTCTGGAGGGCCATGAGCACGCCGGCCGCCTGGGCGGGCGAGAAGGCGAAGCCGGCGCGGGTCTGGGCCCATTCGACGGCCTTGTCGGCCACGATGGTCGGCAGGCCCGAGGGCGTGGCGAGGAAGCGCTGGATCGAGGCGGCGATGGATTTCTCGGCCTTCTCCTGGGGGCGGAGCTGCACGAGGCGCACGCCGCGCGTGGACAGCACGCCCACGGCGTCTTCCTCCATCAGCTTGCGCAGGCGGTCATGGACGATCGTCTTGTCGACCTCGAGGAGTTCGGTGGCCTTCTCGAGCAGTCCTTCGTCGGGGAAGGCGCTGTGTCCTTCGCCTTCGAGTTCCTCGAGCGTGTGCAGGATGCCGGCGTCGACCCGCTGGGGGCCGGCCGTTGGGAGGCCGAGATTCCGCGCGATCTTGTCCGCGGTCTTGAAGCCGACGCCTTCGACCTCGCGGCAGACGCGGTAGGGCTCGGTGGTGAGGACTTTCTTCGCGTCCTGCCCGTAGGCCTTGACGATGCGGACGCACAGCGCGTTGGTCACGCCGTAGGTCTGCAGGAAGACCATCACCTCGCGCAGGGCCTTCTGGTCGTCCCACGCGGCCTTGATCGCCTTGGCCCGGCCGGGGCCGATGCCGTCGACTTCGCGGAGCCGGCCCGATTGGTTGGAGATGATGTCGAAGGTCCGCACGCCGAAGCGCGCGACGATCTTGTCGGCGTAGGTCTTGCCGATGCCTTTGATCAGGCCGCTGCCGAGGTATTTGCGGATGCCGTGGACCGAAGAAGGCAGGCGCGAGCTGAACGTGCGCACGCGCAGCTGCGGACCGTGCGAGGGGTGACGTTCCCAGTGGCCGCTGACGTCGACGGTCTCGCCGCACTGCAGGCCGGTCATGTTGCCGAGGATGATGACCTTGTCGCCGGCTTCCGGAGCGAGCTCCGCGATCGTGAAATGCGTCTCCTCGTCGAGCCACAGGATGCGCTCGACCACGCCCGAAAGGGTGGTTTCGGGTCCGCGCGGCGGTTCGCGTGGCGGCGACATGCGATGAGCCAATCACCCCTGCGGGGCGGGGGCGAAACGAAAATCAACCCAGGCCGAAGAGCTCACGCCCCAGCTCGGGGAGCCCGGCGTGGACAGTGTCGGGGGCGTAGGGGGCGAGTTCCTCGGCGGTATGGCTGCCGGTCGTCACGCAATGGATCGCGGCGAGCTTGCCGTTGCGGGCCGTGGAGATGTCGAAGGGCGAATCGCCGACCATGGCCGTCCGGGCGGCGTCGGCTTTCAGGGTCGAAAGCACGAAGTGGGTGAACTCCGCCTGGGGCTTGCGCCAGGGGTGCACGTTGGTGCCGAAGACGGCGTCCACGACGTCGGCCAGCCCGAGGTGCTCCATGATCTTCTTCGAGTTGGCGTCGTCTTTGTTGGTGTAGACGGCGACGCGCACGCCCTTGGCCCGGAGGCCGACGAGGATCTCGCGGCAGCCGGGGTAGGCGCGCAGGCCGTGATACATGACCGAAGGGAAGTGCTCGCGGAAGAGGCGGGTGGCGGTCGGGGCGTTGGCTTCGCCGGCGAGCTTGACCACCGTGACGTTGACCGAGCCGCCCACGGCGCGGCGGATCTGTTCCAAGGTGACGCCCGGGAGCCCCATCATGCCCATGACGTCGTCATAACAGCGGTGGATGGCCTCGAAGTTATCGACCAGCGTGCCGTCGAGGTCGAAAAGGACGGTTTCAGGGAGGGATCGGGCCATGGCTGACCCCAATCAGGCGGGTCGGCGGACGGTTTCCAAGTTTGGAATTGAAGGGCAGGGCGACGGACCTAGGTTGCCGCTTCGCACCATGAGCTTCTCGCTGGATCTTACCAAGCCCCTCGGCCGCCTCGGCCTGGCCATCAACACCGTCGTCCTGGGCGCCGTCTTCTACGGCGTGGCCGTCGGCAGCTTCCGCTACATGAGCCACACGCTGCCGGAGGCCGAAGCCCATCGCCAGGAGGCCGCCGCCAAGGCCGAGCTCGTCGACAAGGCCGTCGCCAAGGCCAAGGCCGCCGCCAAGGGCAAGGCGTTCGACGCCGCCGCCGCCAAGGCCCAGGCCGAGACCGCCGTCGCCGCGGACTTCAAGAAGAAGGCCGAAGAGATCCACCACCACGCCGTCGAAGGCTGGGCTCCCTTCGCCGTCTTCCTGCTGATCCTCGCCGCCATCTTCTTCGCCGGGTTCCTTTCGGTCTATGTCCAGCGCCGCGCCAACGACGGCGGACTCAAGGGCTTCTGGATGTTCACCAACCATCTCGGCGCCTGGGCGCTCGCCGGTTACGTGGCCTTCTATCCTTTCCTCGCCGCGCATGGACTGCGCAACGCCTGGGCCCCGGCCTTCCTCGGCGGCCTGGTGCTGCTCCTGCCGGTGCTCTTCGCCTCCGAAGGTCACCACGATCACGACCATGATCATGGCGACGGCCACGATCACGGCCACACCCACTGAGGCGGTTCAGAGCGGCGCCACGCCGCCGAAGTCGAAGACCGTGTGGCTGATCAGGCCTCGCTCGAGCACGGCGAGGTCCGTCTGCTCTTCGGCCGAGTAGTCTTCGCCGTCATTCCAGGCGAAAGCGAAGCCGAGGGCTGAGCGCTTGAAGAGCGAGCCGTGCCGCACGAGCGCCGGGGTGCTGCGTTCCATCGCGGTCTGCTCGGTGACGCCGGCCGGGTAGTTCAGGCTATGGACATGGAGGCCGGTGACCGGCTGGCCGACGATGCCTCGGGCGAAGCGGGCGGCGTGGCGGCAGGCAGTCTCAAGATGCGGACGAAGGGCGGGCGGGCAGACCGCCGAGTTGCGATGCACCTGTTCGAAGAGCGCTTGCTCGAGGTCGAGGGAGCAGGCCACGGCCGGCAGGCCCCAGGCGGCGCCTTCGGTCGCGCCGGCCAGCGTGCCGGAGCTCAAGCAGAGGGGCATGGTGGCGTTGAAGCCGATGTTGATGCCGGAGATCACGATGTCGGGCCGGGAGGGCAGCAGATGTCCCAAGGCGATGTTGACGCAGTCGGAAGGGGTGCCGTCGATGGACCAGGCCTGTTCGCCCAGCCCGGGGTAGTCCGCCAAGGTGACTTCGCGATGGCGGCTGAAGGCCCGGCCGATCCAGCTGCGCTCGCCGGAGGGGGCCGCGACGAGCACCCGGAAGCCTTCGGCGACGCAGGCGGCCACCAAGGCATGGAGGAAGGCGGCGTTGATGCCGTCATCGTTGGTCAGCAGGGCGGTGGGTTTCATCCGTTAAATCAAGGACGGCTCTCCGTCGGGCCGGTCTCCAGCTCGGCGATCTGGTCCCGCAGGACGGCCGCGGCCTCGTAATCCTCCACCCGGAGGGCGGCCTGGAGGTCGGCCCGGGCCTTGGCCAGCTTGGCAAGGCGGTCCGCCTGGCCGTCCTGGGGGCGGCGGCCATGGTGTTCCAATCCAGGCTGGATGCGCGCGATGGTCGCCAAGGCCTGCGGGGCGTGGGCTTCGTAACAGGTGGCGCAGCCGAGGCGATGGACGCGCTCGTAGTCGGACCACCGGAATCCGCAGGCCGGGCACTTGCCGCGTCCCACGGGGGTCGGGACCGTCAGTTTAAGGCCCAACGCCAAGGAGGGGAGCAGCGCGCCCGACTGAAGGGAGGGGCAGCCTTGGCAGCAGGCATAGGTCTCCGCCTTCCCCCCGGCGACGAGGGTGAAGTAGACGGCGGCGTTCTGGACGCAGCCTTGGCAGGTGGGCGGACGAGGGATCACGCAGCCCTCACCATGCGGAAGAACCGCCGCCGGTTCAAGCGTGCGGGCGAACCTTTTCAGGTTGAAGCCCTGCTCGCGGCGGATTGCCTAGGAAACCGATGCTTTCCCCTGTCTTCATGCTGGTGCTGGCCGAGGCCGACAAAGGCGCCCTCTGGTATTTCAAGCAGATGGACGCGGCCGGCCTGGCCGTCGCCGTCGTGCTCCTGATCTGTTCCTTCATCGGCTGGGGCGCGATGATCCAGAAGTGGTCCGACGTCCATGAGCTGCGCCGGCGCAACCACGCCTTCGAACGCCGACTCCGCGACGAGCCCGCCGTCGTCGCGCTGAATTTCCCGCGCGGCTCCAACCTCGGGCCTTATGAATTCCTCGTCGCCGAGGCGGTCTCCGCGGTGCAACGGCACAAGGGCCGCCTCGTCCGCCCGGCCGACGTCACGTTGTGCATGGGCCATGTCGAGAACGCCGTCCAGCGCGGCGTCGCGCGCACGATGGTGAAGTACGAGGACAAGATGGTGCTGCTGAGCTCGCTCGTCTCCGGCGGTCCGTTCCTCGGCCTGCTCGGCACCGTGTGGGGCGTGATGGTCACCTTCGGCGCGCTGACCGAGAAGGCCAGCATCGCCCAGCTCGCGCCCGGCGTCTGCGGCGCGCTCGTCACGACCACCCTCGGCCTGCTCGTCGCCATTCCCGCCACCTTCGGTTACAATTACCTGCTCACGCAGGTGAAGATCATGACCACCGAACTCGAGAACTTCGCGAGCTCCCTGGCCGACCGCGTCGAGCTCGAGCTCGAAGGCGAAGCCCGCCGCAACTACGAGGCCGCGCAGGAGCGCGAACGCCTGCACCGCGCCGCCCAGGCGGCCCAGCCCGCCGCCGCGTCGGCCGCCGCCCCGGCTCCCGAAGTCCCGCCCGCCGCCCTGCCCGGGTGGGAGGACGCCCAGTAAGCCCCGATGGCCCGCTCTTTTTCCAAGCCTAACCGGCTGCACGTGCTGAACGAGCTGAACGTGACGCCGATGCTCGACCTGTGCTTCGTGCTGCTGATCATCTTCATGATCGCGACGCCGGTCCTGGAACAGACGACCGCCGTCAACCTGCCGAAGGCCGACAAGGGCGCGGGCCGGGCGCCGGACGCCAAGGCCCAGCATCGCATCGTCAGCATCGACCGTAACGGCGGGCTTTCCCTCGGCGCCCGTCCGGTCACCCCGGCCCAGCTCGAAGCCGAGTTCGCCGCGCTCGCGGCCCTGCCCGAGGCGGAGCAGCCGATCGTCCGCATCCGCGGCGACGGCGCGCTGTCCTACCAGAAGATCATCGACGTGCTGTCCCTCGCGAAGGCCAAGGGCCTGACGAAGGCGGCGCTCGACACCGAGACCCGCTGAGCATGGCCGCCGCGGGCAGAGGTTGGATCGGTTCCGTGGCGGTGCACCTCGGCCTCCTCGGCGCGATCATCGCTTTCTCCTGGTATGCCGCGCGTCAGGACGGCGAGAACGTCGAGCCCGTCGACCCGTTGCTCATCGACCTCGCAGGCATCCCCGGCAAGCGCCCCGGCGAGGTCGGCAAGGCCCCCGGTGTCGCGCAGGGCGCGGAGACCGGCACGAACAACGGCATCGCCCGCCTCAAGGTCCCCAAGCTCAACGTCGACAAGATCCTCCGCGAGCGCGAGCAGGCTGAACAGGCCTCCCAATCCTCTTCGAATACGAAGACCTCGACCAAGGCCGTCGTGAAGAACGGCGTCGGCAGCAAGTCCACCCGCACGACCCTCGACGAGTTCAACAAGAGCCAGGGCGGCAAGTCCGGCCGGCCAGGCGCGTCCGCGAAGTCGGGCGGCATCGGCGGCGTGTCCGTCAAGAAAGGGCGGAGCTACGGCACCGGCGACAACGGCGGCGAAGGCGGCTCGGCCTCCGAGCTCGCGCTCTACGCCGGCGAGGTCCAGGCGCGCCTGCTCACGGCCTGGCGCGAGATCGTCGCCGCCGAAGGCGAATCCGTGACCACGGGCGGCACCTGCGGCGTGACCGTCAACGTGGACGCCTCGGGCTTCGTCTCTTTCTCCGGCTGGATCAGTGCTCCCCGCGACGCCCGCATGGCCGAGCTGGTGAAGCGCGCCTGCGCGCAGATCGGCAACTGCGGCAAGCCGCCGAAGGGCAAATCGTTCAAGATCGACTTCACCCGCGTCAGCCTGTCCGAAGGCTGAGCCAGCTCAGTCGCGGACCTCGAGCACGACCTGCACCTCGACGGAGACGCCGAGCGGCAGGCCGTTGACGGAGACCGCGGCGCGCGCGTGTCTGCCGGCTTCGCCGAAGACCTGGAGGAGGAACTCCGAGGCGCCGTTGAGCACCTTGGGGCTGTCGCTGAAGCCGTCGACGCCGTTGACGAAGCCGTTGACCATGACCACGCGCGTGACGCGGTCGAGCGAGCCGAGGGCGGCCTTGGCGTTGGCCAGCGCGTTGAGCGTGCAGACCCTGGCGGCCTCGGCGGCCTGCGCGAGGTCGACGTCGCGGCCGACCTTGCCGAGCGAGACGACCTTGCCGTCCTTCATGGGCAGGGTGCCGGCGAGGTAGAGCAGGTTGCCCGTGCGGACGGCCGGGACGTAGGCTCCCGCGGCGGCGGGAGGAGTGGGGAGGGTGACGCCGAGTTCGGCGAGGCGGGCTTCGACGGAGGACATGAGTTCAGGACCAATATTTGGGCCAGCGTGCCTCGCGGCGCAAGTTATGATAGAAGAGGGCGACCAGTACGATGAGGCCGGCGCCCGTCAGGGTGGGGAAGAGCAGGAAGGTCCACGACGTCTGCGGGAGCGCGCAGAGGATCAGCGGATTGGAACATGCGGGCGGATGCACCGTGCGGGTGAGCTTCATCAGCGTGATGGCGGCGCCGACGCCCGCGGCCGGCCCCCACCAGAAGGGGAGGAGGTGGGCGGCGCTCAGCCCGCAGGCGCTGCCGATGAGATGGCCCAGCAGGATATTGCGCGGCTGGCTGAAGGGTACGTCCGGATAGGCGAAGACGAGCAGGGAGCTGGCGGCGAACGTCCCGAGCAGCAGGGCCACCTCAAGGGTCGAGCTCAGCAACGTGAGCCCGCCGATGACCGTGACCGCGACGAGCGCCACGGCGAAGGTCTCCTTGCACGATGAGCGCGGCGGCAGCTCCGCCCTGTCGCCTCGCATCTTCTTGAGCAGCTCCAAGGCAGGCCGCTTACTTGAGCCGCTTCATGCCTTCGATGATCTCGAGCACGAGCTCGCGGCTGCGGGCCTTGACTTCGCGGTTGAGGGCGGTGTCCGACGTGCCGAGGGCGCGACGGCTTTCGCTGTAAGACTGGGCGAGGACGGCTTCCTTGTTGCGGGAGATGGTCGCGTTGTCGCGCACGGAGAGGGTCACGTCGGCGGTGTAGCGTCCGAGGCCGCGGTCATAGCGCACGTCGACCAGCAGCAAGGGCGTGGCGGCTTCCTGGCTCAGGCCTTCGACGGCCTTGGGCGTGAGGTTCGCGCGACGGAGTTCGAGCTCCATGCCGTCGCGGATCTCGCCGCGCAGGTCGGCGTCCTCCGGACGGTTCTCCGAGGTGCTGACGTCGATGTAGAACTGCGTGATGCCGCGCAGTTTGGCGAAGGCCTTCTCCTGGGGGGCGGCGCGCAGCGGGTCGGTCTGCGCGACGGCGGTCAGGGTGGCGAGGGCGGCGAGCAGGGCGAGGGCGAGGGAGCGCATGGCGATGTCCCCAAGATAAGGCGGCGACGGCCCCGTTCAATCTCCTTTCGGGGGGGACGGCACGAGCCGGACGGCGGAGAGCGGGTGCTGGTCGAGCAGGGTGGGATGCCAGCCTCGCACCTCGGACCGCATCAGATATTTGTTCTTATTGAAGACGACGGGGAGCACGGGGGCCTGCTCGACCAACCGGGCTTCGGCCAGCTGGAAGTAGCCGAACCGCTGGGCGGCGTCGGTCTCGCGCGCGGCGAGCCCGAGCAGCCGGTCGTATTCCGCGTCGCTCCAGTTGCAGTTGTTGAGCTCGTTGCCCGTGATCAGCATCTCGAGGAAGGTGTTGGGGTCGTTGTAGTCGCCGACCCACGCGCCGCGGCAGAGGTGGAATTCGCCCTTGCGCATGGCGGTGAGGTAGACCTTCCACTCGAGGTTGCGGAGCTCGACCTCGACGCCGAGTTCCCGACGCCACATCTCCTGGTAGGCCTGCGCGACCATCTGCTGTCCTTCCGAGGTGGCGTAGAGGTAGTCGAACTTCGGGAGCCCCTTGCCGCCCGGGTAGCCGGCTTCGGCGAGGAGCCGACGCGCTTCCGCGAAGTCCTGTTTCCAGCGGGCGGTCGGCTGGAAACCGCCGGTGCCGGGCGGGGTGAAGTGGAGCGCGGGCTTCTCGCCGGCCCGCAGGACCTTCTCGGCGATCAGGTTCCGGTCGATGGCCATGCCGAGGGCGCGGCGGACGCGCGGATCGCTCAGCGCCTTGCGGGCGGCGACGTCCGCGGGCTTGTCGCCTTTGACGTCGCAGTTCACCCAGACGAACGCGGTGGAGAGGAACGGATCGATGCGCAGCTGCGGGGCCTTCTCCGCGCGGAGCTTGGCCACCTTGTAAGGCGGCACCGCGCCGGTGACGTGCAGTTCGCCGCCCCGGAAAGCGCGTTCCTCGGCGAAGAGGTCCGCGATGGCGCGGAACTCGACGGCGTTCAGGGCGACTTCCTTGGCGTTCCAGTAGCGCGGGTTCTTGCGCACCACCACGCGGCGGGCGACCTCCCAGGTCTCGAGCGTGAACGCGCCGCTGCTGACCATCGAGCCCGGCCGCGTCCAGGGCGTGTTCAGCGCGTCGATGCCGCCGAACTTGAGGATCGTCGGCGGGTGCACCGGGATCCAGCTGTGGTGGCAGACGAGCTGGAGGAAATACGGGATGGGGTGCTCGAGTTCGATGACGAGCGTGTGCGCGTCAGGCGCGCGCAGGCCGACGGAGCGGAAATCCTTGGTCTTGCCGGCGGCGAAATCCTTGGCGCCCCGGATCCCGTGCAGCATCGACGCGTATTCGGCGCCGAAGGTCGGCATGAGCATGCGCTGGTAGCTGAACAGGAAGTCCGCCGAGGTGATGGGGTCGCCGTTCGACCACCGGGCCTGCTTGCGTAGGCGGAAGGTCCAGGTCTTGCCGTCGGCGGACATCGTCCAGCTTTCGGCGATGCCCGGGATGGGATGCAGGTCCTGCGGGTCGTAATTGACCAGGCCCTCGAAGAGGGCGCCGACGATGTGGCTTTCGCTGAGGCCGGTGATCGTCTGCGGGTCGAGGCCCGAGGGCTCGGCCATGTTGTTGATGATCAGGTAGCCCTCGGCGGCTTTCTTCTCCGCGGTGGTCCGTCCGTCGCCGCAACCCGCGAGCAGTGCCGACAGGCAGAGCAGGGCGGCCGTCCATCCGTGCGCGGGGCGAAGCATGCCGGAGATTAGGCCCGGGGTCGGCCCGAGGGCAAGGCGTCTGGATGGACTCTTTACTCCCCTCGGCGGCTTTCTTATGAAAGTCGGATGATCAACCCGACCCGTCGCGACCTCGTCGTCGCCGCCCTGACCGCCTCCGTCTGCCTCGGCCTGCTCGGCTTCATCGTCCCCGGCCCGCTCGCCGCCGACGTCCCCGCGGCCAAGCCCGTCATGGGCTCGATGGCCTTCGACTGGGAGAAGCTCGTGGTCAAGCCGACCAAGATCGGCGCTTACCGCAAGGTATGCCAAGGGCCGACCGCCACGCTCGACGAGCTGGAATACCACATCACCACGCTGAACCCGGGTCAGGCGCCGCACCCGCCTCACCAGCATGCCGACGAGGAGCTGCTCATCGTCAAGGAGGGTACCGTCGAGGCGCTCGTCGCCGGCGATTGGGTCAAGCTCGGGCCGGGGTCCGTCATCTTCCAGGCCGCGAACATCGACCATGCGATCCGTAACGCCGGCGAAGGTCAGGCTACTTACCACGTGATCAAGTGGAATTCGCCGGGCATGCTCGCGAAACGCGACGCGGCCAAGGCGGCGGCGAAAGCCGCGGCCAAAGCGGCGAAGTAAGCCAACAAAAAGGGCGTCCGTCAGGACGCCCTTTTGCTTAAGTGTGACCGGAGCTTAGATGGCCGCCGGACCGCGCTCGCCGGTGCGGATGCGGATCACGTCGGTCAGGCCGAGGACGAAGATCTTACCGTCGCCGATCTTGCCGGTCTGGGCGGCCTTGGAGATGGTGGCGATGGCCTTCTCGACCTGCTCGTCCGCCACGGCGGCTTCGATCTTCACCTTGGGGAGGAAGTCGACGGTGTACTCCGAACCGCGGTAGATTTCGGTGTGACCCTTCTGACGGCCGAAGCCCTTGACTTCGGTTACGGTCATACCCTCGATGCCGATCTCGGCGAGGGCGTCCTTAACTTCTTCAAGTTTGAACGGTTTGATGATGGCGACGACGAGCTTCATGGTGGTGTGTTAGGTTGGGTTAGGCGTACGGTTGAGCAAGTCCACTTATGCACCCCCCGTGCCAAGTCTTGGCCGGGGGAGCAGGGACTCACGATTGAGTATTTTTAAGCAAGGCTTCGGCGGTAGACGACAGTTTTTCAGCAGATTTAAGTCCTGGGGCGAGTTCGATGCCGCTGTTAAGGTCGAAAAAATCCGCTCCTGATGCGGCGGCGGCGGTGATGTTGTGCGGCCCTAAGCCTCCGGCGAGGAGCCATTGGACATCGGGGAAGCGCTGACGCAGCCGAGCGAAGCGGCTCCAATCAGAGGTCTTGCCCGTTCCGCCGAAGGCGTCTTTGGCATGCGCATCGTGGACGAAGCCCACGGCGAGGGGGATGAGTTCGACGGGCCACTCGGCGCCGTCGGCGAGTTTCGGGGCGAGCCAGAGGCGGTCCGGGCCGACGGCCGCGGAGAGCGCCTTCGGGTCGCAGTCCGACTTGGTCGGATCGAAGTGAGCCTGGACGACCGCGAAGCCTTCGGCGATCAGCGCGAGGGCTTCGGCGACGGAAGGATTCACCGTCACGGCCACGCGCTTGGCGGCAGGGATTTCCCGCAGCAGCGGGGCGCGCGCGGTCACGGGGACGAAGCGGGGCGAACCCGGCCAGCAGTTCACGCCGAGGAAGTCGGCGCCTTGGGCGAGGGCCGTGGCGGCGTCGGCGGCGCGGGTGATCCCGCAGACCTTGATGCGCGCCGAGCCGATCATGCGAGCGCGGCGACGACGGCGTCGCGGATGGCCTTGGCGGTCGGGGCGGAAGCGGTGCCGGCCAGCGGGATGCCGGCCTTGCGGATCGCGTCGGCGGTCGTGGCGCCGATGGCCACGGCCTTGGGCTGGCGCGCGCCGGCGTCAGGACGGAGGGATGCCGCCTGGT
>JACCDJ011078216.1_pt1 | contig 11646 bp, 12 predicted proteins | sample 7444481 | NCBI WGS metagenome assembly JACCDJ01 (sample SAMN15323435, study PRJNA562643) | freshwater metagenome | isolation source: river surface water | place: USA:Blue River Watershed | collected 2017-08-15 | reverse complement strand
CCCACCGCATCGGTGGTGTTAACACTTCATCCCGGCAGATTTTTAGATAAGCAGCAGGCCACAGCGATTACGCATTTGGTGGGGTCTTCGGTGCCGCAGATGGGCCCGCAGGATGTGACCATTCTGGATTCAGAGGGCAATCTTCTCTCGCCGAGCGCTGATCGTGCAGAGGGCTTGAATCAGTCGCAGCTCAAATACGTGCAGGAATTAGAGGCTGCGATGTCCAAACGTGTGTCAGCGATTCTTGAGCCGATCACCGGCAAGGGCAATGTGAAGGCAACGGTGACGTTGGATATGGATTTCAACGAACTGGCCCGCACGCAAGAGGCGTTTGGCCGCAATACGCCGCCCAATGCAGGAACGATTCGAAGCCAGCAAAGCATCATTGCCCAGGGCACGACACCCTCGACTGGCGGTATTCCGGGTGCGCTGACCAATCAGCCTCCCCCGAATGCACAGGCACCGATTCAAAAAGGTGCGGCAAAAGGAAATGATCCGCGCACGTTAAATGCACCGGGTGATGGCGGTTCAGGCCAGACCTCACGCAACGAACTCACGACCAACTATGAAGTCGATCGTACGATTGAATATCTGAAGCGCGCCAAGGGTGAGTTGCGTCGTGTGTCGGCCGCGGTGGTGGTGAACTATAAAAATCAGACTGACACCAAGTCGGGCGAGGTGAAGCAGATTCCGTATCAGGCCGCCGAAGTGCAGCAGATGATTGCGCTGGCCCGCGATGCCGTGGGCTTTCGCCAAGACCGCGGCGATTCGGTGAGCCTTGCCAACATTCCGTTTACACCGGAACCGGTCGAGCAGGTGCCGTTTTATAAAGATGCAGGCTTCATTGAGCTCTCAAAAGAATTTGCGAAATTTGCACTCATCTTGGGGGCGCTTGCCATCTTCTTCTTTGTGGTGGCCAAGCCCATTCTGTTCCCGCCTGCTGTGGAGGTCGTGGATCAAGAGCAGAAACTCGAAGATGAGATCGATGAGCGTATGAAGGCTGAACTCGCCATGATGACGCCTGAGATTCGTGAGAAGAAGCGCATGGAGATGGAGCTTCAGCGCGAGAAGAAGCGTCTGGAAGAAGAAGAGAAACGTCGTGCGGCCGAAGAAGAGCGTCGCATGGCCGAGGAGGAGCGCAAGCGCAAGGCCGAAGAGGCCCAGCGCGAGTACGACGATTTGGTTCAGTACGCCAAGGACTTTGTGGCAAAAGACCCCCGCGTGGTGGCCAACGTGTTCAAAGGCTGGATGAGCACGGATGGCAAGGCGGGGTAACCACGGGAGCGAGCGATGGCCGATGAAGAAGTAGCCGAAGGAAAACCAATATCGATTGCCGAGGCGCTGAAAGAGGGCGTTCGCTCGGCCTCGTCCAGTGCGGCCACCTCGATCGACGATCTTGACGGTGCTTCCAAGTCTGCAGTGGTGCTGCTTGCTGTGGGTGCTGAGGCGGCGGCCGATGTGTTGCGTCTGCTTTCACCCTTTGAAGTGCAAAAGCTGTCTTCAAAAATGGCCGTGGTGCGTGCACTGCCGCGCGAACTTGTGATCGAGGTGCTGCGCCAATTTAAAGATGCCACCGCGAACAACGCCCAGGTGGCATTCGATACCGACTCCTTCATGCAGAACATGCTGCACAAGGCACTGGGCTCTGAAGGCGCATCCGATCTGCTTGGAAAGCTCGAGTCCGCCATCGACATGTCGGGTGTTGAGGCCTTAAAGCGCATGGAGCCTGATGTGCTCTATGAAATGATCAAAAATGAGCACCCGCAGATCATTGCGACAGTGTTTGTGTTCTTGGAGCCCCAGCATGCTGCCGCTACAGCCAAGCTCTTCCCCGATGCGGTGCGCGATGAGTTGATGCTGCGTGTGGCCCTGCTGCAAAAGGTTCAGCCGGCGGCCCTGAAGGAGTTGAACGAGGTGATGTCACGTGCCATGGAGGGCACCAGCGATACTCGCCGAAGCACGGTGGGTGGTGTGATGCCGACGGCCGAGATCTTGAACTTCATGTCGGGCGGTATGGACAAGGCGGCGCTTGCCAAGATTGGCGAGCACGACACCGAACTGGCTCAGATGATTCTGGAACAGATGTTCACGTTCGAAGATCTGGTCGATATCGACGACCGATCGCTGCAGACCCTTTTGCTGGAAGTGCCACAAGACATGCTGGTCGTGGGCCTCAAAGGCGCAAGTCCGCGTCTGCGCGACAAATTGCTCAAAAACATGGCACGCCGTGCCGCCGAGGCCACCAAAGAAGACCTCGAGACACGCGGCCCCATGAAGATTCAAGATGTGGAAGAGCAGCAAAAAGCGATTCTTGCCATCGCACGTACCCTCTCGGATGAGGGCCGCATCAACATGGAACGTGGTAAGGCCGCTGATCAGTTTGTCTGATCACCTAGCCTTCCGTTAGCCCATGGCGTATTCACTCGATTCGGTCTACAAGGCGGCAGAAGAAAGCCGTGCCCGACGTGCCGCGGAAGAGGCCGAGCTGGAAAAAGAACTCACGGCATCACTCCGTGTTTGGAAGCCGCCATCATTCGACCCGCGACCCAAAACGGAAATTCCGCGCGCACCGCTACCCACCGTAGATGAAGTCGAGGCTATTCGTGCCGAGGCTGCGCGTCTGGGCATGGAGGCTGGCCATGAGACCGGCTATGCCGAAGGCAAGCAAGAAGGTTTCACCGCCGGCCACATTGAAGGCATGCAAAAGGGCCACGAAGAGGGCTACAAGGCCGGCTATGAGCAGGCCAAAGGCGAGATCGAAAATCTAACGACAGCACTCAACAGTCTGCTGGAAGCCATCAACGAATTGCCCGCAGCCATGGGTGAGCCCATGGTGGAGTTGGCTTACACCGTGGGTGAGCGTCTCTCCGGTAAAGAGGGTATGGACCGTGCACCGTTTGTGGCGGCTGTGCAAGAAGCCTTGATGCGCCTGCCCAAGCCGGGCGAAAAATTGTTTTTCCGTATTCGGCAAGAAGAGTTGGATTCTTGGAAACGCGCATTGGATGACCCCGGTCTTCCGTTTAAGTGCACCTTAGTCTTTGATGAAAACGTGCCGCAAGGCCATGCCTATGTCGAGGCACAAGGAACACGCCTAAACGTGGGCGAAGAGGCCCGCAAAGCACTCGTTCGCACGGCGTTGGGTCTCGATGCATCCTCAGAATAGCGAATCGCTCAAGCGGGTAGCGGCCTATAACGCCCGCTTAAACCTGATGCCCCAATCGGTGCGCGAAGGCAGACTCACGCGCGTCTCGGGCCTGCTTTATGAAGTGCAGGGCCTTCCCATGACGATTGGCGATCGGGCTACGATCAATCTCGGCGGTGATCAAGCAGTCGAAGCCGAGTGCATCGGCTTTAATGGATCGATTACGTATCTCATGCCCGTGGATCCGGTCGACAACATTTCGCCCGGTGCGCCGGTCTACCCCTTGGGCACGCCGTATTTCGAGGGCATGCAATTCAAGGTGCAAGACACTGCAGGCGTGTTGCCGCTCGGTGAGAGTCTGCTCGGCCGCATTGTCGATGGCTTTGGCCGGCCCATTGATGGCAAAGGCATTGATACCCACGGCATTCCAGGTGTGCCCACGCGGCGGGTGAACCCACTTCATCGTGCACCGATTCATGAGCCCATGGATTCGGGCATTCGTGCGATCAATGGTGCGTTGACCGTGGGCCGTGGCCAGCGTGTTGGAATTTTCGCAGGCTCTGGTGTTGGCAAGAGCGTGATGCTGGGCATGTTGGCCCGTAACTGCGTGGCCGATGTCATGGTGATCGGTCTGGTGGGTGAGCGTGGCCGTGAGGTGCGTGAGTTCTGTGTGGATGTATTGGGCGAAAACGCGATGCACCGCTCGGTCGTGGTGGCAGCACCTGCCGATGCGTCGCCACTAGCCCGTGTGCGCGGAGCGTACTACGCCACCGATGTCGCCACGTGGTTCCGTGATCAGGGCAAACACGTGGTACTGATTCTGGATTCGTTAACGCGCTTTGCTATGGCCCAGCGTGAAATTGGCTTAAGTCTTGGCGAGGCACCGGTATCACGTGGCTATACGCCCAGCGTGTTTGCCAAGATGCCTGAACTGGTCGAGCGCGTGGGCAATGGCGCCCGCGAAGATGCATCGATCACTGCGTTTTACACCATCTTGCTGGAAGGTGATGATGTGCACGACCCCGTGGCCGATACGGCCCGAGGCATTCTGGATGGCCACGTGTTCTTGTCGCGCGAGTTGGCTGACAGCGGCCACTACCCTGCTATTGATATTGAAAAATCGATCTCGCGGGTCATGCCCAAGGTCACGACCAAAGAGCACATGCTGGCAGCCCGCAAGATGAAGATGATGTATTCGAAATACATGCGGGGCCGTGAGCTCTTGTCGATGGGCGCCTATGTGCCCGGCGGTGACCCCGAGTTCGACTTGGCCGTAAAGCTCTGGCCACAGATTCAGAAATACCTTCAGCAAGATGCCGATGACGCCCATGGCATGGAGAACTCACTGGCCGAGCTCATGAAAATTGCCGCCCAGGTTGGAGGGCCGAAGTGAGCCCCTGTAACAGGAGCGATGGATGAGCCGAGCCATGACCGCCATGGCGCGGCTGGCCAAGGTGCGCCAAGACATGGCCATGGCCAAGGCTCGACGCATTGCGAGTGAATTCGCCAAAGCCAAAGATCTCAATGAGCAGGTGGTCCAATACGCCGGCGAGTACGGCGATGCGGCCATGCAGATCGGGCAGCAGGGTATTTCGGTTGCGCTTCTAAACGACACCATGGCCTTTCGTGCGAAGTTACTTGCCGGCGCCAAGGAGCAAGAGTTAGCAACGGCTCACCTTTATCGCCAGTTGCAAGAGGCCAACAAGGTGGCGCTCTCTGCAAAAATGAAAAGCCAGGGCCTCGACCGCGCTGTGGCCCGCCGCAAAAAAGTGGCCGAGCAAGAGGAGCAGCAGGCCGAGTGGCAGGAAATCGAAGACGCCTTCTCGCACCGCAAGAGTCCGTTTTCTGAGAAGCCGCCCCGGGACTAGCCGGCGATAAGCGAGGGCTGAATGGAAAAATCAGTCCTCTGGCACGAAAGATGCTTTATCAGCTTCAACTTTCTCTTAAAGAGGTTGAACGCTATGGCATCCATGCAAGTTATGAGCGGGTCTCCCGCCGCAGCAGGCGCATCCAGCAGCCAATCCGGGGCTCTTGACCCCTTAATGGCAGGCTTTTCCGCCGAGGCGGTGGCTGCGGCTGCAGGCCAGGCCGGCTCCGGCACCCCGGAGAACCCATTTGCTGACCAGCTGGCCGGCGCACTTGCCGCATTGGAGGCCCAACAGGCCGCTGCCATGGCCAAAGCCTTAGCAGATCAGGCCCTGGTAGAGGGTCAAATCGCTGCAGATGCGGCCTTATTGATGCCAAACGGGCAGAATTTACCCCTGGATCCAGCCTTCCAAAATGCCATCTTGGCAACTTTTGCCGCAGTCAACGGCGCTGTTCAGGGCGATGGGTTAGCTGTTGATGGCCTGGCAGGGCTCACCGGTGAGGCCGCCCAAGGCCAGGATCCCTCAGCCTTTGTGGGTCCCCAATTGATTACTGTACCTACTGCAGAAGAACTGCTGGCCGCCGGGCTCACACCTGAGCAGGTTGCCGCTGCTCAGGCAGCCGGTGATGCTGAACTCTTGGCTGCCCAGGCCGCCGCCCAACAACAAGCTGCAGAGATCGCTGCACAGAAGGCTGCCGATCTTGCAATGACCCAATCCGACACAACTGTTGACCAGCCTGTTGTTGCAGTATCGACTGCCGCAGTCACGCCCGTGATGGCGGCCACTGCAGAGCAGGTCGATGCAGTGAGCGCAGCGGGCGCGACGAAGGACGCGACACTTGCAGCCGCTTCAAAGGCGGTTGGAAATGGTGATCAGAACGCTCTGGCCAATAACGCAAACAACGCAGCAACCACTGTAACGGCAGAGGGTGCAGCAAAGATCGCCACCTCGGCCCAGTCCAACAATACAAACTCTTCTGCCGGTGATTCATCCCAGCAGCAACATGCAAACGCCGCAAGCCTTGCCGCTGCAGCTGCTCCTAAAGCGGCTATCGATGCGCCTGAGGTTACGGTTTCGAAAGAAACGACACTTACGGGCAACGTGGCCAATGATGTGGGCAATGTGGTGGTCACAGCCAAAGCGAACGCTGAAGGTGTGGCCGCTGCTGCCGATGCTGCACGACAGTCTGCCGGGCGAATTGATGCGACGTCTGGCGCAAGCGCTGCACAGACAGCAGAATCTGCTGCTGCACGTGCCGAGAGCCGTCTTGAGGCCACCCGTGCATCACTGGGCTCTGGCCCGCTGAATGTGGAAGTGTTAAAGCTCACCAAACAAGGCGGCGGCCGCGCCGTGCTTGAGGTGACACCGCCCAACCAAGGCCCGATTCGACTGGACCTGCAACTTGATGGCGCAGGCCGTGCGAACCTGGTGGTGGAAGGGCTTACCGAATCCATGAAAGCACGGCTTGAGAGCAGCGCCCATTTCCTGCGTCAAGACATGGCCCAGATGGGCCTGGCCTTGAACCTGGAGATGCGTGAACGCAACGAATCGAACGCCTCTGCACAGGCCTTTACGCAGGGACAGTTTGGCCAATCCAGCGGCGGCCGCGATGGCGGCAGCAGCGCCGGCGGCAAATCCACCACGGTGGGTGTAGCCACTGGGAACACAACACCCCGCGCCGGGTCTATTACCGCCGATGACGGCATTCACTTGGTCGCGTAATTTTTAGACAATACCTGAGATAACTCTGAGAGATCATCATGGCTGAAGAAACCGCAGTTCCTGAAGAAGCCGCAGCAGCGGCACCGGCTCCCGCTCCGGCGGCAGCACATGCCGAGGGCGATGCGCCGAAAAAGAGCAAGAAAAAACTGCTCATCATTATTTTGGCGGCCGTTGTGCTGATTGGCGGTGGCGTGGGCTACGTGATGTGGTCCAAGAGCCAGGAAGAAGCCAAGCGCAAGCAGGCTGAACTTGAGGCCACACCGGAATACCAGCTCAAAAAGCAGATGGAGTTCCGCAAAGAGAACAAGCCCCCGCGCTTTATTCGGATGGATGAGTTCACCGTGAACCTGCCCGGCCGTGGTGGCGAGCATTATCTGCAGACCGCGATCGTGCTGCGTACAGGCGATGCCGAGACCGAGGGCAAGATCAAAAACTTCCTGCCCGTGATTCGCGACAAGATCATTCTGGTGCTCTCCTCGCGCACGATGCAAGAGTTGGCTACGGTCGATGGCAAAAATGCCATGGCCAAAGAGATTGCCTTGGTGATCAATTCGATCATCGAACCGCAGCTCACCGCCATCTACATTCTTCAGCAGCGCTTAGAGTCGGCGGAGCTTGCCAATCTGGAGCGTATCGGTGCCGTGCCCAAGACCACCACAGCGGGTGAGCGTCTGAGCCAGACCGCAATTGAGGCTGCTGCCCAGTACTGGAAGGTCACCGAGATGGACCTGCCGGTGCAAGGCGTACTGTTTGACCGTCTGGTGATGCAGTAATCCTTTGCGTGTAAACACTAAACCGATACTGATTCGAACCCATCATGGCTGAAAACGAAAACAACCAAGGCGATACGGCAACGGTCGACGACGAGCTTCCGCCAGAGCCGATGAGTGCCATGGATCAGATGGATCCGGCCTATCGTGCCAAGGTCGAAAACCAGAAGGCGATGTTCAATAAGCTGGAGCAGCTGTCGCGCCGGCGTATGCCCACGCTTGAGCTGATTCACGAGAAGTTTGCCCGTACGGTTCGCCTGACTCTGTTCAATATGATCCGATCCCCGGTCGAGGTGCGCGTGCACCTGCCCATGGTGAAGACTTACAAGAAGTTCGTCGACGGATTTCCTGATCGCACGAACATCAATATCGTGAACATCCGTTCGCTCAAAGGTACGGGCTGCTGGTGTATCGATCCGGGCGTGATCTATATCGCGATCGACAATATGTTCGGTGGTGAGGGCCGCTTGGCCCCGCGTACCAGCGTGAAGGAATACACGGCCACAGAGCTGCGTATCGTGCGTCGGATTATGGATGGCCTGCTGAACGAATACGAAAAGGCCTGGAAGTCGGTCCACGAGATGAAGTTTGACTTCATGCGTCAAGAGACTAACTTCACGTTTGCCAAGATCACCAGCCCGGAAGAGATGGTGATGCATGCCAAGTTCACTATTGATATCAATGGCCGTGAGGGCGATGTAGACCTGTGCATACCGTTTTGGGTGTTGGAGCCGCTCAAAGGCGTGCTCTACGAGAACATGCAGCTGGTCACCGAGCCCGACAAGGTCTGGGTGGATAAGCTTCACAACGAAGTCCAGTCCACCCCGGTCACGGCCGTGGCGGTACTGGCCCGTAAAGAGATGCTTCTGGGCGATGTGTTGTCCATGGCGGTGGGCGAGATCATCCCGATTGAAATCGTGGATCCGGTGACCGTCTATGTGGATGGCCTGCCCGTGATCCGCGGCAAATACGGCGTGAAAAATGGCCGCTATGCCGTGAAGGTCAACAGCATCCAGCGCCCAGAGGAATACTTGAAGGCCCCGCTTGAGCGTGGCCGCCTAGGCCCCTCCATGATGCGGGCCGAGGAGCGTGGCGATTTGTATGAGCGCCAGGCCGCCCGCGCCGGAGAAACCCTTGAGGCCGCCTTGCGGGCAGACCCGTCCATCGCGACCGAGCAACCGAATACAGCAAGTCCCAGTTAAGGAAAGGAAACGACCATGGCAGAGAACACAACCCCCGGAGCCGACAGTCTGGCCGAGGGCTTAAAAGAGCGCACCCAGGCGGGCGTTCGGGCCGCCGACTACGACGAGCTCGATGGCGACAGCATCCCCCGGGCGGCAGCCAATAACGTGCTCAACGATATCGATCTGGTGGTCGACGTTCCCGTTCAGGTCACCGTAGAGCTCGGCCGGGCCAAGATGCAGATCCGTAATCTCTTGGCCCTGTCCTATGGTTCGGTCATCGAACTTGATATGCTTGCGGGCGAACCGCTGGAAGTGGTGGTTAACGGTTGCCTCATCGCCCAGGGCGAGGTGGTGATCGTGAACGATCGCTACGGAATCCGTCTGACCGATATCGTGACCCCGGCGGAGAGGCTTAGAAAAATTAACCGATAGGGCAACAACTCAAAGGGGGCTGCCGATGCCGATTCACCCAGAAGTCACACACCCCGCATCGCACCCCAGCCCCCACGGTCCTCTCGCCACAGCACCCCATTCTTCATTAGTAGTCTTCTCAGCGCGACTCGCAAGGGCCGCGCTGTTTTCTTGTCTAGCGAGCGCCTCTGCGTTTGCATTGGCACAGGGCACGTCGAGCGCGCCTGCGCCGTCGATTGCCGCCTCGGTCTATCAGCCGGCCTCCAGTGGCGGCGGCATGATCTGGCTCACCTTCATTACGTTGCTGCTGCTGGCGGGTGTGGTCCTGCTGGTGGCTTGGCTTGTGCACAAGAATATGACCGCCACGGTGCCCAATTCGGCGATCAAAATTCTGTCGGTTCAGAGCCTAGGGCCCCGCGAGAGGGTGGTGATTGTGAGTGTGGTCGGCCGGGTCTATGTGCTGGGCCACACGGCCAACCAGATCAACCTCATAGCGGAGCTGACCGCCCAGGAAGTGGCCGGATTAACCTCTTCGCCTGCGCCGATTGATTTTGCCGCCCGCCTGTCTGAGCTGCTGAGAAAGACCAAGAAATGAAGAACCGTTTTCTTCTGATCTGCTTTCTTATCTCGGTAACCTCTGGGGTGATGCTCTTTGGGGCAACGGCGTACGCCCAGTCGCTGCCGCTGATTACGCAGACAGGTAACACCTATTCGGTTCCGGTCCAGACCCTGATTGTTCTGACCGCACTGACTTTCATACCGGCGGTGCTGATGTTGATGACCAGCTTCACCCGCATCTTGATTGTGTTTGCTTTGTTGCGTCAGGCCCTTGGTTTAACGACCATGCCGCCCAACCTGGTGTTAGTCGGCCTGTCGATCTTTCTCACGATCTTCATCATGAAGCCGGGCGTGCTCGATCCGATTTACGACAATGCCTACATTCCCTACACCCAGAAAAAACTCTCGTTTGACCAGGCCGTGGCTGAAGGCACGAAGCCCTTAAAGGCCTTTATGCTTAAGCAGACCCGCCAAGATGATCTAGCCTTGTTTGCCAAATTGCATGGCAAGCCGATTCAGACCCGTGAAGATGTGCCCATGGTGGTGTTGATCCCCGCATTTGCAATTTCCGAGATCAAGACGGGGTTCATCATCGGATTCATGATCTTTCTGCCATTTCTGGCAATCGATTTTGCGGTGGCCAGCATTTTGACCTCACTGGGTATGGTGATGGTCTCGCCCATGATGTTCTCGCTTCCGTTAAAGCTGCTGATTTTTGTGATGGCCGATGGCTGGGGCCTGTTGGCAGCATCCCTTGTTGAAAGCTACATGGTAGGAGGGCCGTAATGGATACCTCGTTAGTCATTGAACTGGTGTTTCAGGCGTTGCGCATGGCGCTCATTCTGAGCGGCCCGATTCTTTTGGCGCTGCTCATTGTGGGTCTGATCATCGGTATCTTGCAGGCCGCCACGCAACTAAACGAGACCACGGTGGCCTTTGTGCCCAAGATTGTGATCATGGTGTTGGTCGTGCTGCTTGCGGGCCCGGCGCTCTTGGCGCTGTTTTCCGACTACCTACGAGAAGTCATTCTCCGAATTCCCAGCATCATGAGCTAAGGCTCATGCTTGGCTGCCCATGCTAACGATCACCGCTGACTTCTTCATGCAATGGGCCACCGGCCTGATGCTGGTGTCGCTGCGGCTCTTTGGCATTTTTCTGGCCATGCCGCTTTTTGCGTTTCGAGCCTTCCCGATGCGGCTGCGGCTGATGGTGGCGCTCCTGATCGCGATTTCGATACTTCCCGGTGTGGTCTCGCAGGCTAAGGGCTTGGGACTTGCTCCGCCGACATTTCTGGCAGCAGGTATTGAACTCTTGATCGGGGTCTTTATTGGATTTCTGATTCGCTTGGGCCTGATGGCCGTGGAAGTGGCTGCCGAGGTGCTTTCCATTCAGACCGGTCTTAGTTTCGCGACCAACTATGTGCGTGACCCCAACATTGCATCGGGATTGATGGGTGAGTTTCTGGGCCTTACCGCGATTGCGTTGATGTTCATGTTGAACGTGCATTTGGTGATACTGGAGGTCGTGATCGAGAGCTTCCAGACGCTGCCGTTTGGCCAGTGGCCCACTGTGTGGAGCATGCCTGCCGTCACTGCACTGATCGCCCGGGCGTTCCAGTTGGGGCTGGTGCTCTCCTTACCGTCGATCGTGGTCTACCTGATTTTCTATGTGATCCAGGCGATCCTTGCCCGTACCAGCCCGCAGTTCAATCTGTTCTCAGTAGGCTTTGCCATCACCGTGCCGCTTGCGTTTCTGGTGCTGATGATCGTGCTGCCGGATCTGCCCGAGTTTGTTCAGCGCTCACTCGATGCGCCGTTTACGCTGATCCGACTAGGGCTGATGCAGTAATCAGGGTCGCGCGAGGCGCCCCGGAAGGGGCATCTTGTTGGGCCAGTATTCTGTCCCTACATTAAACATCCGCCCCGGATTGGCCGTTTCCTCAAACGAGAGGAAGCACCCCAATGATCGTTTATCGCCGAAGACTAGTGGAT
>JACCDJ011759795.1_pt1 | contig 11648 bp, 9 predicted proteins | sample 7444481 | NCBI WGS metagenome assembly JACCDJ01 (sample SAMN15323435, study PRJNA562643) | freshwater metagenome | isolation source: river surface water | place: USA:Blue River Watershed | collected 2017-08-15 | reverse complement strand
GAAACCAATATTGTGATTTTTGAGGTGAAACCAACGCATACAGTTCAAGAGGTGATTGCTTATTTGTTGTTGCATAACATTCGTGTTTCAGCCATGAGTTCCACCCATATTCGCATGGTGACGCATTTGGATGTTACACCAGAAATGATTGATTTTGTGATAGATAAATTGAATCATTTCCAATGAGTTGGATTTTCATGAGTGAACATCGAAATGTGGAAATTTAACAGAAATATTGACTAAACTTGAACCTGGAATCAACTTCTTGGAACAGGATGGATTTGAGAATATCAGGAAAAAGTTTGGTAACAAGAAAAACTACAAAAAGCGGTTACAACCAAGAATACGAATGTTCCAAGGGACAATTTGCAGTTGAAAACCACATAGAATTATTTAAACCGTAAATGAAAAATATCATTTCAACATTGCGAAAATTGCAAATCATTTTGGCTTTATTTTTTGCGTTTTTCGCAAGATTTGTTGCTGCCCAAACCGCCATGTTTCCCTCAAAAGGAACGGTATATGATGGTAAATTACACTCTATCCATTTGATCATTGATCCAGATTCATTAAAGGCATTGTTGGATCCTGTGAATCGGTGGACAGATCATTGTTATCCTGCTGTATTTGTGTATGATGGCAAAGATACCATTCAAAAAGTGGGGGTGAGATTGAAGGGAAATACATCGCGCAGCGCTGAGAAAAAAGGGTTTAGAATTGACTTTGATGAATATCTGCCATTTACATTCCAAGGATTGAAAAAAATGAACATCAATGGGAACCACAATGACCCATCGATGTGCCGGGAATATTTGGCGGAATACGCCATGAATCAAGGTCAGATTAATTCGGTTAGGGGGAATTTGGTCAGGTTTTTCATCAATGGGGTGTATTATGGAATCAGAAACAACTCGGAATTCATTGACAAATTTTTCTTGATGGGACGTTTCGGAAATGCAAATGGCAACTTGTACAAGTGTAATTGGCCGGCAGATTTGGGATGGTTGGGTAGCAATCAAAAAGCCTACAAAGACATCATGAATGGCAACGACAGGGCTTATCAACTCAAAACAAATGAAACAGCCGATGATTACAGTGATTTGGTTCAATTGATCAATGTAATCAACAATTCACCTACAGATTCATTTGAGGCTAGAATTAACCGAATTTTCAATGTTCAAGCCTATTTGAAAACATTGGCTATGGAAGTTTTGGTAGGGCATTGGGACAATTATTTTTGCAATAAGAACAACTATTTCCTGTATCACAACACCAAAACGGGCAAGTTTGAATACATGCCCTACGACATGGATAACACCTTTGGAGTTCAATGGGGCTATCCCAATATCAACAACCGTAATATCCACAATTGGGGCAACAAAAATGCCAGTCCAGCACCACTTACCTATAAATTGTTTGGGATTACCAAATACAAGCGTGATTTTGAATTCTACATAAGAGATTTTTTGAAAGATGCCTACCAGACAGACAGCCTATTCAATGAGTTAGACCGGTTACAAAACATGATTTATTTATGGATTTCAATGGATCCGTTTTATAATGGTACGTTCAAAAACGATTATGGCTATGATTTTGATGCTTGGAATAGCAGTTTTAATACGGCCAATGGCGGGCATGTGAGCTTTGGAATTAAGCCATTTATAGAGGATCGAACCATTTCTGCAATTGAACAAATGATGTTTGTAAATGTGCAAAAAGTTGATAGAGAAAGTTTTGCAATTTCTCCAAATCCAACCGACAATGTATTAACCGTACGCATGGATTATCCTATTGGAAATCATATAATTAACGTGAAGGTTTTGGATGAATTGAACCGTGAAGTATTGAGAAAATGTGAAATGTTGGAATCAAACACTATTGGAATTGATGTAACAAGTTTATCAGCAGGTATTTACGTTGTTGAAGTTGAGGGATATGTCCCTCAGAAATTCATCAAGCGTTAATCTTCATCATCGAGGTGAAGAATGTGTAACAACCTATGTAAAATTGGCGCCAAGAAAGTGGCAATCATGGTGAGGAAAGCCACACCGCTGTATAGCGCGTAAAAGGAAGAAAACAATTTGGCCGCGGTGGTTTTCATTTCAACAACGGGTCCCATTCCCGTTAATATGAGCGCTGCCATGTGGAAGCTATCGATGAAATTGATATTGGCGTAATGCATGTATCCAATTACCCCAATGGCCATTGAAAAAAACACAATGATAAAGGCATAAAGGGAGTAAATGAAAAGTCGTTTCAGAAAGTCTTTAAGGGGAAGGACTTTTTGATTTTTAGATTCAAACTTGGGTGATAGAAATTTCGTCAAGGTTTAAATGGATTGGGTGATTATTTTGAATAATTCTGTAATTTCTTGAAAAATTTAGCCGGAATAAGAGGTTTTTGGAGAATGCCTTGAGGCACAATACCACCTTGATAATTGTCGGCGGTTGCACATTGACCGGGCAAGATCCAGCAATCTCCGTTGTAATAGAAAAAGTTCAAATCGTTTGAATACGGAATATTTTTGGAATACCACAGGGGCTGATTGGTGCCAATAACCGAGTTCATTGGATAAAAATGGTACATGGGTTTAATGGCGGAATAATTTTTAGATTTGTGCGCTTTGTAAAGAATCCTGAGTCCAGGTTTTTGTGCAGAAATGCTCACCCTGATGGTGTCGGAAGTGGCAGAATCCACAAAAAATCCAAGCATTTTGGGATCATTAAGGCAAATGTAGTTTTCTGGATTTTGGAGGGCGCTGTCTTTGTTGTTGACGATGCTTTTAGAGAAGGGTTTTTTCAGGTCTACAATTTCGGTAGCATGAAAACCGGTAACGGTGCCTCTTCCCCCAGAAACAATGGTGTCAAAATCAACAATTTGATGGATAATGGCTTTGTATTCTTTTCCAGTTTTTAGAGCAAAGCGTTTGTGTTTTTCCGGAATAACGAGAGGTTTTTTCTGAAGTTTGATATACTCAAAATAGTAGTTATCTGTAACTGCGTAAACAATTCTGGTTTTTGGTTCGGCAATAAAAAATTGGTTGAACATCCCCAGAAGGATAGTGTCATTAAACGGGTAAGAAACGCTAAAAGCCAAATTGATATTGGGATCTGGTTGATCAATTAATTTAATGGTTGCAAAGAATTGTCCATGTTTCAAATACACTTTTTGTTGGTCAATGGTGGTATCAGAAATGGAGGAGTGGTGCTTGCAATGTAAATCGATGAAGAAGGAATTTGGTTTTGTTTTTTTGGGGGATATTGGAGCTTTGGGCACAGGTTTTTTCGGCATCTTTTTTTGTGCGTATAGCGTGTTTGCACCCAATAGTGCAACCACGATGAATATGGAAAAAAGATGCCGAAATGTCATTGCTTATTTACGAAGTGATTTATTGCGTTCTTCTTCGGCTTTCTGAATGATTCCAGAGGCGCGTTTATCTGCTTCTAGCTCTAGGGTTTCTGCTTTTTTATCTGCCTCTAACACCATTTTATCGGCGGAAGAATTAGCTGTTGATCTCAAAGAGTTGGCTTTTTTCTCTGCTTCTTTTTTGAGTGCCTTTACAGCTTTTTCAGCTGCATATTTTTCGATTGGATTTTTAGCTTTATCCATCAATTTATCGGCTTCAGCGTTGGCTTTATTTTGAGCTTCTGTAGCAAGTCTTTCGCCTTCTTGACGTTCTTTATCGGCCAATCTGCGGGCTTCACTTCTAATTTGGTCTGCCTTTTCTTTTGCAGTTTTACGAATTTGTTCCGCTTCTTGGCGCGCTTTGTCGAGCAATTTGTCGGCAGCTTGGTTGGCTTTATTGATACGTCTTCTTTTGCTTTATCAAGGTTTGGCTGTAAAAGTCCTTTGCCAATGGCTTTCCAATCGATCACCAATTTTGGTGCTGAAACAGTGCCTGAAATTTTGAAGGGCAAAGATTTTCCTTCGGCGTTTATCTTTCCTCCAAAATCTACTTTTTGATCAAGTCCAACCTTACCGATGAGGCTCATTTTGCTTCCTTTTGGCAATTTTAAACGGATAGAATCTTTGAGGGTAAGTTCACCATTGGCAATTGCAAAGCCATAATTTCCTGGCTGAACTTCGAGTTTTTTGTTTTCCCATTTAAAATACTTGGCTGCTTCACTCATCCATTGTGGCATATTGAACAACCCTTGCATGAGGTCTAAGTTTCCATCAGCAAAAACAGATTTCAAATCCACGCCCATTTCTGGGGTTAAATTGGTTGTCATGCCCATATTAAGGTTGGCAAGTCCTTCAATTTCCTTGATGATGGGCGCATATTTATTCACCAATTCAATATTTTCGGTGATATTTTTAGGATTTAAATTGAGCAGGGCAATGGTGCTTGCCACCTTAGGATCGCCTCCTTTTTCATAGGCATAGGTGGTTTTATTCATTTCGAAAGTACTTCCCCAAAGGCTTGCTTTGATTGGATCTATGGTTAACACACCATTGTTAATGATGGCTTTTGCCATACATCCAGTTAAATTGTAATTCTGATAAATCATATTTCCCGCAGTGGCAGTGAATACAAAATCAAGATTTTTAGGCAATTCAACCGCACTCATTGGCGCCGCTGCGGTGTCTACTTTTGCAGGTTCAGTGGAAGCAGGTAAGGAGTTCATCCATTCGTTTAAATCAATTGATTTACTTGCAATTGCAAGGTTTCCATGAAGGGTTTCTCCGTTGAATGCATATCCCAACATATTGGTAATCTTACCTGAAGCAGAAATGGTGGATTTACCATATCCTAAATCCATAGAGGCCAAAGCCACTTCTTTAGGGTTAATGCTCACATTGAGGTTGTTTAACGACAAAGGAAGCGTGCTTGGTGAAGTATACAATAGGTTGTTAATGGCAAGATGGCCGGCGGCCTTAAGGTCCTGCATTTTCCCTGGTACAAATTCAGAATAATGTCCCTCAAAATTAAAATCAGCATTGATTTCACCTTTTAGGTTGGTATTGGCTTCTAGCGGCATTAATTTTAACCATTTTTCAAGGTGTAAGGCAGTTTTTAACCCACCTTTCGCATAAGCATTCGAAATAGGAGTGGTGAGGTAAAGATTTGCATCGAAAGGTTCTCCGCCGAAGTTCAATTGGAATTTCTTTAAATCTACAATTGAGTGGTCGGGATTTCCGTCGGCATTGTCGAATTTAAAATCTACATTGATACCTGAAACGCCAGCTGGCAAAGAAGGGTATTGGAAAGAGCCATTGTCTACTTTCAATTCAAGGTGTGTTGCAGGCATTCTCAAGCTGTCCATCACCCCTTTAATTCCAAATTTAATGCCCATCTTTCCAGAGGTTTTTACACTTGCAAAATCTTTGGTGAAACAACCTGGCACAACCGATAAAAATGCTTTAAAGTCAGAAGTAGGTGCATTCACCGAAAAGTCCATGTCCATGTTGTTTGCATTCATTTGCAACCAACCTTTAGCATCCAACGGCAATTCATTCATTTTCACTGCGATGTCTTTGATAGCAAAACGCATTTTGTTCAAATCTACATCGATGTTGGTTTTTACATCCAAAACAGATTTAGAAACCAATGTCATTCCACCGAAATTGATATTGAGGTTTTTAGATCCAAGTTCGGTGTTCATTACAAAGATGTTGTTTTCGAAATCACCCTGTAACATTAGGTTGGAACCACCAGAAACCATTTCAACACCCATGCTTTGGTCATTGTATGAAATGTTACCATCTTCAATTTCAACATCTTTTAGTTTAAGTGCAATAGGTGCACTTTTAGAAGTATCTACTGTTTTGGTAGTTGTATCTGGTTTGGCAATATCGTAGTTGGCTTTACCACTTTTCAAAACCACCACATTTAATCGCGGTTGTTTGAGATAAATTCGTCGAATCGAAATTGGTTTATTTCCTCCCAATAATGAGGAAATATCGATGGTCATTCTAATTTCTGGAGCAGAAAAAAGTGTATCGTGTTTGAATGAGTCAATTCCAATGATTTTCAAGTTGTTAACACCCACCGAAAGGTTGGGGAAATTGCGTATCAAACTCAGGCTCAAATCGTCATCAAATTTGATGGTTGCATTCACCGATGAGCTAGCACCTTCTTGGGCCATTTTAAGGATTTTGCCTTTAAATGCGAAAGGAAGGATGAGTAAAATTAAAAAAATTGAGGCAATCGTAATGCCAATTCGCTTGAACCACTTTTTCATGTTAGAAATTTCTATTACGAAGATAATGAAATTTCTGCAAGGTGGTTCAAACGAATTATTTCAGAATAAAGGATTTGGTTACATTTTTCCCGGTAAAATTTGCGACCAATACAAGAACGGCAGGATATATTTTTTTAATAAATACATCGAATAGCGTTCCTTACTTTGGTCGAACGGAAATGTTTCCGTTGGGGTATTGGTATAGTCAAATTCAGCCAGAACCAATTTGCCATAACCAGTTAACACAGGACAACTGGTATAACCGTTGTATGATGCGGTAAGTGGTTGCTTTTTCATTAGTTGAAGCAAATTTTCAACCAAAACGGGAGACTGTTTTCTAATGGCTGCACCCGTTTTTGAAGTTGGCAAACTCGAAGCATCCCCCAATGAAAAGATGTTGTTGTAAGTGATATGTTGTAGCGTGTTTTTATCTACGTCTACCCATCCCGCGGCATTCGCCAATTTAGATTGTCTAATGAAATCTGGAGCACTTTGTGGCGGGGTTACATGGATGAAATCAAAATCAACCCAAGTTTCTATGTCTTTGTTATCAGGACCTAAACCAACAAATTTTGCTTTTTTTCCAGGCCCATCGATTTCCACCAATTTTTGGTGAAAATTTTGTGCTATGCCATATCTTTCAAACACTTTTTTAAAGGTGTTTTCATATTTTTCAACTGCAAAAATGCGTGTTCCACCGCTCCAAAATTGCACCTTGGTTTTGTTGAGTAAATCATGTTTTCTGAGATAATCAGATGCCATAAACATGATTTTCATAGGTGCACCACCGCATTTAATGGGCGTGTTAGGGGTATGAAAAATGGCATTTCCACCTTTGAAATTTTTCAAACACTCGAAAGTGTACGGGGCTGTTTCAAAACTGTAATTGCTGGTTACATTGTTTTTACCCAAGGTTTCTTTTAATCCCTTAATTTCATCCCAATTTAATTGAATTCCTGGGGCAACAATTAAATATTGATATCCAATAATTTCACCCGATTTTAATGTCAATTGGTCGTTTTCTGGGTCAAGTGAAACTACAGAATCTTTGATCCAATTGACGTCTTTAGGCATATAATCCTTTTCTAATTTGATGGTATCATTGATATTGAAATCACCAGCGCCAACTAAGGTCCAAGCAGGTTGATAATAGTGTTTTTCAGAAGGTTCAATGATTGCAATTTCGAGGTCTTTATCTTTCAATAAGAGTTTTGAAGCCACGGAAATTCCAGCATTTCCGCCACCAATAATGAGAATTTGATAGGATTTTTGCATGAGGGTAGTATTCTAATATGTAATTATCGAGAAAGAAACGTGCACATACAGTGACTATCGTCACATAGTAGGCAATTTCTCAAAATAATTTTTGATACGAACTTCTAAATTTTCACGGATGTCCATGTAAAAGAAATTCAAATCAGCAATGTGATAATTTGGATTCGTATAAAAAGCACTCCCCCTAAATTTTGGTTTGGTTACCCAAAGAATTCCCCCGTGCACTTGAGCATCGCACCTTTCGGTTAAAACTTTTTTAAAAGGCAACAACACCGCTCCTTTATTCAAATTCTTTTCAGCGTATTCTTCATTGTATTTCCAAGTAATGGGATTGATGCACAGAGATTTCTCAGCATCTTGGTTGTAATTTTGAGGGATAAAATTGCGTTCGTAACTTCTCCAACTCACCCAACATTGGGTTTGAGCTGGATTGCTGCAAAAATCTACTTTTGGCAATGAATCTTTCGGAACAGGCATACCCACCAAATAGGCAATGACCAATTTATTCTTGAGGCTGTCTTGAAAGAAATCTTTAATGATTCTGTGTGCATGAATTGTTCCTTGGCTATGCGCTGCAATTACAATGGGTCTGCCGTGGTTGTGATGCTTTAAGTAAAATTGAAAGGCTTCTTTAACATCTTGATAGGCATAGTCTAAGGCTTTCCATTTGTCGTCAATATTAGGGGTTCTGAAGCAATATAAATGCGCTTGACGGTATCTTGGTGCATAAACTTTGCAACTGCCGTTGAAAATACTCGCTTGATATTTGAGCGGACTATTGTCCATCTCTTCATTCAAATTATCATCTGAAACATCGGCATTCCAAACGAATTTTGTGGGCTTTTTTCTGTAAGTAGTTGGATGAATATAAAACACATCAACTTTGGCATTTTGTTGGTTTTCAGAAACGCCATAAGGACATAAATCGGCGGCATCGGTTTTTGAGGGCAGTGCGGCCCAATTTTCTTCCTTGGAGTAATCCGTTAATGGTGGTTTAGGGCAGTCGTCGAATCTTTTTTCGATGGTATAAACAAACTGGCTCGAGGCGAATTGTTGTCCCCCAAAAATAAAAAGAATGAAAATAAAGATTGATTTAAATTGAATCACAGGAAGTTGCACAGTGAGATTTGGGTATTAATATCTGAAAAAGGAATAGCTTCTTGTACTACCGTTTGGATCTTTTCCTTCAATTTCAATGCGTCCATTTCCACCTTCCATGGCCGCAATCAAATCTTCAGCTTCGGTGTATGCTTTTCCGTTAAATTTGGTTACAATAAATCCGTTTGGAAGTCCCATTTGCGACACAAATTGACCACGTTGAATGTTTAAAATACGTATGCCAGAGGTAATTTTGTATTTATCACAGTCGGTTTTCGACAGTGGCTGGAAGTCGGCACCAAGATATTTGCTATTGACAGCTCCCTTCATGATGAGGGATTGATTTTCTTTTTTATCGATAAGATTAATAGTGAATTGCATTTCTTTTCCACCTCTTAGAACAACCACATTGATAGATTTTCCCGGACGTTGATAAGCCATGAATTCATCATAACTTGAGCGACCATTGATGGTGGTATTTCCTAATTTCACAATAACATCATTTGCTTTCAGTCCAGCTTTTGCGGCGGGGCCATCACCCAAAATTTCCTTAATTTTTACAGGTTCATTTTTGAGGGACAAGGACTCAGTTTCTGCAGAGGTTAGCTCAACAACATCCATACCAGCAAAGGCGCGCAAAACTTCACCTTTTTCGATAAAGTCTTGAACAATTTTCTGAACAATATTGCTAGGAATAGCGAAGCCATAACCGGTATAACTTCCAGTATTGCTTTGGATGGCGGTGTTGATTCCCACCAATCTTCCTTTTAAATCAACCAATGCACCACCGCTGTTTCCAGGGTTGATAGCAGCATCGGTTTGGATGAAACTTTCAATTGGGAATTGGTTTTTCACAATATTGATATTTCGGCCTTTCGCACTTACAATACCGGCGGTAACGGTGCTGTTGAGGTTAAATGGATTTCCTACAGCCAACACCCATTCACCTACTTTTACGTCATCGGAATTGGCAAAAACGATGGCTGGAAGGTTTTTCTCTTCAATTTTAATTAATGCAAGATCTGAACTTGGGTCTGTGCCAATTACTTTAGCCACATATTCTTTTTTGCTATTGTTGAGCACAACGGTAATTTTTTCACCACCTTGAATTACGTGGTTGTTGGTTACAATATACCCGTCGGAGTTCACAATCACCCCGCTACCAGTAGAAGTGGCTTGCCCGCGACTTCCAAAAGGGTCGAAATCCCAAAATAGTCCACCGAAAGGACTTTCATATTGAACGGTACTGAGGGTTTTGATAAAAACTACGGTTGGGGTAGAGGTGGCGGAAGCTTCCTCGAAGCCAGCAAGGTTCATACCATTTGAAGCAAGTCTTGCGGGTACATCGCTGCCGGCAACTTTTAAAAAAGCGACATCTGAACGGCCAATTTTGTTAAAGATCCAAGATCCAACAAAACCTGATAACACTGATACCAAAACAACTGCAATCCATGATACATTCTTTTTCATAACTCTAATATATGTAACTGTATGCAAATTTATAAAAAAATACGATGAACAGCTTTCAATATACGTTGTATATCAGGAGATTTTCGATGGATTTCAGCAAAAAAAAAGGCTACAATTGCAGCCTTTTCAAATAAGATATTACATTCCTGGGAACAATGGTCGAGCCCAAGGAATTCTGCTTAAAATAAGCACCAATGCAATGATGTACAACCATTTTGCATTTGATTTTCCTTTTTTCACAGACATGCCACCCATTGTAATTAATACGATAGATATGATCATGGTCATTGGATGTTCAACGGCCATTAATCTTTGGGTAGAATCTTTCATCACGTTGGCCATGCCCACGTTTTGAATGAGTTTTAATCCCCAATCACCGGCAAACCATTGAATGATGCCTAAAAGCAACATGGTATGAGAAGCGATGGTCAAAAATTTGGTTTCTTTGCCATTTTTATTCAAAAAGCTGTTGATGATTGTCCAAATCAACAACACTAAAATTACCCAACGTAAAAAGTTGTGTAAGTGTACAAATCCTGTCATCATAATTTTCGTATTTTAGTTATAGCAAATATAGACCAAACAATTATAAAATTGCTTGACGAATGCGTATTAATTTGTTCAACAAACCTTCAACTTCAGAGAGCGGAATCATGTTTGCGCCGTCGCTTTTAGCATTTTTCGGATCGGGGTGAGTTTCAAGGAAAAGCCCATCAGTGCCAACGGCAATGGCTGCTTTGGCAATGGTTTCAATGAGTTCTGGTTTACCGCCAGTAACACCGCTAGATTGATTGGGTTGTTGCAAGCTGTGGGTAATGTCCATAATCACTGGTACTCCAATTTTTTGCATTTGAGGGATGTTTCTGTAATCCACAACCAAATCGGTGTATCCGAAAGAGTTTCCTCTGTCGGTCAGTAATACGTTTGAATTTCCAGAGTCAGCACATTTTTGGAAAGCATGTTGCATTGCGTCAGAACCTGCAAATTGTCCTTTTTTAATATTGACAAACTTTCCAGTTTTGGCAGCGGCAACAAGTAATTCAGTTTGGCGGAAGAGGAAAGCGGGAATTTGCAATACATCTACGTATTGAGCTGCAATTGCTGCCTCGTGCGATTCGTGAATATCTGTTACTGTAGGGATATTAAAATGTTCACCCACTTCTTTTAAAATCGACAATGCCAATTCATCCCCGATGCCGGTAAACGAATCGATTCTAGAGCGATTGGCTTTGCGGTAAGAACCTTTGAATACAAGAGGGATGTTTAATTTGTCTGAAATTTTAACTAGGTGTTCGGCAATGTTAAATGCCATATCTCTGCCTTCAATGGCACAAGGACCAGCTAGGATAAAGAAATTATTAGAATCTTGGTGTTTTAATTTTGGAATATTTGGAATCATTACCAGAGGTAATTAGGGTTTAGGGTTTAGAGTTTAAAGTTTAGGGTTTAACGTTTAATGTTTTACAACTCTAAACTTTAAACCCTCAACTCTCAACTCTAATTATTTATTCTCAGGAGCTGTTTCTTCTCCGTCTTTCTTTTCTTCTTTTTTAGCCTTTGGTTTTTTAGGCGCTTTTTTAGGAATCAATACCAATTCTGATCCACTCACAAAAGAATCTT
>JACCDJ010835928.1_pt1 | contig 11648 bp, 8 predicted proteins | sample 7444481 | NCBI WGS metagenome assembly JACCDJ01 (sample SAMN15323435, study PRJNA562643) | freshwater metagenome | isolation source: river surface water | place: USA:Blue River Watershed | collected 2017-08-15 | reverse complement strand
GGAAACATCGACTACCGTTATGGTGAAGGAAAGAATTATAATGGTCCACGTTTAAAAATTGGAGGTAAATCATTTAATATCTTCGAAAATGCAGGTATCAACTTGATCGGTCGTGCTCGTTCTGGTGAGCCATATACTCGCCAAGGTCGTGCGCGTAACGAAGCTTTGTTGTCACCAACAGGAACATTGGTTTTGGTAGGCACAGTGAATGGTTCTCGTTTACCATGGAACTACAAGTTCGATTTACGTATCGACAAAAACTTTGCATTGAATACTGCAACAAAGACAGAGGGTAAAGCTAGAAAGCCATTGTACTTAAATGCATATCTTACAATTACCAATTTGTTGAACACGAAGAATATTCAGTCAGTTTATAACTATACTGGTAACCCGAATGATGATGGTTATTTAGGAAGTCCTGGTGCGGCAGCTCAGATTGCAGCGCAGACATCACCACAAGCCTTCATTGATCAGTATAATATCAAAGTGAATAATCCAGACAACTATAGCTTACCACGTCGTATTCGTGTAGGTGTTCTGTTTAACTTCTAAAATTGCAAACCATCAACGTTAGATATATGAAGAGAATAGCTAAATTTTTGTGGTTGACGCTTTTGGTAGCAGGTATTGCTACTGCGTCTAAGGCCGATCAGATTCATGGTATGAAACCGAGTCGCCCTGTAAACACCAAGGCCGCTGGCTGTGCATCTGCAACAGCGCAAATTGATTTGGACATCAACAACGTTCGTGCATTAATCATGAATGGTGGTGATATGTGGTGGGATCGTGGCTTGCAGGTAGCTCGTTACGAAGTTCCAAAAATTGATCCGCCAGGATCTGCTCAATCAGTAAGCTCTTTATTTGCCGCTTCTATTTGGGTGGGAGGTATTGATAACGCTGGTAACCTTCGCGTTGCCGCTCAGACGTATCGTCAAGGAGGTAATGACTACTATCCTGGTCCTTTGGATGCTACAGGAACAGTAGATCAGCAAACGTGTACAAACTACGATCGTTTCTGGAAATTGAATTTGACAGATATCCAAACTTACAAAGCTTTGGGATCAAAAACTGTTTCGAATATTCCTAAAGCGATTTTGGAATGGCCTGCAAAGGGCAACCCTTATGCGGTTGGAACTAACAGCACTTCTTTAGTAATCAATGATCAATTGGCTCCATTCTTTGACGTAGATAACGATCAAAACTATGATCCATTATCTGGTGACTATCCAGCGTTCGATCCAACTGATACGACTGTTATGCCTGACCAAATGATTTGGTGGGTTTATAATGATAAAGGAAATATTCACACAGAAACAACAGCTGATCCAATTGGCTTGCAAGTGAATGCTACCGCTTTCGCGTACTCTACGAATGATGATATCAATAACATGACGTTCTATCGTTATGATTTATTCAATAAGGGTAACTATACCTTGGATAGTGCCTTCATCGCTCAATGGGTGGATCCAGATTTAGGTTGTGCAAACGACGACTATATCGGTTGTGATACTTCAGGAACTGCAATGGGTAGCGGTACAGGATTAGGTATTTGTTATAATGCGGATGCATTTGACGAAGCTTGTCCTGCAGGTTACTTAAGCAATGTACCTATGGTAGGTATCGACTTCTTCCAAGGTCCGAAAAATGCTCAAGGTAAAGTTTTAGGAATGACAGGTTTCTACTACTATTACAATACCACTCCTTCTACACAGGCGGATCCTCAAAATGCGGTTCAGTTCTACGGATACATGACAGGTACATGGCGTGATGGTACTGCCTTCACTTATGGAGGAAATGCCCACCTTGGCGCTTCTACTACCAGTTTCGTATATGCTGACGCTCCAAACCTAACAGGAACAAAACCTGGTTCAGGTTTGCCTTACTGGTCAATGTGTAACCCTACCGTAACTCCTGGTGACTTGCGTGTAGTTGAATCTTCTGGTCCGTTCCAATTGATTCCTGGTGCTAAACAAACAGTTACTGTAGGTGTGGTTTGGGTTCGTCCAATTCAATATCCTTGTCCTTCTTTCGCAGCTATCTTGAATGCTGATCGTAAAGCGCAAGGTTTGTTTGATGCGAACTTCCGTATCTTGAATGGTCCTGATGCTCCAGACATGTCTGTTAAGGAGTACGACAAGCAATTAGTTATTACCTTATCAAACCCTGCTTCTTCAAATAACTATGGAGAGAAATATATGGAGTTTGATAATACCATCTTGCCTTATGTAGCCGCAAATCCAGCAGCTCCGACACGTCAAGATACATTAGATGCTTCTTATCGTTTTGAAGGATATCAAATCTTCCAATTAAAAGATAATACAGTTTCTGCGGCAGAATTACACGATATGAGTAAAGCTCGTGAGATTGCGCAAGTAGATATCAAAAACGGTATTACAAAGATTGTGAATTTCACTAAAGACCTTAACATGAATGCGAACGTTCCTACATTGGAAGTAAGCGGTTCAGATCAAGGAATCAAGCATAGTTTCGTAGTTAATACGGATGCCTTTGCTACAGGTAATACAGATTTGATTAATCATAAGACCTATTACTACATGGTTATTGCGTATTCTCACAATAACTACAAGCAATTCTCTGACGCAGACCCTACCTCTCAAGATGATCCTTATAAGCCATCTCGTCGTCGTGTTCGTGTGTACAGTGCAATTCCTCATATCGTTGATCCTGAAATGGGTGGTACCGTATTGAATTCTAAATATGGTGACCAACCTATTATCACACGTATCGAAGGATATGGTAATGGTGGTAATTTCTTGAACTTGTCTCAAACATCTATCGACAAGATCATGAAAGATAATTTTGCTGAGCGTTTGGTATATGATACCTTAGGTGGACCAGTAAACGTAATGGTTACAGACCCTAAGAACGTTAAGCCGTATAAATTTAATTTGTATTTAATTGACTCAGTAGAAACTCCAATCGTTCCTAACAAAAAGGATAGTTTGATAGCTACTGCTTATTGGAAGTTGGTTAATACAAGTACTGGTGAAGTGCGTTATTCTGAAACAGATATGCAATTAGCGAATGAGCAAATTTTCGATGATTGGGGATTCTCTGTTAACGTAAGACAAATTGCTTATGCCGGCACTAAGTTTAGTACAGGTTCAGGTTCGTTTGTGAACATGGCGGAAAAGAATGGCTTTATCGGTTCTGAAGTTAAGTTTGACGTAACGAAGATTTGGTATGGTGGCGTTCCTGATCAAGATGGTGATAATGAAATGAACTGGATTCGTTCAGGTACCTATAAGTCATCTGCAAGCGCATCATGGTCTGACTATGATATGGCTTCATCTAATCCGGTGGATAAAGATGCAGATTATGAAAAGGTGGTTGATGGAACATGGGCTCCTTATCGTTTGTGTGCGCACCAAAATGCCTTCCCAACGAGTGGTGCTGACTTGTCTGCTGCAATTTTGCCTGCATTCGATGCAACTTCAGTTAACTCAAACGCACATAAGTTGAACAACTTGCCAAGCGTAGATATCGTATTAACAAGCGATAAATCTAAATGGACACGTTGTGTAGTTGTAGAAACTGATCCTGATCCAGTACGTGTAGGATTTACCAATGGATTGAAATTACAAGCTCGTTCTCACGATAGCTGGGTTTCTCCTAATGATTTGAATGCTGATGGTTCGCCGAAGTATACAGCGAAATCAGTAGAACACCCTGCAGGTTTATCTTGGTTCCCTGGTTATGCCATCAACTTGGAGACAGGTGAGCGCTTAGATATCATGTTCGGTGAAGATTCATGGTTATTAAGTGATAATGGAAACGATATGTTATGGAATCCAACAGCAACTATGTTTGGTAAAACAGGTGAAGCGAAATATGGCGGACGTCATTATATCTACGTGATGAATCATCGTTATGCATATAACGGAGATGATCAAGATGGTAACCCTGCGACGAATTCACCAGTAGCTTACTTAACAAGTTTAACTTCAGGTAACGCGAATATCATTCGTACGGTTTATGAAGATGCGCAGTGGGTGAATGTACCTTTAGCTATCTCTTCATTCGGTGTTAATTTGAAATCTGCAAGAGAAGGAATCATTCCTTCAGATGTAACCGTTAAATTGCGTGTAGCAAAGCCTTATGGCAAGTTTACTACCATGTTGAATGATGAGCATCCTAACTATCCTTTATATTCATTTGATATGGGAGATTTAGCGGCAAAGAGAAACGATACTGCTCAAGGAAAGTCTGCACTTGACTTGGTGAATGTAGTTCCAAATCCTTACTATGCTTATTCTAACTACGAGACTAGTCAGATTGATACACGTGTTAAGATTACGAACTTACCTCCTAAGTGTACTGTAACTATTTACTCGGTGGATGGTACAATGATTCGTCAATACAAGCGCGATAATGATTCTGAAACTTTCTTGGATTGGGATTTGAAGAATAATGCCAATATCCCTGTATCTAGTGGATTGTACTTGATTCACATTTCTGCGCAGGGCTTAGGTGATAAGGGAGATGCTCCTGCACAGCGTGTCATCAAATGGTTTGGTGTTATGCGTCCAATTGATTTAAATACTTTCTAAAGAATTCAAACGCACGATCAATATGAAACTAATTAATAAAATTGCTTTAGGTCTTGCTGTTACAGCTTTAAGTTGTGTTACAACTGCACAAGCTGGAAATAAGGATCGTACCGGTCAAGCCGGCGCATATGAATTGCTTATCAATCCTTATGCTCGTAGTGGCGGATGGAGTGGTTTAAATACTGCTTGTATCAAGGGTATTGAAGCTTCGCGCATCAACGTAGCTGGTTTGTCTTTTACTGAGAAAACAGAAATCGTTTTCGCACGTAGTAGTTACTTAGCGTTGAAAGGTAGCGATATGGCTATTAATAACTTCGGTATCGCTCAACACGTGGGTGGTGAAGATGGAGGTGTAATGGGCTTATCGGTTATGTCAATGACTTTCGGTGAAATTCCAATTACAACAACTGAAGTTCCAGATGTGGTAAATGGTGTAGCTACTTTAGGTACTTACAAGCCACAATTCATGAACATTGGATTGTCGTATGCGAAGAAGTTCTCAGACGCGATTCAAGGGGGCATGGGTGTTACCATTATCTCAGAAGCTATTCCGAACGCTAAGGCACAAGGTGTGGCGTTGGATGCGGGAATTCAATATGTAACTGGACCAAAAGATAATATTCACTTTGGTATTTCATTGCGTAACGTTGGTACGCCAATGCAGTTCCGTGGTGATGGTTTGTCTTTTTCTAATATTGCATTGAACGGACGTTATTTGTTGACGCAAGAGATGCGTTCACAAATGTTTGAATTGCCTTCTTTATTGAATATTGGATTGGCGTATGATTTTTATCCGGTTCCAAAAATGGCTGATATTCATCGTTTGACGGTTGCGGGTAACTTCACCTCTAACTCCTTCACGAAGGATCAGTTCGGTTTAGGAATGGAATACGGCTATCGTAATACATTGATGGCTCGTGTAGGTTATCGTTATCAGCAAGGTGGATTAAATGTAGACACACGTGGCAATGTATATAACGGATTGCGTGCGGGTGTTACTTTTGAAACTCCGTTGAAAAAGGATGGTCCTGTCTTTGGATTGGATTACGCTTACGGAGCAACGAATCCGTTCAATGGTACGCATACCATCGGTGTTCGTCTAGGTTTGTAATTAACTATCAAAATTTATACTAGCAGGGTGCTTGTTCGCAAGTACCCTGTTTTCTTTTTTTTATCAAATAACACAAATTCATATGGCTTACATTTATTTGTCGCAAGAAGGAATGGATAATTTGAAAAGCGAGTTGAACGAATTGCGTACTAAGGGACGTCAGGAAATAGCTCGTCAAATTGCAGAAGCGCGTGATAAAGGGGATTTAAGTGAGAATGCTGAATACGACGCAGCAAAAGAAGCACAAGGGCACCATGAGGCTAAAATTGCTAAATTGGAAGACATGTTAGCGAATGCTCGCGTAATGGATACTGCCTCTTTAGATCTTTCAAAAGTATCTGTGATGTGTAGTGTGCGTGTGAAGAATTTGAAGATTAAGAAAGAACAAGTATTTCAATTGGTTTCTGAAAAGGAGGCAAACTTGAAAGAAGGTAAAATCTCTGTGAATTCGCCGATTGGTAAAGGTTTGTTAGGTAAGAAAGTAGGTGAGAAAGCTGAAATCACAGTGCCTGCAGGCAACCTTGAATTTCAAATTTTAGAAATCTTCGTTTAATTATGCCTAGCATTTTTACCCGAATCATCAATAAGGAAATCCCTTGCCATCTCATTGCTGAAAACGAGCAATACATGGCCTTTTTGGATGTGATGCCTTTACGCGAAGGACATACTTTAATTGTTCCGAAGAATGAGGTAGATTATATCTTTGATTTATCTACCGAAGACCTGGCAGGCTTATTGGAATTCGCTCGTCCGATTGCTAAAGCAATTGAAAAAGTAATTCCTTGTCAGCGCGTTGGATTGAGTGTTATAGGATTAGAAGTTCCGCATACACACCTTCATTTGGTGCCGATTGATACTGCCAATGATTTGAATTTTACACGCAGTAAAATGCCTGCCGACCAAGGCAAGCTGGCGGAAATTGCATTAATGATTAAATCGCAATTGTAAGCAAATGCGTAAGGGCCTTTTACCATATCGTTCTACTCGGTTAGTTAAAGGTCTTCTGTTTCTTTTATTATCTATTTGGATTTTAGGGGTAGTTCCTGTAGAGTGGCTGCATGATAGTTTTTTTTCGCATCATGATACCGCTCATCTTGTTCATCCTGCTTCACAATATGGAGACGCTTCCATTGAGCTAGGGCATAAACATTGCACGGATCCCTTTACTATTTTACATCATGCTGATTTGTTGCATCTTGTTATGTACAAGATGGGATTATCTGTGCATGTTGAGAGCTTGCCATTCTCTGCGTCAAGAGCTGTTCTGACAAAGGAGATTGTATGCGTTTCAAACAGAGGCCCCCCCGTTGAGTTTTAGTTGGTAGATTTTTTTGCTTAATTAAAACTTTTAATATGACTAAATTTAATTTTAGGCTTTTGTACCCCTTTGGTCTAAGCCTTTTCTTCTTTGTTATTGTTGTTTTTAAACTAAATGCGCAGTCGTGTTTGCGTGGGGTAGTTTTATTCAGTGCCCAGGAGGGCCATGCCAAACAATTAATTTTAAAATCAGATTTTCCTCCGGCAGATATTTATGCCAATGATTTGCAAGTAGGAACGAGCATTGATTCATTAGGACGATTTCATATTTGTGATATTCCTCCCGGAGAACACGTTTTTACCGTTTCAAGTATTGGGTACGAAAGTGTTCGTTTCACTTTAAAAACTCAATTAGATACTACTGTAGAAGTTGTTTTGAGACAGCGGGTGCTAGAGACTGCCGAACTCACTGTAACAGGCATTACGCGTTCAGGAGATGTGAAGACGAATGCGCAAGCTCTGCAAATTATTGATGCGCGCGTGTGGCAACGTAATACCTCCCAAGGCTTGATACAGCTTTTAGCTAACCAGCCAGGTATAGCTTCTATTAATACAGGCGCTGCCATCGCGAAGCCTGTCATCAGAGGCTTGGGCTATAATCGTATTGTGACAGTGAGTGATGGAGTGCGACAAGAAGGCCAGCAATGGGGCGATGAGCATGGAATTGAAATTGATGATTTCGGCATCTCTAAAGTGGAGGTGTTGAAAGGGCCTGGTAGTCTGATGTATGGCAGTGATGCGATTGCAGGGGTTATCAATATCATAGATCCATTGCCTGATCGTAAGCAGTTAATACGAGGCAAGGTTATGTTAGGATATCAATCGAATAATGGTCAGCGTAATACAGCTGCGGTATTAAGTGGTGGCAAGAATCGCTGGTCGTATTTAATACGCTCTTCATCGAAAGACGCGCATTGTTATCAAAACGCGCGCGATGGCTATGTGGCGAATAGTGCTTTCAATAGTTCCGCAGCAAAAGCGATTATCACGACCCATCGAAAGTGGGGATATAGTCAGATGATTTATTCTGGGTATCGCATGAAGTTAGGATTAATAGAAGGGGAGCGCGATAGCCTTGGAAGATTTCTTACACCGCAAATGGTAAATGGACAGCTCGTTTCGGAGATTAATACAGATAGTGTTTATCGTTTATATGCATTGCAATATCCGCAGCAAGACATCTTACATCAAAAGTACGTTTCCAATACGCGCATCTATTTTGGCAAGCGAAATTTAAAGATGGTCTATGCCTATCAGGAGAATGTACGTAAGGAGATGGCGACAGAGTTTCAGCGCAATGCACCCGACTTATGGATGCGACTGCGAACAGGAACTTATCAGTTGCAATTGAATGGAGAATCGGCAAAACAGATTAGTTGGTCGATTGGGAGTAGCGGTATGTTACAAGCGTCTAAGAACTTTGGAGCAGAGCAGTTGATTGCGGATTATCATTTGCTAGATGCGGGCGTGTATGGATTATTGTATGGTAAATGGAAAAGCTTGTATTGGCAGGGAGGACTTCGTTATGATCATCGTTGGATGGAGTGGCAATCGAATCAAAAGGAGTTTGGCGGTGTTTCAGGAAGTATAGGAAGCAGTTATCAATTTGCGAAGTCGCATTATGTTAAAGTGAATGTTTCAAAGGGTTATCGTGCGCCGAACGCTGCTGAGTTGACTAGCAATGGTGTCCATGAAGGCGCCTTACGTTATGAAATTGGTAATGCAAGGCTGAAGCCTGAAAGTTCTATTCAGACGGATGTTCAGCTGATGTTGAATTGGAGTCATTTTTCTTTGACGAGTTCTTTGTTTCAAAACAATGTAAATAATTTTATATATATCAATCGATTGGAGAATTGGAATTTTACAGATTCTATTCTACAAGGGATGCCTGTATTTGAATTCAAAGAGCAGGATGCCATTTTACGTGGCTTCGAGGTACAATACGATTATCATCCACATCCATTGGATTGGTTGCATATTGGGCAGAGCCTATCTTATGTAACGGCTCATTTTGTAGGAGCAACAAATACGGATCAATATTATTTACCAAACATTCCTCCGATGCGTTTAGTGAGTAATGTGCAGGCAGAGTTTCCGAAGTTTGGTCATTATTTACAAGACCTAGAATTAGGTGTGAACTATATGTATGTGTGGCGTCAGACGCAGATATACAGTGCCTTTCAGACTGAGACGAATACAAATGGCTATGGCTTGTTGAATGCTAAAGTATCAGCGAAAATGAATATTCGTTGGTTTGAAAGTTTGGATGTGGTGGTTAGTGGGAATAATTTATTGAATACCGTTTATCAAGATCATTTAAGTCGTTTAAAATATGCTCCGTTAAATACTGCGACTGGTTATGGTGGTGTTTGGAATATGGGACGGAATATATCGGTTCAAGTAATGATAGGGATATAAAAAAAGCCGAACGTTTGTTCGGCTTTTTTTATTGCGTAGTGGATGAATTATTTGATGCTGTGCATCACTAAGCCATCACGTAATTTAGGTTCGAACCAAGTTGATTTAGGAGGCATTACATTGCCGCTATCAGCGATGTCGAACAATTGAGCGATGGTTACAGGGTACATTGAGAATGCTGCTGCAAATTCGCCGTTATTCACGCGCTTTTCTAATTCAGCAAGACCACGAATACCACCGATAAAGTCAACACGTTTATCAGTACGTGGATCATGAATTTCAAGCATGCCTGACAATACATTATTTTGAAGGATGCTTACATCCAAAATTCCGATTGGATCTTCTGTATACGTACCGGGCTTAGCTGTGAGCTTATACCATGCATTGTTAATGTATAAACCGAATTCGTGAAGCTTAGCAGGACTTACTGTAGCGGAGCCGCAGTTTTCGATATCGAATTGGCTTGCTAATTTTTCCAAGAATTGTTCAGTTGACATACCATTTAAATCTTTAACTACACGGTTGTAGTCTAGGATTGCTAATTGGTCTTCAGGGAAAATAGTTGTGATGAAGTAATTATATTCTTCTGTACCGTTATGATTCGGGTTGTTTTGTTTTGCAGCATCACTTACGCGGTTTGCACTTGCTGCACGGTGGTGACCGTCAGCGATATAAGTGAAAGGAACTTTCGAAGCGAAGATTTCTGTAATTTGATTTACAGCAGCTTCTTCGTTTACTACCCAAATAGTATGACGAACACCATCATTCAATTCGAAGTCGTATTCAGCTGCATGGTTTGCAATCCAGTTGTTTACTAGCGTGTCCATGTCTGCTACGTTACGGTAAGCAAGGAACACAACCCCACTTTGACATTGCGTGTAGGTGATGTGGTTGATACGATCTTGTTCTTTTTCAGGACGAGTGAATTCGTGTTTTTTGATGATATCGTTCTTGTAATCTTCAACGCTAGAGCCACATACTAAACCTGTTTGTGTACGGCCTTTCCAAGTTAAAGAATAGATATAATAACAAGGTTTTTCGTCTTGGATTAAGACGCCATTGTCTAAGAAGATTTCTTGGTTCTCAGCTGCTTTTTTGTAGACAGCGACATCATGAATATCTACTGAATCTGGAAGATCGATTTCAGCTTTAGAGATATGGTAGAATGAGTATGGGTTTCCATCAGCTTCAGCACGAGCTTCTTGACTGTTTAAAACGTCATACGGTTTTGCAGCCACTTGGGATGCCAATTCTTTTTTCGGGCGAATGCCGCGGAAAGGAGCGATTTTAGCCATGATATTATTTTTTTTGCATCGCGAATATACGAAATTGCTAACGGAGCAAGGATTTTTTGTTTCTTTAAAGTATGAAGAAAAAAACTGCTACTGTATTTCAGTTGGATAAAATAGAGAGTCGGAAAAGTAAAATTTCCGGTATGGGCGCGTTTGTGATAAAGCCCATTAAAGCTCGTTCTAAGATTGGGAACATGACTGGTGAATTGATTAGTACGCGAGAAGCAAGAAAGCGTGTGAAGCAATTGAAGGTGATTAAGATGGTGGAATTTGATGAGCATGTTGCTCTAGATGCAACGCATAGTAATTCATTAAGTCATATCAATCACTCCTGCGATGCGAATTGTTATATTCGTTTAATTCATCATAAGGTTGAGTTTTATGCCAAGCGAAATATTAAAGCAGGGGAAGAATTGACTGCTGATTATGGCGAAACCCAGCATGAGGAGCAATTAAAGTGTCGTTGTGGAGCACAAAATTGTAGGGGTTGGTTGTAGCCTATTTTGGATAGTCTAGAAATGAGATTTTTCTCCAGTGTAGAAATGTGCAATTTCGGCAGTTATTGTCACTTTTCTGCAATTTTATTTAACAACAGCCAGTTTTTTTAAATAAAGTGCATTTTTTGTCTACAAACTAGAATAGTTGCCATATGGCAATTCTGCTAATGTCGTTGCTGTAAAGGTTTGACTATAAAATTATACAAAGAAATTGCGTGTTTTCAGCCTCTTTTTCTTAACTTTACAGGGTATAAGCACGCCTTAAGTTGAACAAAAATTATCAAATGAAATCTTACTTTGTAAAATTCGCAAGTCGCTATTTTTTTCTATTCACATTCTTTACCTCATTAGCTTTTATTAATTCTGTTAATGCAGGAGTGGACGTATCTAGCTGTCCTGTTGTGGAGAAGCGAAGCAATGGTAATGGACAAGCAAGTTTGGC
>JACCDJ010229516.1_pt1 | contig 11649 bp, 7 predicted proteins | sample 7444481 | NCBI WGS metagenome assembly JACCDJ01 (sample SAMN15323435, study PRJNA562643) | freshwater metagenome | isolation source: river surface water | place: USA:Blue River Watershed | collected 2017-08-15 | reverse complement strand
GATCGAGCGCAATGCACTTCTTCGTCGTTTTGTGGATGTTCAATATAAGCGTAATGACATCGCATTTGAACGTGGAACATTCCGTGTCCGTGGAGATACGATCGAGATTATTCCTATGTATGAAGAGTTGGCCATTCGTATCGAGATGTTTGGCGATGAGATTGAGAAGATCATGACTCTCCATCCGCTTACTGGTGAAATCATCCGCGATGAAGACCAGGTTCATATCTTCCCGGCGACTCACTATGCGGCGAGCCCTGAGACGATGAAGCGAGCAATTGGCGATATCCAAGATGAGTTGCAGATCCAACTCAATCTCTTTGAGAAGCAGGGCAAGTTGCTTGAGGCCCAGCGTCTTCGCATGCGCACCACCTTCGATATCGAGATGATGGAGCAGCTCGGATTCTGCTCAGGAATTGAAAATTATTCACGCCATCTCGATGACCGCGCTCCAGGTTCGGCACCGCACTGCCTCTTGGATTATTTCCCAGATGATTTCCTGGTCGTCATCGATGAAAGCCATGTCACCGTTCCTCAGATTGGCGCGATGTATGAAGGCGATGCTTCACGTAAACGCACATTGGTTGAACATGGATTTAGATTGCCGAGCGCACTCGATAACCGTCCACTGAAGTGGCCTGAATTTCTCGAACGCGTTGGCCAGACTGTCTATCTCTCAGCAACTCCAGGAAAGTATGAGATGGAGAAGGTCGGGGGAGATGTCGTAGAACAGGTGATTCGCCCAACTGGCTTGGTGGATCCTGCGATTATTATCAAACCAATTAAGGGACAGATTGATGATCTCCTTGAAGAGATCAATATTCGCGCAGCTAAGAATGAGCGCGTTCTGGTGACAACGCTGACAAAGAAGATGTCTGAAGATCTCACTGACTATCTACAAGAGCGTGGTGTCCGTGTGCGCTACCTCCACTCTGAGGTCGATACCTTGCGCCGCGTTGAACTTCTCCGTGAACTTCGCACCGGTGAATATGATGTTCTGATCGGTATCAACCTCTTGCGAGAGGGTCTAGATCTTCCTGAAGTGTCTCTTGTTGCAATTCTCGATGCTGATAAAGAGGGATTCCTACGATCTGCAACCTCATTAATCCAAACGATCGGCCGCGCTGCGCGAAATGTTTCTGGTGAAGTGCATATGTATGCCGATAACATCACGCGATCTATGGCGCTGGCAATTGATGAGACCAATCGTCGTCGCGCCAAGCAGGTTGCCTACAACCTTGAGCGAGGCGTTGATCCTCAGCCGCTTCGCAAGAAGATCGCAGATATCACCGATCTCATCACGAGAGAGAGTGACGATACAACTGAGCTCTTGGCTAGCGAGAAGAAGACCGGCAAACGTAGCAGCGACGGTCTCTCTGCTGGACTGAACGCAAAGGGCGCGATCTCTCTACCGCGCAAAGATCTAGTCGCCTTGATAGGCTCGCTCACCGATCAGATGCGCAGCGCCGCTGCAGATCTTCAATTCGAAGTGGCGGCAAAGCTTCGTGATGAGATTCGTATCTTGAAGAAAGAACTTCGATCTATGGAAGAAGCGGGTGTCTGAAGTGACTATTGAGAAACTAGTCGTGCGCGGTGCGCGTGAACATAACCTCAAGGATGTCTCCCTCGATCTTCCTCGCGATGCCCTCATTGTCTTTACCGGCCTTTCAGGCTCAGGAAAATCTAGCCTTGCCTTCGACACGATCTTCGCAGAGGGTCAACGACGCTATGTTGAATCTCTCTCTGCCTATGCACGTCAATTCTTGGGTCAGATGGATAAACCTGATGTTGATTTTATTGAGGGGCTCTCACCTGCAGTCTCGATCGATCAGAAATCGACCAACAGAAACCCGCGTTCGACTGTAGGAACAATCACTGAGGTATATGACTACCTCCGTCTTCTCTTTGCCCGCGCCGGAAGACCACACTGTCCGCAATGTAAGAAACCGGTCTCGCGTCAGAGCCCACAGCAGATTGTGGACCAGATTCTTGAGTTACCCGCAACGACGAAGTTCCAAGTATTGGCTCCGGTTGTACGTGAACGTAAAGGTGAATTTGTTGATCTCTTCAACGACCTCGTTAAGCAGGGTTATTCTCGTGCGATTGTCGATGGGGAAGCGATCTCACTCTCTGAGCCTCCTAAGTTAAAGAAGCAAGAGAAGCACACTATTGAAGTTGTCATTGATCGCCTGACTGCAAAGGCTGAGTCGAAATCTCGTCTGACAGATTCCATTGAAACAGCGCTCAGACTTTCTGCAGGAATCGTTCTCCTTGACTTTGTCGATGCTAAAGAGGGTCAGGAGAAGATCCACACCTATAGCGAGCATCTTGCCTGCCACGATTGCAACCTCTCTTTTGAAGAGCTCGAACCACGTTCTTTCTCATTTAACTCTCCCTTCGGAGCATGTCCTGAGTGCACAGGTATTGGTACAAAGCTCGAAGTTGATGAAGAGCTGATCATCCCTGACGATTCACTCAGTATTAATGAGGGAGCGATCGCTCCATGGTCAGGCGGGCAATCAGCAGATTACTTCGTGCGTTTACTTGAGGCGTTAGCTAAAGACATTAAATTCTCTCTCGATACACCGTGGAAGAAGATCTCCGCCAAAGCGCAGGAAGCGATCCTCAACGGTTACGAGTACGAAATTCAGATGCGTTACAAGGGTCGATATGGCGCACGCAACTACACAACAGGTTTTGAAGGTGTCATTCCATTTATCCATCGCCGCCATAGCGAGACAGATAGCGACTACAGCCGCGATAAGTACGAGGCATATATGCGCCAGATCCCTTGCTCTGCATGCAATGGTGCTCGTCTCAAGCCTGAGGTCCTGGCGGTCACCATCGGAGATAAGAGCATCGCTGAAGTCTGCGAGCTCTCTATCGATCAATGCGCAGCATTCTTAAAGAAGATCTCACTCTCCAAGCGAGAGGCGCAGATTGCAGAGCGTGTGATGAAGGAAGTCCATGCCCGCCTGGGATTCTTGCTCGATGTAGGTCTTGATTACCTCTCACTTGATCGTCCCGCTGGAACTCTTTCGGGTGGTGAAGCTCAGCGCATCCGCCTAGCCACACAGATTGGTTCTGGATTAGTGGGAGTGCTTTACGTACTTGATGAGCCAAGTATTGGTCTCCATCAACGCGATAACCGACGACTTATTGAGACCCTGACTCGTCTTCGCGATCTCGGAAATACTCTTATTGTTGTTGAACATGATGAAGAGACAATTCGTACCGCCGATTGGGTAGTTGATATCGGTCCAGGAGCTGGCGAACACGGTGGAAAAGTTGTTGTCTCTGGATCGTATGAAGATTTGATCGCATCTGAAGAGTCGATCACTGGTGCATATCTCTCGGGCCGTCGCGCTATAGAGATTCCGAAGAGCCGCAGAACAATTGACCCTAAACGTCAATTGGTGATCAAAGGTGCAAAAGAAAATAACCTCAAGGATGTTGAAGTTGTTATCCCACTAGGAGCATTTGTCGCCGTTACGGGCGTCAGCGGTTCTGGTAAATCTACATTGGTCAATGACATCTTGTACTCAACTCTGGCAAATAAACTCAACGGTGCTCGTATCGTTCCTGGTCGCCATAAGACCATTACCGGGATCGATCAGCTCGATAAGGTTGTTCACGTCGATCAATCACCGATCGGCCGTACACCTCGTTCAAACCCTGCAACATATACAGGTGTCTTCGACAAGATTCGTGCACTCTTCTCTGAAACCACTGAGGCGAAGATTCGCGGATATCAGCAAGGACGCTTTAGCTTTAACGTCAAGGGCGGACGCTGCGAAAACTGTACCGGTGATGGAACGATCACCATCGAGATGAACTTCCTCCCGGATGTCTACGTTCCATGTGAAGTCTGCCATGGTGCGCGATATAACCGCGAAACTCTAGAAGTTCATTACAAGGGCAAGACCATTGCAGAAGTACTCGATATGCCAATCGAGATCGCACACGAATTCTTCGAATCCGTCCCAACGATCGCCCGTTTCCTCAAAACACTCTGTGATGTGGGACTTGGGTATGTGCGTCTTGGCCAATCTGCGCCGACGCTCTCAGGTGGCGAGGCGCAACGCGTCAAGCTTGCAACTGAGTTGCAACGACGTTCAACTGGTCGAACTATCTATGTTCTGGATGAACCGACGACTGGACTTCACTTCGAAGATGTAAATAAATTATTAGGCGTATTGAGCCGCCTTGTTGATTCAGGAAATACAGTGATCGTGATCGAGCATAACCTCGATGTCATCAAATGCTCTGACTGGGTGATCGATATGGGTCCCGAAGGTGGATTTAGAGGCGGCATGGTTGTCGCTGAAGGAACACCAGAACAGGTAGCTGCCGTAAAGGAGAGTTACACCGGTCAATTCCTCAAAGAGATCCTTGAGACAAATCGCGCAGTGAAACCAACTGCAGCGAAGAAATCTGCAGCTAAGAAGAAGTAGCGATGGCAGATCCAGCCTCGTATCGCCCACCGGAGATCCCAGAAGAACCTGGCGTCTATCGCTTCTATAACAAGAGCGACAAGGTGATCTATGTAGGAAAGGCGAAGAACCTCAAGAACCGTCTGAGTTCTTACTTTGGTTCAAACCTGGCACAGAAGACGTATCGCATGGTGCATGAAGCTGTCCGGGTTGATTGGACGATTGTAAAGACCGAACTCGAAGCACTCGCTTTGGAGTTCTCGTGGATTAAGCAGTACCACCCAACATATAACGTGCAATTTAAGGACGATAAGTCATACCCATATCTAGCAATCTCGCTCGAAGATGAGTATCCGCGCATCTTTATCACTCGTAAAGAGAAACGTCCCGGCCTCAAATACTTTGGTCCATATACAAATGCGTGGGCCCTGCGCAACACCTACGAAGTTCTACTGAAAGTCTTCCCAGTCCGCTCCTGTAGCGCTGGCAATTTTCAGAGAGCCCAGCGCTCGAAGCGACAATGCTTGTTGGGCGATATCGGAAAGTGCGCAGCGCCTTGCGTAGGTTGGGTAACGCCAGAAGAACATAAAGAGATCGCAGTAAAACTCAATGACTTTATGGAATCGGGAATGGAAGATCTTCTTCCCACGATGCGCAGCGAGATGGAACTTGCAGCATCTCGCGAAGAGTTCGAGCGCGCAGCACGGTTGCGAGATCAGATCGAATCATTCGAGAAAGCGCAGAGGTCTACCCAAGGAAATCTCTCTGATGACCTCGATGGTGATTTCATCGCTATCCATGAAGAAGGTTTCCACGCGGCCGGTTCAATCTTTATGGTGCGCAGAGGATCCATTAAAGGTTCACGATCCTGGATTGTAGATCAAGAGAGAACCCTGGAAGGTGAAGACCAGTGGGCCTCACTTCTCTTCTCCATCTACGGCGATGGAGCAACTGAAATCCCATCGACTATTCATATGAATCAAGAGCCAACCGATATCGCTGCGCTCACCGAGTGGCTGACATCGCTCTCAGGACACAAGGTCACGATCAAAGTTCCACAGCGTGGAGAGAAGGTAGAGCTCCTCGAAACAGTGGGGCGTAATGCGCACTATGCGCTCATTCAATTCTTAAGTAAGCGCGCCAATGATGCTGCCGTCTCAGGCAAAGCTCTCATCGAACTAGAAGAGGTACTTGAACTTCCTCGGACACCACTTCGAATTGAGTGCTTTGATATCTCTAATATCTCCGGCACAACTGTTGTTGCCTCCATGGTCGTCTTTGAAGATGGAATAGCAAAGAAGAGCGAGTACCGCCGCTTTATTATCGATACGACCGAAGCCACAGATGACACCCGCGCGATGCATCAAGTGATCACCCGACGACTTAAGAGATTGTTGGCAGATAGAAAGGTAGATCAGAGCGAAGTTAACGAATCTGGTGGGCGTCTAAGTAAATTCTCTTATCCACCACAACTTATTGTCGTTGACGGTGGTGCGCCACAAGTTGCTGCGGCAGCAAGGGCTCTTGAAGAGTTAGGGGTGAGCGATATAGCCCTCTGCGGATTAGCTAAACGTTTAGAAGAGGTGTGGCTGCCACATAGCAAAGATCCTCTGATCCTTCCGCGCACCAGCGAGGGAATGTATCTGCTGCAGCGCATTCGTGATGAAGCACATCGATTTGCCATCACCTTCCATAGATCGCGCAGATCTAAGGTGATGCTGGAGTCAGTCTTGGATGAGATCGAACAACTGGGACATATTCGTCGCGCAGCTCTCCTTGATCGCTTCGGATCTGTCAGCGCTATCCGTAAGGCATCAGTGGAAGAGATAGCAGCGACTCCGGGTATTGGCGAGAAGATTGCTTCGATCATCTATAACCATCTCTCACATATGGGGGAGAGTGCGATCAACGCCGGTGTAGATATGGAGACCGGCGAAATTCTCGAGAAATAGCGGCGCTTTCCGCAGTAGAGAGGTACTTGACTGAGATGGCAGACTGTAGCCATGAGTACCCGAGAGCTTCTGATTCTTACTGGAATGTCTGGCGCTGGCCGTTCAACTGTCGCCCACGCTCTTGAGGATCTCGGTTGGTATGTCGTTGATAACTTGCCACCTGCACTCCTTCCACAACTAGCAACTCAGACAACTTCAGCTGATCTGCAATCAGTTGCAGTCGTGGTCGATGTACGTGGAGGAAAGTTCTTCGACGAGCTCAGCACGTCGCTGACAGCGCTGCGTAACGACAAAGTCGCATTCCGACTTCTTTTCCTTGATGCCAGCGATCAGATTTTGGTTGCACGCTTTGAATCAACCCGCCGACCTCATCCGCTGCAGGCCGGAGATCGCATCGTTGATGGAATCTCTCGCGAGCGTTCTAAATTAGATGAACTACGCGCACAGGCAGATATCGTCATCGACTCCAGCAATCTCAATGTTCATCAACTCGAGAAGCGAGTCACAGAGATTTTTTCACCTGGCTCACTGAGTGCAATCCGTATCAATGTCCTCTCTTTTGGCTTCAAGTATGGAATTCCCGTCGATGCAGATTTAGTTCTTGATGCCAGATTCATCCCGAATCCGCACTGGGTACCCGAACTGCGTCCGCTGACTGGATTAGATGACAAGGTATTTACGACTGTCTTAGAGAGCGAAGGCGTCAGAGAGTTTGTCGCTACATATGTATCTGTCGTACTGCAGATGATTCCGGGATATCTCCGTGAAGGAAAGCGATTTGTCACGATTGCAATTGGTTGCACTGGTGGAAAACATCGCAGCGTCTCGATCGCACGTGAAATTGCTAGCCAACTCAATGCTGCTTCATCTGCCTTTGAGATCTCCGCACATGCAACTCATAGAGATGTAGGACGCGAGTAGTAGATGTCATCACCACGCGTTGTCGCTCTTGGCGGGGGACACGGTCTCTTTGCAACACTGACTGCACTTCGCTCGATCACGTCAGATATCACCGCAGTAGTCACCGTTGCCGATAACGGTGGTTCAAGTGGGCGATTGCGAGATGAATTTCCAATATTTCCGCCGGGTGATCTTCGTATGGCTCTTGCCGCATTGTGTGCAGATGATGAGTGGGGCAGAAGTTGGGCTGAGATCATGCAGTACCGCTTTACCAGCGAGGGACCACTTGATGGCCATGCAGTCGGTAATCTCTTATTGGCAGCGCTCTGGGATCGTGGTGAAGATCCGGTTGAGGGACTCGATCGCGTTGGCGCACTTCTTAAAGTAGTCGGACGTGTTCTGCCGATGGCCAGTCAGCCACTAGATATCCAAGCGACATTTCTAGAAGATGGAATCGAGAAAGTTGTGCGCGGACAGAAGGAAGTTGCAACAACTTCAGGTCAATTTCAATCGCTGGAATTGATCCCACAGAATCCGCAATCCCGCGTTGAAACTCTTGATGCCATCTCTCAAGCTGAGTGGATCACCATGGGTCCAGGATCATGGATCTCAAGTGTTCTGCCGCATCTTCTTGTTCCAGAACAACTCTCTGCTCTAGTTGCAAGCAATGCCAAGAAGATTCTTCTTCTCAATCTGGATGACCCAGAAAGTGGTGAGTTTGCAGGAAGAAGCGCTCGTGATCATATGAGCGCTGTGCAGAAATTGGCCCCAGATCTTCACTTTGATTATGTTGTCGCAGATACTTCCCTTGTTGAAGATGCCGATTCAGCTGGGCTACTACGCGAGAAAGTTTCAACCCAAGGTGGAGAGTTGCTGGTGCAGGATCTCCGCCTTGCAGGTCAGGCGATCCATCATGATACGAAAAAATTAGCCTCTCTATTCGCACACATTGCGAAGAAAACTTTGATTGGATAGACCCATGGCAATGACAGCAGCGGTTAAGGATGAACTCAGTCGTCTCTCGGTAACGCGTCCATGTTGCCGCAAGGCTGAGGTCTCATCTCTTCTCCGCTTTGCTGGCGGACTTCATATAGCAGCCGGCAAGGTTGTGATCGAGGTCGAGCTCGATACCTCACAGAGCGCCCGCCGACTGAAGAAAGATATTGCCGATATCTACGGACACGATAGCGATCTGGCCGTCCTCACATCGAGTGGTCTGCGTAAAGGTTCGCGCTATGTCGTTCGGGTGATCGAAGCAGGCGATGCACTTGCGCGCCAAACTGGTCTCATTGATGGAAATGGCCGTCCTATTCGCGGCCTTCCACCGCAGGTTGTCTCAGCAAATATCTGCGATGCAGAAGCTGCCTGGCGAGGTGCATTTATCGCTCACGGTTCGTTGACCGAACCGGGCCGCTCATCCTCACTTGAAATTACCTGCCCAGGACCAGAGGCAGCTCTTGCACTTGTAGGTGCTGCTCGTCGTTTAGGAATTGCCGCTAAGGCGCGTGAAGTTCGCGGGGTTGATCGCGTTGTTATTCGCGATGGCGATGCAATCGGCGTTCTCCTTACTCGTCTTGGTGCACATGAAAGCGTCTTGGCATGGGAAGAACGACGTATGCGTCGCGAAGTCCGTGCAACAGCAAATCGCCTTGCAAACTTCGATGATGCAAATCTACGTCGCTCGGCTCGTGCAGCAGTTGCTGCTGCAGCTCGCGTACAACGAGCGATGGAGATTCTCGGTGATGAAATTCCAGATCACTTAAAAGAGGCGGGCGAACTTCGCATTAGCCATGGCCAAGCAAGTCTTGAAGAACTTGGCTCACTTGCAACTCCTCCCATGACAAAGGATGCAATCGCAGGACGTATCCGTAGATTGTTAGCGATGGCAGATAAACGTGCCGGCGAGCTTGGTATCCCAGATACCGAAGCCGGTTTATCTCCAGATCTCCTCGGTGAATAAATTCATCGTTAAAATCCTGTAGGAAATCAATTTCTCACGCGTAATTTTGGATGTGATCAGGGGTACTTTTCAGTAGCACCTCCAGCAGGGCTGCCCCCTGATAAGGTTGGCCCCAGACCCCAGTGTTGTGGCAGATAGTGTGCCGACTAAATTTCTTACTCTAGAAAAAGGTTTACTCATGATTAATGTTGGAATTAATGGTTTTGGACGTATTGGCCGCAACTTCTTCCGCGCAGCTCTCACCAACCCAAATATCAATATCGTTGCAATCAACGACCTCACAGATAATGCAACTCTTGCCCACCTTCTCAAGTACGACTCAATCTTGGGTCGCCTCGGCCTTGAAGTAAGCCACACTGATGACACACTCACAGTCGGCGGAAAGACAATCAAGGTATTTGCAGATCGCGATCCAGCAAACCTTCCATGGGGAGCAGTTGGCGCAGATATCGTCATCGAATCAACAGGACATTTCACAAAGGCAGCAGATGCTAAGAAGCACATTGCAGCCGGTGCTAAAAAGGTCATCATCTCTGCTCCAGCAAGCGATGAAGACATCACCATCGTGATGGGTGTAAACCACGATAAGTACGATCCAGCCAACCATCATGTGATCTCAAATGCGTCATGTACTACTAACTGTCTTGCTCCTATGGCAAAGGTTCTTCAGGATAACTGGGGCATCGTCAAGGGCTTGATGACAACAATTCACGCATATACAAATGACCAGGTCATCCTTGATTTCCCACATAAGGATCTTCGTCGTGCACGTGCTGCAGCGACAAATATGATCCCAACATCAACAGGTGCTGCTAAGGCAATTTCACTTGTTCTCCCAGAACTCAAGGGCAAGCTCGATGGTTATGCAATGCGCGTTCCTGTTCCAACAGGATCTGCAACAGACCTCACCGTTGAACTCGCAAAGGAAGCGACAGCTGTTGAGATCAATGCAGCTATGAAGGCTGCTGCAAATGGCGCGCTTAAGGGTTACCTCTCATACACAGAGGATCCAATCGTTTCATCAGATATCGTCACAGATCCTTCATCGTGTATCTTTGATTCAGGCCTTACAAAGGTCATCGGAAACCAGGTAAAGATCGTTGGTTGGTATGACAACGAATGGGGCTACTCAAACCGCCTCGTCGATCTCGTTGGTCTTGTAGGTAAGTCACTCTAATGTCGTTGCAAGATCTTGATCTGGCTGGCAAGCGAGTCTTTCTTCGCTGTGATCTCAATGTTCCATTGAAAGATGGAGTTATTACAGATGATGGACGCATTAAGGCTTCGCTGCCAACGATCAAGTTCTTGCTTGCAGCAGGTGCCAGCCTTGTAATTGCAGCTCACTTAGGTCGCCCAAAAGGTGAAGCTAAGCCAGAGCTCTCTTTGGCACCTGTTGCACAACGTCTCTCTGAACTTCTTGCAACACCAGTCATCTTCCCTGGTGAAGTTGTCGGGCCACAGGTGAGTGCCGCTGTATCTAGCCTCAAGGCTGGTGAAATGCTTCTCCTTGAAAATATTCGCTACAGCGCTGCAGAGACATCAAAAGATGAGGCAGAGCGTCAAGAACTTGCACAAGAGCTAGCCTCACTTGCAGATGTATACGTGGGAGATGGCTTCGGCGCTGTTCATCGCAAGCATGCATCTGTCTACGATCTGCCTCAGCTTCTGCCACATGCAGCTGGAACGCTAGTCAGTGCAGAGGTTGAAGTTCTCAAGAAATTGACGATCGATCCTGCTCGTCCATACGGCGTTGTGCTTGGTGGAGCAAAGGTTTCAGACAAGATCGGTGTTATCTCAAACCTTCTTAACAAGGTAGATGTAATGGCGATCGGCGGCGGAATGGTCTTTACCTTCCTTGCTGCACAAGGGAAAGAGATCGGAAGTTCACTCGTTGAGAACGATCTCATCCCAACCGTTAAAGAATTGATCGCAAAGGCGGAAAGTTCTGGTGTGAAGTTAATTCTTCCAACAGATATTGTCGTAGCTCCTGAATTCAAGATTGATGCACCAGCGACAACGGTCTCTGCAGATGCAATCCCGTCAGATCAGATGGGGTTAGATATCGGCCCTGATTCCGCTGCCGCCTTTGCCAATGCAATTGAAAGTTGCCAGACCGTATTCTGGAATGGACCGATGGGCGTCTTTGAATTTCCTAACTTTGCTCATGGAACAAAGGTTGTCGCACAGGCTCTGACAAAGGTTTCAGGAATCTCTGTAGTTGGCGGGGGAGACTCTGCTGCTGCAGTTCGTGCACTTGGCTTTGTAGATAGCGATTTCGGATATATCTCAACAGGCGGCGGCGCATCGCTTGAATATCTAGAGGGCAAAGAGCTGCCTGGTCTGCGCGCACTCGATCTTTAAGATTACACTCAACACATCGTCGTACGTGAAAGTAAAGGGAGAT
>JACCDJ010707688.1_pt1 | contig 11650 bp, 10 predicted proteins | sample 7444481 | NCBI WGS metagenome assembly JACCDJ01 (sample SAMN15323435, study PRJNA562643) | freshwater metagenome | isolation source: river surface water | place: USA:Blue River Watershed | collected 2017-08-15 | reverse complement strand
TCATCATCCACAGCAATTGGGGCTGCCACAACGGGGGCCGCAGCCGCACGTTCAGCCTCAAGCGCGGCCTGACGTGCTTCTTCTTCCGCCTGCAAGCGGGCAGCTTCAGCCGCCTCTTCTTCAGCACGACGATTGTCTTCGGCGCGGCGGCGCTCTTCCTCGCTATTGGCTTTGCGCGCCTGCTCTTCGCGGCGACGCGCTTCTTCCAGCGCGGCAAGGCGTGCTTCTTCTGCCTCGCGGAGCAACTTGGCCTGCAATTCCTGGCGCGACAATTGGGGCTCTGGCGCACGCGGCGGGGCCGGCGGCGGCGGGGCCTTAGCGACGGGCTCAGGCGCTACAGGCGCAGCTTCTGGCTGCGGGGCGGGCGCGGGCGCCGGGGCCTCTGCCACCTGCTGAACTTCGCCTTCGCCTGGTTTACCCAGAACGCGGCGACGCTTCACTTCCACCACAACGGTGTTCGACCGCCCGTGGCTGAAGCTTTGCTTGACCTGGCCGGTTTCCACCGTCCGCTTGATTCCAAGCGGTGCGCGCATGCCCAGCTTCGGTTTGTCGTTTGAGTCGCTCATTCGCTTAATCCAGGTCCTTCAGTGTCAATATGCGCCGCGCTCCCGTGGACCCAGGGCGCAACTTGCGCAAGGCCATCGAGTGTTTGGCGTCCTATAAAATGGTGCCAGCGGTCTACGGTTTGCCCAACACGACCGGCGGCTTGCCGATCGGTCACAGCAATGTGGACGACGTTTTCGCGGCCCAAGGCTTGGCTTAGTATAGCGCGTCCAGCGCAAATAACCAACCCCGCAAGGCCGCTGCCTTCTGCATCCCGGCCCACGCGCCACGCTTGATCGAGCTTGCGGTTGCCATCGGCGCCCGCATCATCCGCGTGCAGCAACAGCCAGACTTTGCCCGCCCGAGCCGCCTCTTCAATCCGGTCTGATCCTGTCAGCAATGTGCCTGCGCGCGCCTCCAGCCCCATGCGGTCCAGCGCCGTGCGCGCCAGTGCCTGTTCCACACGTGCGGGTAAATCCTCAGGAATATCCAGCTTTGCGGTCTTAAAGGCGCGGGCCAGCCCGGCTTTCAACTGCCCCTTTTCTTGGGCTGTCTCCAGCGTTGGGCGGTCCACGCCAATCCACGCACCGCGTCCAGGCGCACGACCGCGCACGTCCGGAGCCACTTGGCCATCCGGACCCAAAGCAAGACGAATGAGGCCCGATTTCGGACCCCGTTCGCCGGTAATTATGCAGCGACGTTCTGGTTCATGCTGAGGGTCCCGCATCGGCGGTCTCCTCGTCGGCGAACCAGTGGGCACGGGCCGCCATGATGATTTCATTACCTTGCTCTTCGCTCAGGCCATAGTCGGCAAGCACACCGCCCTTGGGCGCTTCGCTTGCTGTCCGGCCCCGGCGATCGTCGCGGCGCTTACGCTCGACCAGTTCGTCGGTTGCCAGATCGGCCAGATCGTCCAGCGTCTTGATGCCGGCCTTGCCCAGCGTCACCAACATGGCTTCAGTCAGATGCGGCAGCTCTGCCAGTGCATCTTCCACACCCAAGGCCTGGCGCTCGTCACGCGCGGTTGCTTCCCGGCGATCCAAAGCTTCTTGCGCACGGCTTTGCAGCTCGGCGGCAATCTCTTCGTCCAAGCCTTCAATCGTGGCCAATTCTTCCGTGCTTACATAGGCCACTTCTTCCATGGCCCCAAAGCCTTCAGCCACCAGCAGCTGCGCCAAGGTTTCATCAACATCCAGCTCCTGCTGGAACATCTCTGACTTTTCGATGAACTCGCGTTGACGCTTCTCGCTCGAGTCCGTCTCGGTCATGATGTCAATGGCCGACGCCGTCAGGATCGAGGCGAGGCGGACATTTTGACCACGGCGGCCAATGGCAAGGCTCAGCTGATCGTCCGGAACGACAACTTCAATCCGCTCTTCTTCTTCGTCAATCAGCACGCGGCTGACCGTCGCAGGCTGAAGCGCGTTGACCACAAAAGTCGCCATATCCGTGGACCACGGAATGATATCGATCTTTTCGCCCTGCAGTTCCTGAACAACAGCTTGAACGCGGCTGCCCTTCATGCCGACGCACGCGCCGACCGGATCAATCGAGCCATCATGGCTGATGACACCAATTTTGGCACGGCTGCCCGGATCACGCGCGCAGGCCTTAATTTCAATCACGCCGTCGTAAATTTCAGGCACTTCTTGCGCAAAGAGCTTCTTCATAAAGTCTGGATGCGCGCGGCTGAGGAAAATCTGCGGTCCGCGATTTTCACGACGGACATTGAGAATCAGCGCACGGACGCGATCATTAATGCGCAGCACTTCGCGCGGGATTTGCTGGTCCCGGCGGATAACGCCTTCAGCACGACCCAAATCGACCACAACATGGCCAAATTCAACGCGCTTCACGACACCCGTGATGATTTCCCCTGCGCGGTCCTTAAACTCTTCATATTGGCGCTCACGCTCAGCATCGCGGACCTTTTGGAAGATCACCTGCTTCGCGGCTTGGGCGGCAATGCGGCCAAATTCAATGGGGGGCAGCGGATCGACAATGAAGTCACCCAGCGCGGCACCCGGCTGAAGTTTTTGACCATCTTTCAAGCTGACTTGCTTGAAGTAATCGTCCACTTCTTCCACCACTTCAACAACACGCCACAACCGCATGTCGCCCGAATTCGGGTCAATCTTGGCGCGAATATCATTCTCCGCACCATAACGGGCACGCGCAGCGCGCTGAATCGCGTCTTCCATCGCTTCCAGCACGATCGCTTTGTCGATCAGCTTTTCGCGGGCAACTGCATCCGCAATCGCAAGAAGCTCAGCCTTGTTGGCAGAGATGGCGTTGGACATGGTCTTACCTTTCCACAGAAATGATATCCGCTCCGTCCGTCGAGAGCGGGGTGGTGGCTTTAATGAGAGCGTCGGTCAGCAGCAGCTTTGCCGTACCAATCGACGAAAAAGGAACACGCACAGTATCGCGGGTCTTGGCGGTAATCATGACAATCACATCACCTTCAACACCACTGATGCGGCCATCAACTTGCTTGCGGCCGTCAACGGGCTCCGCAAGGCGCAGCCGCGCGTCAAAACCGTGCCAGTCAGTATAATCCGACAGCCGCGTTAAGGGCCGATCAATGCCAGGCGAACTGACTTCGAGCCGATACGCTTCTTCAATGGGATCCACTGTATCCAGCAGATCGGAAATGCGGCGCGAAAGCTCAGCACAATCTTCAATCACCAGCTGGCGGGTATCCGGGCGCTCGGCCATAACTTGCAGCGTCGGGTCCGATGTGCCGCCGAACATTTTCACGCGCACAAGCGTTAACCCCAAGGCGTTCACCTCGGGCTCAATCAGCGCGGTCAATGCGGCGATATCCGCCATCGAATCTCCGGTTCAAAAAACTATATATGCAATGCGCCTTTGCTGCCGGAACCTGCCGGTTCCGGCCCCAACACGTGTTACGATGTCGAGAAGACACAAGCTCTATAGAGGCTTCACGCCCCGCGAGCAAGCAGAGTCTCGATCCCGGACTGCCCGATGAGGCTAAAGCAACTTCTGAATATCTTGTTCCAAGCTCTCAGGCTTATCGGTCGGGGCATAGCGCCCCACGACTTTGCCTGATTTATCAATGAGGAACTTCGTGAAATTCCATTTAATGCCCTTGGTGCCCAACAGGCCCGGCTTTTCCGACTTAAGGTGATTAAATAGCGGGTCGGCCCCGTCACCATTCACCTCTACTTTCGCCATGAGCGGAAAAGTAACGTCATAATTCAGCGAGCAGAAATTCTTGATTTCCTCTGCATCGCCAGGCTCTTGCGCCCCAAATTGGTTGCAGGGAAAGCCAAGGATAGTCAGCCCCTTGGGCCCATATTTGCGGTGCAGCGCCTCAAGCCCCTTATATTGCGGTGTAAAACCGCATTTCGACGCGGTGTTCACAATCAGGATTGGCCCGCCTGCAAAATCAGACAATTTCTGCACACTGCCATCGGGCTTTTTCACTGTGAAATCATGGACGCTCATAGACGCTCTCCCTTAATTTTGAGGAAGGCTAGCACATGAAAAAAGGGCCCGGCTAGGCCAGACCCTTTTTCCTGTACCAAAGCATCGGCAAGCTCAGCGATCACGCGGCGTCGCCAGTCACTTCCTTTGCCTTTTTTGCATAGACACGGACGGGCTCTTTCGTGCCAGCCACGACATCCTTATCAATCATCACCTGATCGACATCATCCATTGAGGGGAGGTCGAACATGGTATCCAGCAAAATGCCTTCCAAAATGGACCGCAGGCCGCGCGCGCCTGTTTTGCGTTCAATGGCGCGCTTTGCGACAGCCGTCAGCGCGTCATCGGTGAAGTCCAGCTCCACATCTTCCATCTCGAAGAGCTTTTTATACTGTTTGACCAGCGCGTTCTTGGGCTCAACCAAGATCTGGACCAAAGCGTCCACATCCAAATCTTCCAACGTCGCAATGACTGGCAGACGGCCCACAAATTCGGGAATCAGGCCATATTTCAGCAGATCCTCTGGCTCGCTTTGCTTTAGGATATCGCCCGTGCGGCGCTCATCCGGTGCTGCCACATGCGCGCCAAAACCAATGGATTTGCCCTGCAGCCGATCAGCAATAATCTTTTCAAGCCCAGCAAAAGCCCCGCCGCAGATGAACAAGATGTTGGTGGTATCGACCTGCAAAAATTCTTGCTGCGGATGCTTACGTCCACCTTGCGGCGGAACACTGGCAACCGTGCCTTCCATCATCTTCAACAGCGCCTGCTGCACGCCTTCACCCGACACATCGCGCGTGATGGAGGGGTTTTCGGCCTTGCGGCTGATCTTATCAATCTCGTCGATATAGACGATGCCACGTTGGGCGCGCTCAACATTATAGTCAGAGGCTTGAAGCAGCTTCAGGATAATGTTTTCAACATCTTCCCCAACATAACCTGCCTCGGTCAGCGTTGTGGCATCGGCCATGGTGAAGGGCACATCCAAAATGCGCGCCAGCGTTTGCGCCAACAGCGTCTTGCCGCAGCCCGTGGGGCCAACAAGCAGGATGTTGGACTTCGCAAGTTCAACGTCCGCACCCTTTGCCCCGTGGTTCAGGCGCTTATAATGGTTGTGCACCGCGACGGAGAGAACGCGCTTCGCCTTCGGCTGGCCAATGACATAATCATCCAGCACCTTGCAGATTTCCGCAGGTGAAGGAACGCCGCCATCCTTCTTTGAGACGAGCGCCGTTTTCGTTTCTTCGCGAATAATGTCATTGCACAGATCAACGCATTCATCGCAGATGAATACGGTGGGCCCTGCAATCAGCTTGCGCACCTCATGCTGCGACTTGCCGCAGAACGAGCAATAAAGCGTGCTCTTGGTATCGCTGCCGCTCAACTTGGTCATCAGAACCTTCCCGCCACGTTTGCGGCCATGTTACAGTCAGATTTCATAGCGACAATGGCTTAATTAGACCTGACTGCGTAATAAATCTTATCACCCTTGTGTATCGTCCGAGACGAGTGGGCGCTTATCAAACACCGAATCCACAAGACCAAAGGCCTTGGCTTCATCAGCCGTCATGAAGTTGTCGCGCTCCATGGCTTTCTCAATCGTCTCAATGTCTTTGCCCGTGTAGTTCGAGTAGAGCTTGTTCATACTTGCCCGAATCCTCAGGATTTCCTGGGCCTGAATGGCAATATCAGTTGCCTGACCTTGCGCCCCACCCGAAGGCTGGTGGATCATGATGCGCGAATTGGTCAGCGCCACGCGCATCCCCGGCTCACCTGCTGAGAGCAGGAACGATCCCATTGAGGCAGCTTGCCCGACACACACAGTGCCCACTTTGGGCCGAATATACTGCATTGTATCATGGATCGCCATGCCAGCTGTCACCACCCCGCCCGGCGAGTTGATGTACATCCAGATATCCTTCTTCGGATTCTCCGACTCGAGGAACAGCAGCTGGGCAACAATGACCGAGGCCATATTGTCCTCAATACCGCCCGTTACAAAAACGATGCGCTCACGCAGCAGGCGCGAATAAATATCGAAGCTGCGTTCCCCGCGATTCGATTGTTCAATAACGATGGGGATCAACGCGTCGTGCGGATGCATGGACAGTCCTTTGCTTTGAGTCTTACCCTTATGTTCGGCCTCAAGCCGAAAAGTTCAACCCCCTGATCGAGCTGGGGTCGATTTACGTATAGCATAAAGCCGCGAAGTTGGTCCGGTATAGAGCGGTGTCAGCCAATGAAGGGCACTTGGAGGCGCATCGGCCTCCCATATCCAGACATAATCAAATCGATCCCGCGGCAAATAACGCAAAAAGGTTCTGACGCGGTTGCCCGGGCAGCCATAAACGGGGTTAAACAGTTCGGCTGATTTGGAATCATTAAAGCCCCGGCCAAGATTATAGATAGGCTGCATCAAATGCTGGCCGGGAATATCCCATTGCGTATTCACAAAGGCGTTGCGCCGCGCAATGGCGAGGCTGGCCGCGTGACTGCGCCCGCCCAGCGGCCAGACGCCACATTCGCTGCTATGGCCGAGGACGGCAATGCGCGCACCCATGGGCACCTGGTCGAGTGCTGCCAGATCCGCTTCCATTTCGGCGCCCCGCTGGCTCCACCCAATCGAAGTTTCTGCAATTCGGAGCCCAAACCACGCAATGGCCAAAATGATTAAGGGCCGCACAAAACGCTCCGGCACCGCGCGAATCCCCAAAAAGGCAATCATCACCGCAGGTGCATAAAGGCGGACATCCGCAAAATAAGAGCTGAGCACCGTTGACGGGAGCAAGATGGATAAGCCGAACAAAGCACCCGCGCAGAGCAGCAAGGCCCGGTCGCGCATCACACGGCGGCTGAAGCACAGCCAAACCAGAAGAGCCAACAGCAGCACAACGGACGCAATGTCGAAAATTTGCCATTCCGCGCGCAACAAATTCACAACGCCGGACAGTTTTTCTTTCCACAACCAGCGATCAAATAGCGCACCGCCGCCTTTGGTGTTCCGCCACACAATCATGGGAATAAGCGGCGAGGCCCAAGGCACCATGGTCCAAATAAAACGCCGCCAATTGACTCGCTGATCAAACTCAATCGCGGCAATCAGCACACCCATTATGCCCCAAGCCGATGTATGGCAGAGCCACACAAGCACCCCGGCAACCAGCGCAAATGCGATGCGAATGGGGGCAGATTTCTCGCGAATTGCCAACCAAGACGCCGCGACGTGGAACACCAGCGCAACCCCCAGCCAGTAATTCACAAAGCCATGGAAAAAAGTGAAGCTAAAGACTGGCAGCAAAGCCAGATAGGCAGCTGGCGGCACATGGCCAAAACGCGCCCGCGCCAGTCGATACAGGCCCCAGATCATGAGCGGCGGAATACACGCTGTGAGGAAAAAGGCCGCCCGCTCGGTCCCCATGAAAGGACCAATAAGAGCCATCAGCACATCAATGCCGAGGTTACCCAAAATATGCCAATCAAAGGCGTAATATTGGCTGAGCCACGCATCGCCTTGATGGTTCATCACATGATAGCGGCCAATATGGGTAAAGAGATCTGGCAGGACTGGTATGGGCGCAATGATGAAAGGCAGCGTCGACGCCAGCGCCAAGCAGAGCCATAACAGCCGCTCTCTGCCGGACTTTAAGACTGCAGCGGACATAATCTCAGGCCTTCACGGCCAGATAAGCCAGACGGCGCATTTCCCGCCGGCCACGCACGACCGTGTCGAGAATAAGCCCGCAAAATCCATTGAGGAACGCCAAGAGCATAATACCCGTTGCCAAAATGGCCGTTGGGAAACGCGGCACCAGCCCCGTTTCAAAATAGGTCAAGAACAAGGGAATGCTTAAGCCAATCGACAACCCGGCCAACACGCCGCCAATCAACCCAAAAAAGGCCAGCGGCTTTTCTACGCGGAACAGAGTGAGGATCATCATCAGGATGCGCCACCCATCGCGGTAGGTGTTCAGCTTGGACTCCGACCCTTCTGGACGCGCGGCATAAGCTGTGATGCGCTCGGCCACGGGCATCCGCAATTCCAACGCGTGGACGCTGATTTCCGTCTCAATCTCAAAGCCTTCTGACAAAACAGGAAAGCTTTTCACAAAGCGGCGAGAAAAGACGCGATAGCCTGACAAAATGTCGGTAAAGGTGCGACCAAAGAGCCAAGCGAGCATCCCCGTCAGCAGCTTATTGCCAAGCCGATGGCCGGGCCGATAGGCGGCCTCCACTTCTGACTTGCGGGCACCAACCACCATATCCAACTGCTCTTCACGCAGCAGCGCAATCAAGCCGGGGGCAGCCGCTGCCTCATAAGTCGCATCGCCATCCGCCATGACGTAAATATCGGCCTCAACATCCGCAAACATCCGGCGGACAACATGGCCCTTGCCTTGCATCCGTTCTGTCCGAACAACGGCGCCGGCCGCCCGCGCAATCTCGGCCGTGCCATCTGAGCTATTATTGTCATAGACATAGATGGTCGCGCCCGGCAGCGCAGCGCGAAAATCAGCAATGGTCTGCCCGATAGCAGCTGCCTCGTTATAACAGGGCAGAAGAATGGCGACCCGTGGATGCTCGTTGGCAGTCATAACCAAGGCCCCCTAGCCTTGTTCGTTTCGCAGATCGATTAATTTCGTGCGATGCGCGCTGCAATCCATGCAGAAACTGTGAGTTGTAGCTGATGGTAGAGCATGAGCGGCAACACAATCAGCCCGGCTTGCGCGGCTGGAAACAAAATTCGCGCCATTGGTGCACCTGTAGCTAAGCTTTTGTGCGCGCCAGAAAAGAGCAGCGTAATCCTGTCTTCGCGAGACAGGCCAAGGGCCCGACCCAAGGCCCAGCTCCCCGCAAAGGCCAGCGCCAAAAGCAAGCAGATGACACATAGCAAAAGCGCCATTTCTTGCGCGCCAAGCTTTTGCCACAGGCCATCCACCACTGCCGCGCTGAAGGCGACATAAACAGTGATTAAAATCGTTGTGCGATCCAGCCGACCAATCCAGACTTTGTGGCGGTCTGCCCAATCTGCCAGCCACAGCCGGGCCATTTGGCCCAAGGCAAAGGGCAAAAGCAGCAGCGTGGCAATGCGACCAATGGCCGATAAATCGCCCCCCGCCCCGCTGGTGCTGGCAAGCGCGGCAAGCACCAAAGGCGTTAGCACCACGCCTGAAAGATTAGAGAGCGCCGCTGCAATAACTGATGCGGCCACATTACCCCGCGCCATAGAGGATGACGCAATTGCTGCCTGAACTGTGGACGGCAAGGCACAGAGGAAGAAAATGCCCAACCATAATTCTGCAGGCAGCATAGTGGGCATTAGTCGCGACAGGCCAAAGCCCAAAAGCGGCATCGCGCCAAAAACAAAAACCAACACGGCCAGCTGCAGCCGCCAATGGCGCAAGCCTACCCAAACCGCGTCATGCGCGATGCGCAAACCATGAAAAAAGAACAAGCTAAAGATCGCGATATTCGCCAGAGCCGACACAATCGGCACGGCAAAACCCCGCACAGGCAACAGGCTGGCAACGCCAATTGTGACAATCAGCAACAGCACAAATCGATCAGGCAGCAAACGGGCAAGCATCTGGCTCTCCTAGCTTAGCTTGCCGCAACGCACAAACTAGGCTAGGGGCGGCCGCTGAACCGCAACCTTCCTCCATTTAGAGATCCGCATGAGCCTCCGCAATGTGGCCATTATCGCGCACGTCGATCATGGCAAAACGACCCTTGTTGACCAACTGTTCCGCCAATCGGGCACCTTTCGCGACAATCAGCGCGTGGAAGAACGCGCGATGGATTCGAACGATCTCGAAAAGGAACGCGGCATTACCATTCTTGCCAAGTGCACCTCGGTGGACTGGAATGGCACGCGCATCAACATTGTCGACACCCCCGGCCACGCTGACTTTGGCGGCGAAGTAGAGCGCATCCTTTCGATGGTCGATGGCGTTATTCTGCTGGTTGACTCCTCCGAAGGCGCAATGCCGCAGACCAAGTTCGTAACCGGCAAGGCGCTGGCGCTTGGCCTGCGCCCGATTGTGGTCGTCAACAAGATTGACCGTCCGGATGAGCGCATTCAGGAAGTGTTGGACGAAGTGTTTGACTTGTTCGTCTCGCTCGATGCGACGGATGAGCAGTTGGACTTCCCCGTCCTCTATGCCTCGGGCCGCAATGGCTATGCCAATACCGACCCCAGCTTGCGCGACGGCACGCTGGAGCCGATGTTTGAAACGATCGTGCGCCATGTGCCTGAGCCTAAGGCCGATGAAGATGGGCCGTTCAAGTTCTTGGTGACCCTGCTGGACCGCGACAATTTCCTTGGCCGCATTCTCACGGGCAGGATTGATAGCGGCACGCTGAAGGTCAATATGCCAATCCACGCACTGGACCCTGATGGCAATGTGATCGAACAGGGCCGCGCCTCTAAGATTCTTGCCTTCCGCGGGCTAGAGCGCGTGCCAGTAGATGAAGCCAAGGCTGGCGACATTGTTTCCATTGCGGGCCTCACCGTCGCAACAGTGGCAAACACCATTGCTGACACCAGCGTGAGCGAGCCGATTGCGGCGCAACCTATTGATCCGCCAACGCTCTCGATGCGCTTTGCCGTCAATGACTCGCCAATGGCAGGCCGCGAAGGCACGAAGGTGACGAGCCGCATGATCCGCGACCGGCTGTTCCGCGAGGCAGAATCCAATGTCGCCATCCGCGTGACCGAAAGCGCCGATAAGGACAGCTTTGAAGTTGCCGGCCGTGGCGAACTCCAACTGGGCGTTCTCATCGAAACCATGCGCCGCGAAGGCTTTGAACTGGGCATTTCGCGTCCGCGCGTGCTGTTCCGTGAGGAAAATGGCGCCCGCACTGAGCCTTATGAAACTGTCGTCATTGATGTGGATGAAGAATATTCGGGCACGGTCATTGATAAGATGAACATGCGCAAAGCCGAAATGACGGATATGCGTCCCTCGGGCGGTGGCAAGACGCGCATTACCTTCTCCGCGCCGTCACGCGGGCTGATTGGCTATCATGGGGAATTCCTGTCAGACACGCGCGGCACGGGCATCATGAACCGGCTGTTTGAAAAATATGGCCCGCACAAAGGCCCAATTGAAGGCCGCAAGAACGGCGTTCTGATTTCAAACGGCGCAGGCGAAGCCAATGCCTATGCACTTGGCCCTCTGGAAGAGCGCGGCATCCTGTTCGTTTCGCCGGGTGAGACGCTGTATGAAGGCATGATTGTTGGCGAAAACGCCAAAACGGATGACCTTGAAGTCAACCCGATGAAATCAAAGCAGCTGACCAACTTCCGCGCCTCGGGCGGCAAGGATGATGCCATCCGCCTCACCCCGCCCAAGCGGATGACGCTGGAACAAGCCATTGCGTATATTGATGATGATGAGCTGGTTGAAGTGACGCCGCAGAACATCCGTCTGCGCAAGGTTCACCTTGATCCGCACGAGCGCAAGCGCGCCAAGCGGTCATCCGACGCCTCGTAAATGGGCGCCCCGCACGCATCAGCGGGGCTTCCCCGTTTGCACCTTTTGGCCGCCGTGCTTGTCATGGCGGTTTGGGGCTCAAACTTCGTCATTATCCGCATTGCGCTGGATAGCTTTCCGCCGCTGCTGCTGGCGGCGCTGCGCTATAGCCTCGCCTTCTTCCC
>JACCDJ011446984.1_pt1 | contig 11653 bp, 7 predicted proteins | sample 7444481 | NCBI WGS metagenome assembly JACCDJ01 (sample SAMN15323435, study PRJNA562643) | freshwater metagenome | isolation source: river surface water | place: USA:Blue River Watershed | collected 2017-08-15 | reverse complement strand
GGAGCATCACTTTGGAGGGCTATTACAAATTGATGGACAATGTATTGCATTACAAAGAGGGAGCTAGTTTCTTGGAAACGGGTGTTTTGAACGAAGATTCAGAGATATCCTGGCAAGACAATGTTACGAGTGGACAAGGAGAATCTTATGGAACAGAATTGTTGTTACAGAAACCAACAGGGAAATTATCAGGATGGATTGGCTATACCTTGTCATGGACAAAATTGCAGTTTGATGACTTGAACAATGGTCAACCCTTCTTTGCGCGTTACGATCGTCGACATGATTTTTCTGCTGTGGCCATTTATGAACTCTCTGAGGACATTACGCTCTCTGGAACTTGGGTGTATGGCACAGGTCAAGCCATAACTCTGCCCAATGCCAATTACCAGGTCATGCAGCACGACCCCAATAGCATGAATGGTTTTTCCGGAGGATATTATGACTATTTCGGAAGCTACAGTCAACAAGGGATGTCGGTTCAAGATTTTGGTTCCAAGAACAGTTTTAGAATGGCCGCATACCACAGACTGGATTTGGCCATTCAATTTCACAAACAAATGAAGAGAGCGGAAAGAACCATCGAGCTGGGTTTGTACAATGCTTACAACCGGAGGAATCCTTTTTTCTATCAAATCAATACCCGGAGCAATGGGCAGTCTTATTTGAGTCAAATTTCTTTGTTTCCTGTATTGCCCTCTATTTCTTGGAATTATAAATTTTAGTGATGAAAAAGAGCCATTTGTATCTATTGATTTTAGCCTTTTTTTGGGTTTCTTGCGAGCAAGAAGCGGATATTCCATTGCCTGAGGTGGATTCAAAGATATCTGTTTCTTGCTTCTTCTCTGATGAGACAGATACCTTGCGGGTAATGCTGCGTTGGTCAGATCCTGTATTTTCCAATAATCCATTGGAAGGTGATGTTGTTCGTGATGCTCAGGTTGTGATGTATAACAATGAATTCAGTGTGAATTTGGTTTTGGATGAATCCACGGGTTTTTATCAAGCTCCCGTGCAAGGATTTTCTCTATCACCAGGAAATGATTACTATTTAACGGTGACGAGTGCCGATGGAATCGTTGTTTCAGCCAAGACCAAAATTCCCCGTGAATTGCCGGATGTCCGCGCAGCATCATTGTCAAGAGAAGTTGACGTAGATGAATACGGGCAGTATCTGGTTCAGTTTCGTTTTGAAACTTTATTGGGGAATATCGATGCACTTGAGCCTTATTACAGATTAATCTATTTTCAGAAATGGGATGACCCTTTCATTATGTCTCAATGGTATCAAACAGGTGAGCAGTTTTATGAGTTTGAAGGCAGCACGCAAGAACAAAATTTGAAAATGGAAGTAGTAAATTATGGCATGGACACAACCATGACATTGCATAAGTCGTATGTTATTCATGGTTCCGAGGATTATCACCGATTCCATAAGACGGTGCAAAGTATCGGTTACGGTCCATTTGCGGAGCCAACGATTGTTTATTCCAATATCAATAATGGATTAGGGATTTTTGCAGGATATCGACAGCTGGAAATTTTGTATTAAAAACGTATTTTCTTAATGTTGTCCACGATGCTCTCATCAAGATCTTGCATGTCGCTGAGTTCGATTTCCAAACTGCGGGTAGAGCTGATTAATTCTAATAAGGAGAGCAATAAGGAAGTGCAAAAAAGCAGTAGCGATGCGCCGAATGTCCATCGTGCCTCTTCTCCCCAACCATTGTAAATGCAATACATGCATACAATACAGAAGGCAAAAGTAAGTACGCCAAAAATTTGCATGTTTTTAATCAGACGCAGTCGGTATTTTAGGTTCTTAATTTGGGCATGCAACAAGGCTTTCTCTTGATCGTTCTTGCCTTTGTAACGGTCATGCAATTGTCGAATGACATTGGCCAAGGCCAAGAATCTGTTGGTGTAGGCCAATAGAATTAGACTAACTGCGGGAAAAAGAAGCGCTGGGGTATTGATGCTGATGTCCATGTTCAAAGGTAACGGCTATTTTTTTTGATGTTCCTCGTTGAATCAAAAAAAAATTATCTTCGTGTTCATGGATAGAAAGAAATTTTTAAAGCGCGGTCTTTTGGGAGGCTTGGCCGCAATATTTGCTGCCAAATGGTACAATGCCCAAGCCGATAACACAGAAACTACGGAGAAGAATTTGTCGAGCGGTCGAGGAGTGGAGGGTGTATTTGCACCCACCAATCGTCACATGGTAGGCAATGGTTTTAAGGTGATGAATTTTTATCCAGGCGGAAAAGGATTTGAAGACCGCATGTCACCTTTCTTTTTGTTGGATTTTAATGCCGAAGTCAATTTTCCACCTTCAGACATTTCTCAAGGAGTTGGCGTGCATCCCCATCGGGGAATTGAAACAGTGACCTTTGCCTATAAAGGTTCGATTGAGCATCATGATAGCAAAGGGAACCATGGTATCATCGGCCCGGGTGACATCCAATGGATGACAGCAGGTGGTGGTGTCTTGCACAAGGAATACCATGAACAAACGTTTAATCGCTCGGGTGGTGCTTTTGAAATGATTCAGTTGTGGATCAATCTTCCCAAAAAGCACAAGATGACTCCAGCCAAGTACCAGAGTATTGTGCATCAGGACAAGCCAAGAATTGAATTAAAAGACAATGCAGGTGATGTGTATGTGGTGGCTGGAGAGTTTAAGGGAACTCAGGGAATTGCATCGACATTTTCGCCCATTCACATGTATGACATTCATCTCAATGAAGGAGGTGTTGCCGACTTAGAGGTTCCCGCGCATTTCAATTCAGGCATGTTGCTGGTAGATGGACAAGTGGAGGTGAATGGACAAAGCGTTCCAGAGAATCACTATGTACAATTGAAAAACGAGCCAGGTGACATTGTCATTAAAGCCATTCGAAAATCCACCCTGCTGTTTTTAAGTGGTGAGCCTTTGAATGAGCCTTACGTGAGTTATGGTCCATTTGTGATGAACACGGAGGATGAGATCCGTCAAGCCATCAACGATTACAATGCAGGAAAGTTTGGATTTTTGGCGGATTAACTCCTGTTGCCATTACAGCCATCGTTGGTTGATCCAATAAAAGACATCCCGAGCAGCTTGTTCGGGACTGTATGCGGTATTGGAAATGCCGCTAATGACTTGGGTAATGTCATGATCAACCTTTCCTGAACCCCAGGTTGAACATTCAGCCATTGTCATGTAAACGCTGTAATTCCGGTGAGGAGTTCCTGGTCGTTCGCCTATGAGATGAATGATAGCCTTCTTCTGATGTGGTTTTTGTTGGCCAAACAAAATGGAGCCGCATTGATACCCTGTTCGCACTCTTCCATTCTTAATTATGATGGGCGATGGAGCCATTTTCCATTTTTGATTTTTTGAACTTTGGTACAACGTATCAAGAAAGGGTTTGAGGTGTCCTTCATCGCTCAAGGACAATACATTCAATCCATCGGACAAAATAACTTGAATGTCCCAGTAGTTGAAATTACTTGATAAATTGGACAATTGGACTCTTGAGGTATCCGATAGCTTTTCACCACTTTGTGGATGATAGATGTAATCTTTTCTGTCCTTGGATTGGGATTGTAAAATAAGTGCAGGTGATATGGATTTTACAAAGGGTGAAGTCCATTCTTGCCAGATACTCATTTTAGCATCTTCATAAATGGACCTTATCTCATTGTCCAGTCTAGGCTCCAAATCCCATGTGTTTTCTCCATAGCCCTGTGCAATGGGCACACCTCTTTTTTCTACGCGTTCAATGGCTTCTTTTCCAATGATTTTTATTTCCTCCCAAGTCCGCGGATCACCTTTTCGCAGTAGGTATTGATAATATACCGCAATGGGATTTCCAAAGTACTTCGTAGGTTGATTGTTGTCATCAATAACTTGGATTACTTTAAAAAAATTCCACATCTTGTCATTGACTTTAAAGCCAAAATCTTTTCTGATTTTAACATGATCACTAAAGGATGTGGTAAGGTAACTGAGCATGGGGTCGTTTTTAGTCGGCAATGCCATGAGATAGGCAGGGTTGGCGGGCATAACTTGTTGTATGCACCAATCCAAATCATCCAAACTGACATCCATGTGCAGCGTACTGCAAATGTCGAGTCCAATGGTTAGCCCATGCAATTTGCCCATGACCAAGTCTTCCAAACAGCATCTGACCAATTGCTCCTTTGTTCTAAAAACTTCAGGTCCAATGAATCCTGCTACATCATTCACATGCACCCAAGCCTGATGATCCTCTTTTTGGTTTGCAATCAATTTTTTAAGATGTCGCATAAATCCATATTTTCTGGATTCATGGATGACCATATCAAAACCTTCTCCATGACCATTGGTCTCATCAGCTCCTTGTCCCGTTTCAGCATAAAGTCCATATTTGCCTTTGCGCTGTGCAACATGGGCTTTCATTTTATCTATGGTGACGTCAAAAGTTTGATTGGCAGCGTCTGTACCTGCAATACTTTGAAACCAAATTCCTGTTGATTCGGGTTGCATTTTTTCTACAGTTGCTTGCACATCTATATGTGACAATACACAATGCGGAATAGTGTCCGTCAATGAGAAAGTTTCAATGATATCTTGAAGTGTAGATTCAATTTTGGCTACTGAAGAAGGTTCACCAGAAACAGGATTGGTTCCAAGTACAACATCGCCCACTGCGAAAGACCAAGCGTTCATGACTTGCCAGAAAATATCCTCTGGATCATCGGTTGGAGAGTTGGGCTGCACCCTTGCTCCCATATATCCCTTTGCGCCTATTTGACTTTGCGGCAAAGGGTTAAATATTTTTTGACTTACGGTGATTAATTCTTCATTGCTCATCAGTTTTACTACACATGCTATCTGATCACTATGAAGATTAGGTAATTGTTTTATCGATTCTTCGCTTTGTGTAAGTAAAAATTCTTTCAGCTTTCCAAACGTCAATTGTTGCAGGGCATGATTTTCCATGTCACCCATTATCAGAGCTGACTGATTGTCCTGAAATATTGGATGGGCGATTATATCGCTCAACACTGTATTGGAAAGTAGAGTCCGAGCCAATTCACGCTGGGATTCATCGGGAGCAGCTATTCCAGCAATTTCATCTCCTTCTTTAAAAGCATTGGCATGACCTAAAATCTTACGGTACAAGGACAAATCGAATGAGCCATTTACCCGATTGATAAAAGAAAAAATATCCTCATTATCTAACATCAAAGGCAAGATATCCGAGGCTTGGGATTTTTCACGTCCAACTGCGGCTGATAACAATGAGGGAGCCAGCAGAAAACCAGCTGTCAAACCTCCCAGCTGATGAATGAACGTTCTTCTTTTCACCATCCGAAGATAGTTCAATCAGGCTCTTTGTTGCCTAAACTTTTCGTGATTAAAAAGCAAAATCAGGTGTCTCTGCGGGAATGAACTCCCATTGCAAAATCTTTGCTGTTTCTAACTGAGGAACACTTTCCCAATGGTCTTGTTTTTTAATCCAATATTGTTCTGTAGTTTTCGAATAGTTTCTTTCAGGAATAAGGGTAGAGCAAATTTGCTTGAGAAAAACAAATGGTCCATTTTGCCCAATAAAGTGTTTTTTAAGATCGATGATGGCCGTTTTTCTTAGACTCCCGTCACGGTGATTCAATTTCAATTCATGCGTTGTAACAGGAGGCAATGCGATAGCTTCTTGAAGCAAATTGGGGTGTAACAATGTGTTCATCATTTTTGAATTTTTCCAAAATTGATGAGGGTGGTCGTAATCTATTTACAAATAAAAAAAAGGGCTTCAAATTTGAAGCCCTTTGTCTTGAGGGGTTGAATTAAAAATTCTTGATGAGGCCAAGATTGAAACTCAAAGCGCCATATTGCTTGCCGTCGGAAAGAAGGAAATGATATTTTCCGTGGAGATTCACTCCCCAACTTTCAGAGATATTGTAGTTGATGCCAAGTTTAGGGGCAATATTCAACATTCCATCTCCGAATTCAGAATTTCCGTCGGAACTTATCCCATATTTTAACGCACCAATATCTATCCCAGCATAAGGAGAAATGGCGTCAGTCATGAAGGCATATTCTGTAGAAAGCGAAATGGGCATCGAGATGAAATTTATTTTTGTTCCAATGAAATCGGAAGAATTTGTGTAATAACCAAAATGAGCACCAATTCTAATGTTGTCATTAACATTATAATTCAATTGAATTTGAGGGCCCAATTGGCTATCATTGCCACTTCCATCATTTCTGAAAATACCACCTCCAATACCTACGGAGAATTGAGAAAACGAACAAAGGTTGGCCACCAGTAATACTAAGATGGCGAAAGCTCTAATTGAATTTTTCATTTTTTTAATGATTTAAATGTTTATCCCTAAACTATAATTCAAAATGGAGTGTCATTCGTATCGGTACCAAGAGTTTTTAACCTGAAAATGTTAAATGTTAAACGCTTTTGTTTTTAATTTTCATGATGATATCTTGGACAACATTGGGGTCCAGTAAAGAAGTAGTATCTCCAATGGCTTCATATTCTCCTTCAGCTATTTTGCGCAAAATACGGCGCATGATTTTTCCGCTACGAGTTTTGGGTAACCCTCCCACAATCAGCACCTGATCCGGTTTGGCAATGGCTCCTATTTGTTGCGAAACGGTTTGTAGTATTTCTAATTTTTTTTCCGCGAGGTTGATGGCATGGTGGTTGTCACAAATAACAAAGGCAAAAATGCCTTGTCCTTTGATGTCATGCGGATATCCGACAACGGCACTCTCGATGACGTCAGGCGTGTGGTTAATCGCATTTTCAACTTCGGCTGTTCCTATTCGGTGTCCACTGACATTCAATACGTCATCCACTCGGCCCGTTAATCGATACATTCCTTGCTCATCCCGATATGCGCCGTCTCCGGTGAAATAGTAGCCCGGATAGGTGCTGAAGTAATTGATGATGCATCGCTCATGGTCGCCATAGGTTGTTCTAATCATAGATGGCCATGGCGACTTGAAACATAAATTACCAGTAATGTCATTCTCCATGATCTCTTGCCCTTTCTCATCCATTAACACGGGATGAACGCCAGGCATGGGTAGGGTAGCAAATACAGGTTTTTCAGGGGTTACTCCAGCCAATGAACTGATCATGATGCCACCCGTTTCCGTTTGCCAAAAGGTATCCACAATGGGGCATTTTCCTTTTCCCACTTCGTTATGGTACCATTGCCAAGCTTCTTCATTGATGGGCTCTCCGACGGTCCCCAATACTTTTAAGCTGCTCATATCCTTTCCCTCCAGCCACTCATTTCCTTGTGACATCAAACTGCGTATGGCTGTCGGAGCAGTATAGAAAATATTGACGTTGTGTTTTTTGACAATGTCCCAAAATCTGCCAGCATCAGGATAAGTAGGTATTCCTTCGAACATCACCGTGGTAGCGCCATTGAGCAATGGTCCGTAAATCAGGTAGCTGTGGCCCGTTATCCATCCGACATCCGCTGTGCAGAAATGCACTTGTCCTGGCTGATATTGAAACACATTTAAAAAGGTGTATGCTGTCCATATCATGTAGCCGGCTGTGCTGTGGACTACTCCTTTGGGTTTTCCTGTCGAACCACTGGTGTACAAAATAAAAAGCGGATCCTCACTGTTCATCGCTTCAGCAGGTGAAAGGAAGTTGTTTTCTTGAACAACTTCATGCTTCAATGCTTCCCAATCGATGTCGATGTCTTTGGCTTCAAGGGCTGTATTTAGATAGTTATAGACAAGTACTTTTTTAACGGTCTTGGTTTCTTGTAAAGCCTCATCTACCAATGGTTTTAATGCAATGCTCTTGTTCCCTCGCAAAGCTGCATCCATCGTGATGACCCATTGGGCTTGTGCATCTAGAATGCGGTCCGAAATGCTTTTGGCACTGAATCCTCCAAAGATGACGGAATGTATGGCGCCAATTCTGGCGCAAGCCAATACGGCGATGGTCAGTTCTGGAACCATGCCCATGTATATGCAAACACGATCTCCTTTTTTAACACCCATTTTTTTCAGCATGGCTGCTGCGATGCACACCTCACGATGTAACGCGGAATAAGTATACGTTCTGGACGGTGTTGCAGGGTCATTGGCTTCCCATATCAAAGCCATTTGATCACCTTTGTCATTTAAATGGCGATCGAGAGCGTTTTCGGTGATGTTCAATTGCCCACCAGAAAACCATTGAATGCGGGCTTCTGAGAAACTTCCCGAAATGACATTTTCCCATTTCTTTTTCCATTCAAATGTTTCCGCTATCTCACCCCAAAATGCCTGCGGGTCTTGTATGCTTTTTTGATGGGCCATTTGATGTTCGGCCATTGTGCTGATGCGCTTCATTTTTCTAAGTTATGGATATACTGAAAATTATGGTTTGGTTAAAACTAAGGAAAAGTAGATAAACAAAAGGAGTCCCAATCGAAATGATAAAATTTAACGATAAATTTCATTGACATCCGTAATCATGATATTTGTCATATTATCTTCGGGACTGAATGCGAGCAATGAAATTTCCAAAATGTTTCAGAATGGGATTGATCGGTCTTTTGACTGTTCCTATTGCTTTGTTGATGATTGTTGTCGTCATCCTACAGCTTCAGCACGACTCCTTGGTCCAGGAGTTACTAAAAAAGGCCAATGAAGATTTTGTTGGGAATGTTTCTATCGATCATTCAGAAATTGACTTTATTACAGATTTCCCTTTGGTTGATATTGATTTGAAAGACCTGCGCATCCATGAATCAAAAAATCTGGCAGTTAAGCCCATTGCGCAATTTAATGATGTTTACATCGGGTTTAACCTGTGGACCATATTGAGTGGCAAGATGGAAATCAATCAAGTTCACATAGAACAAGGTCATTGTGATGTGGTTCAATACAATGAAGATGAATTTAATATTGTCAATGCTTTTCAACCCATAAAACCGGTAACTGATGTTGAAGAAGAATTTCATCTATCACTGAAATCTATTGTTCTGAAGGATATTGACCTGAATAAGGAGAATAGGGTGAATGGTATGAAAATCGATTTGTATTTGAATGATGTTGAGTCAGGCATCAAGACAGACTCTGTTGAGTTGTTGTTTGATTTGAATGCTCATTTTAAAATGTCGTTAGTGATGAATGGAGACTCGACTTTTCTGAGAAACAAACATTTGGCATTGAAGACAGATGTTCATTTTAATAAGATAAGTCAATTGTTAACCATTGACTCCACTTCCGTTGAGTTAGAAAAGGCCACTTTTGATTTAGCGGGTAGCATTGATTTTAGCCGTGAGGTTTTTTTGGATCTCATGTTGGAAGGGAATAAGCCCAACTTTGACCTTTTCCTTGCCCTTGCTCCGTCAGATTTGGATTCGGTTTTGGCTAAGTATGATAACAGAGGAAAGATATTTTTTGAAACAAAAGTTTTCGGGAGTTGTATAAATGGAAACATGCCAGCAATTGATGCCCAGTTTGGCTGCCAAGCTGGATTCATAGAAAATACGGAAGTAGAAAAGGAGTTGAATGACCTTTCATTTTCAGGATACTTCACAAATGGTCCCAAACACAATCTGGAAACCATGGAGTTTGGTTTGCGTGATTTTTCAATGCGACCTGAAGTGGGTGTTTTTTCGGGTGATTTGGTTGTGAAAAATTTTGAAGAACCGGACATTAATTTAAAACTAAATTCAGATTTTAATTTGAATTTTATTACAAAATTTTTTGGATTAAAGGATTTTTATGATTTGGAAGGAAAAGTGTTATTGACCATGAACTTTCACGATGTAATCGATTTGACACATCCGGAAAAGAGCATTGAGAAACTTAATGAATCCTATTATACGGAATTGAAAGTAGAAAATCTGCGATTTATCAATTCCCTTTATCCGCTGCCCATCCATGATTTTGATTTTGACTTAAAGGTGGATGGTCACTACGGTCATATCGATCGTTGTGATTTGAAGATTGGGAAAAGTGATATTCACATGACGGGATCAATCAGTGATTTGCCAGCCATTGTTCACCACACGGCCATTCCAGTAGTTGCAAAATTGGATATCAGAAGCAAGCACGTTGATTTGTTCGAACTTACTGGATCTGATTCTGCGTCTTTGGATGAGGAGCTCAATAACTGGAGCATGAGCATGCATTTTAACGCTTCTGCCAGAAGTTTTACGGAGTCTGCTTATTTGCCAAAAGGAGAGTTTTTTATTGATGATCTCAATGTTGGATTTAAGCATTACGCTCATAGATTGCACGATTTTCATGCTGATGTTTATGTAACAGACGAGGATTTTAAAGTCATTGACTTTAGCGGATTAATAGATCAAAGTGATTTTCATTTTTCAGGCAATTTGACGCATTATGACCTATGGTTTCAAGATAAACCGATAGGAGCAACTCAAGTTAATTTCAATTTGAAAAGTAACAGGCTTCAACTGAGAGACATCGTCGGATACAAAGGACAGTTGTTTTTGCCGAGTGATTACCAATTGGAGGAATTGGATGGATTAAGTATAAATGGTAATGCAAATCTGTATTTTCAAGATAGTTTATCTCGAGTGCAACTAAACGTCCTGCATAGCAAGGGTAGTATGAAGGAGCATCATTTGGATTTGGCCAATTTATCATTTCAAATGAACTTTGATGATGATCATTTGGATGTCAAAAATTTGGATTTACAGATAGGGAATTCTGATTTAATCGGAGATTTTATTCATTACTTTGAACAGCAGAAAGGTGAAACCAATCTGGTTCATTTAAAATCTAAAAATCTTGATTTTGATCAATTGTTTGCATGGCAAGAGAAGATTATCTCCAACAATCAGCCGCAACAGGCGACATCTTACCATGACGAAGGATACAATGTTTACACTCTTCCTTTTGCAGAGATGAGGGGTGCAATTGAGATTGGAGATCTGAAATACCACAAGTATCATTTGACCAATGTCTCAGGCGACTTTAGAACCCATAAAAATCATGTCGTTGATTTGAGGAAGTTAAAGTTTTCAGCTGCTGATGGGGACTTTCTATTGAATGGTAAATTGAATGCCATGGATCCTAAACATATTTGGTTGAACGGCTCATTGAATGCCGAACACGTTGATTTAGACAAGCTGTTTTTTAAGTTGGATAATTTTGGTCAAGATTACCTGGTTTCCGAGAATCTTCACGGAATAGCCAATGCTGACATCAATTTTAAAATGTCCTTACACAAGGATTTTGCGCCCATATTGGAATCTTCTGAAGTGCATCTGGATTTGGAGGTCTTGAAAGGAAAGCTTGAAAATTTTGAGATGCTTCAGGCAATGTCCGACTATTTTTCCGATTCCCAACTGAGGTTGGTGGTATTCGATACATTGCAAAATCACATCGATTTTACGAATGGCGTTTTGAATATCCCTAATATGTCCATCAGCTCTAATCTTGGTTATCTTGAGTTGAGTGGTAAACAGGACATGGACTTTAACATGGATTATTATGTCCGCATTCCTTGGAAGCTTGTGTCCGAAGCGGCGTCATATAAGTTGTTCGGCGCTTCAAGAAAGGATGCGGAGATTAAAGAGGTTTCTGAAGTTGAAGAATCCAACAATCAGCGGAAAAGGCGTTTTGTGAATGTTAGAGTAAAGGGCAACTTGGAGAATTATAAAGTTACTTTGG
>JACCDJ010406001.1_pt1 | contig 11653 bp, 8 predicted proteins | sample 7444481 | NCBI WGS metagenome assembly JACCDJ01 (sample SAMN15323435, study PRJNA562643) | freshwater metagenome | isolation source: river surface water | place: USA:Blue River Watershed | collected 2017-08-15 | reverse complement strand
TTTCGGTTTAACCGATAAAGCCACCAGGGGTGCGATCTGTTGTAAAGGTATAAAAACCCTTATTAGAGCGCTTATTGGTCCAATCTGAGCGATATGCAGATGAATCGGCATATGAGCTAGATGGGATCGTTGCTGAGATGGCAAGCCAGTTTTGAGCAGCAGAAAGAGATGCACCTACTGAGTGCATTTGATTTAGAACTGCGCTGGTTTTTGCCATGCCAGCAGGGTAGAGCATCAGGTGTGATCGGTGCAACTTAATTAATTGAAGGGATAAATGATGCTGTAATCGCTGATTCCGAAATGGCAGTGGTGCCTTCAGTCGAGTTAGGCCAATTGCAAGTCAGATAAAAATGAACTTGGTTTTCCCGCATAAGTTATCTGAATATTCTCTCTTGCTCTAGTTACACCAACATAAAACAATCTGCGCTCCTCATTTAAATCAGTGGCATTACTGATTGGTAACAAGCCCTCTGCGACACCAATTAAAAATAGATGATTCCACTCTAAGCCCTTTGCTGAGTGCAGAGTTGCCAAGGTGACTCCAGGAAGAGTTGGTGGATTGTTTTGTTCAGCTCGATCCTCTAGCTCACGCAAAAATGTTCGCATTGTGGTGGTTCGAGCATTAGATGTTACTTCACCAGCTATCACATCTGCACTTAAATCCGCACTTCCACTTTGCATCTCTTTGGCTAACTTTAAAAACCCATGAACATAATCAGCATCACCAAATGGTCGAAGTACTGAAACCAAATCCTCATACCAATTTCCACCTTCTGGTGGTAAAACAGATGCACTTCTTATTACCCGCATCGCATCACGAACATCAACACGATCAAAAAAGCGCTCGCCAGATTTTACTTGGTTGGTTATTTTTGCATTATTTAAAGCTGATTTAAGTTGGTCAAGTTGAGAATTAGTTCTGGCTAAGATTGCAATATCTGAGCTATCAACTCCAGAGTTAATATGTTTTATTACCTCATTTACAACATAAGTAATCTCATCCCCAGTTGTATTAAATCCACTAATTATTGGCTTGCTACCATGATTATTTGCAGAACTTAACTCATTGCCATGATCGCTTACTAAATTTGCAGTACGTAAAATTTGATTAGCGGTATTGATAATTTCTGGTGTTGATCTATAACCACGAGATAATCTAAAGATTTGTGCATCTGGAAAGCGGTTTTTAAAGGTGAGTAGGAAGTTAGATGTCGCCCCGGCAAATGAGTAGATCGTTTGTGCAGCATCGCCAACTACACATATCTCTTCCCGATTGCCCAGCCACAAATTTAATAATCTCTGCTGCAGTGGTGAAACATCCTGATACTCATCAACGGTGAAGTACCGGTACTGATCACGAACTCGTTCACGAACTCCCCGATCCTCCTCCAGCATTCCAACTGTTAACAACAAGATATCCTCAAAATCCAATGTTCGCTCTTGTCGCTTTAATGATTAATACGCCTCATACACCTTTGCAACAATCTCTAAATTCTCCGATTTACTTTTATTGTTTGGCAATTGAATATTGCGATTACTTTTAACCGCCTCATCTTGATATGAGTCAGGTGATATCTCTAAAACCTTTGCCCATTCAATCTCACTTGCAATCTCTCGAAGTGATGCTGCTTGTGCTGGAATTGCAATCTCTGCGCGTTCAATCGCTTGTGAAATAAAACCTGATTTACTTGTTAATAATGTTGGAAATTGCCCACCAAATGAGTAAGGCCAAAAATAAAGTAATTGTTTTAGCGCTGCTGAGTGAAAGGTTCTAGCTGCCACATTTGGCACACCTAATGTTCTGAGTCTGGCTCGCATTTCACCGGCCGCTCTTGCAGTAAAGGTTAATGCCAGTACTTTGGTTGGATCGGTAACACCTGAATTGATTGCATATGCAATCCGATTTGTAATTACCCGAGTCTTACCGGTTCCGGCACCAGCAATTACACAAACCGGTCCACGGATTGCAGTAACAACCGCTAATTGATCGGGGTCTAATCCATTAAGGATTTGCTCGTTACTAATTGTCATCTATCTGCCTTGAAAAATTAAAGTTAACGCCACGATTCGGCGCCCTTCAAATCTTTGGCTGCATCATCACCATACCAACCATTAGTCATCTGCCGTGCAACACTTATATCAAGTGGCAAAATTAATGCGGCATCAATAATTGCCTGCTTCATTTCAGCTCGTGTAAACCAACGAATCTCTTCAATCTCATCTCCATCTGGACGAGCATCCAAAGGATTTTCAGTAACCGCTTCAAATGCGATCATTAATGAGGATGGAAAGGGCCAAGGTTGTGAGCCTAAGTAATTTATTTTGTTCAACTTAACTCCGGCCTCTTCAGCTACCTCACGTACTACACAATGTTCAAATGATTCACCTGGTTCAACAAAACCGGCAAAGGTAGAGAAGCGATTTTTCGGCCACACCTTTTGACGACCCAGCAATACACGATCCTGATCATCTTTTACTAAAACAATAATTGCACTATCAGTTCGTGGGTAATGCTCACTTTGATCAATTAAACATCTGCGAACGGAGCCACCAGAGATCACAGAGGTTGCTGCGCCGCATTGAGAACAACGTGGATGTTTCTTGTGCCAATTAGCCAAACCTTGGGCATGGACAGACAAACCAATATCACGTGGGGATAAGAAAGCACCTATCTCCCTTAATGTTCGCAAATTTTCATTTGCTACTTCATTGACCACGATTTTGTTCCCTGATTTACTCCCTGATTTATTCTCTGATTTGTTCTCTGATTTATTCTCTGAATCCCCATCTGCACTTAGATCACCTAAATAATTTCTAACAAAGTAATGGGTCGAAATTTCTTTCGCTTCGGGGGAGTTTGGCATCGAATTTTTCACATAATCAACCCCAAGGAAGTAATCACTTTGAGATTGGTACTCACCTAATTGCTTGCCTTCAATAAATTTAACTTGATTATCTATAGAAAGAAATTTTTCATCTTGAAATTGCAATACCTGAGCGCTTTGCCAAGCGGTTTTTAAATACTCATCATCCAGCCGTAAATGGGCGGCGCGATCTACTTCAGCGAGTGAAAGTGGCAATTTGATCGGTTTATTAGATGTCATCAGGGGCCGACCCTACTAGCCTGACATCATGGTTGTCGTGCCCGCTCAAAAATTGAGAATTCTCTCGTGGAATATCCTGCATGGTGAGCAAATTCCACCAGCTGGAAAGTTAACTCCTGAGCAATGGAAAAATAATTTAATCACATCAGCCACAGAGATTTCGCAAAATTTAAAACCTGATTTCATTGGTCTGCAAGAGGTTGATTTAAATCAATATCGCTCGGGAAATTTAAATCAAACAAAAGTAATTGCTGAAACAATTGGGCTTAAGTACTGGGCTTATATTCCAACTTTAATCGGTACACCGGGTGAGAAATGGCAAAGGGTTGATCAGAGAAAATCTCCTTTAATTACCAATGCCTCTCCAGCAAAGCTAGTAACAGATGCGCTTGCGCCTAGTTATGGAATTGGATTTGCTACAAATCAACCTATTAAAAAAATACATTTCAAATATCTTGGCAGATCATTAGTTGGAATGCCGCTTCTTATCCCGAATGATAATAAATCTGGTGCAAGATTTATTTATGTGCAGGATGAGCCAAGAGTTGCCTTAATTGCTGAATTAGAAAATGGTTTAACCATCACAACCACTCACCTATCCTTTGCACCAGGTGTAAATATCTACCAGTTAAAAAAGTTAGCCAATTTCCTAAGCTCACTTCCAGGCAAACAAATTCTCTCCGGAGACCTTAATCTACCGGCAGATTTACCATCCAAGTTATCTGCAATCACAGGTGGCTGGAGTTCGCTGGTTAAGCAGAGTACCTATCCAAGTTGGAAGCCTAAGATTCAATTTGATTATCTACTAGCAAAAAGTGATTCTGAATTTTCTGCAAAGCCACTTCCACCATTAAAACCGATAATTTCAGATCATATTCCAATTGGTGCAGAAATCACTTTCAATTAAATTATTACTAAACTGGTATCTGCGAGATTATCTCAATTAGCTGCGACTCACTCATTATGTCCGCCGGTCTAACAGTTTCATTTTGAGCAACATAATGAAATGCTGCGCTTACATTTGCAAGATCTAATTTATTTAACTTCGCAAAGGCAAGTCGATACATCGCAAGTTGCACAGCAGCCACTGAAAGATCATCACCACTTTTAACCTTGCCAGTCTTCCAATCAACTACCTCAAATTTGCCTGGAGTTTTCTCATAAACTGCATCAATACGACCGCGAATTACCGTATCGGCAATTACAGTTTCAAAACCAACCTCAACTCCAACTGGGGTTTGATTAGCCCAATCACTAGCTAGCCAAGCTTTCTGCAACTCTTGCATTGGTGCATCCTCTGTTTGGTCTGCCACCCCATTGTTAAATACTTCATCTAAAGAGATCAATGAGGTGTGTTTGAAATGATTCTCAAGCCACAAGTGAAACTCAGTACCACGCCGAGCAAACTTATCAATGTGATTTGGCATTGGGCGGCGCAATCTAAGCGCTAACTGTTCTGGCTCCTGTTTTAAGTAAAGTAAGGTTGAAACAGATAGCCGAGCCGGTAGCAATACCTTTGTAACATCTGACTTATTTTTTAACTCATTAATAATTGAACCTAGATCACTGATAATCTCATTCTCTTTTGCTAACTCTAAAATTTGTTGTTCAGAGAATGGTTGGGCATCAGAAACCAATTTAGCGCTCTCTCTGATCGCAAGCGCTCTCTTTTCATATCTTGATAATTGATCTGGCCAATTTCCAGTAATTGGATTTTCCTTAAGTGGATTTTTTCCCTCTGGGATTGGTGTATCGGATAAAACTGTTGCGCCCTTTATCGCAGGCAAGTATTGAGCACACAATTGATATAAGCGACTTGGTGCAACCGCATTCTCGCCATTTCTAAAGTGAGAGGTTGAGCAAAATAAACCTTGTTTTGCTCTGGTAAATGCCACATAAGCAAGCCGCATCTCTTCAACAGCTTTGCGAGCCTTCCACTCATCACCAAATCTTTCTAAACCATCCTTTAAATTTTTATTTGTTGAAAAATTAGCAAAATTAATGATTGGAAGTTGTGCGTAATCACCGCGCATGCTTACTGGGATTGCTCCGGCATTTTTAATCCAGCTATCTGATTTTCGACCAGCATTTGGAAAGTTCTTTTCCGCAAGTCCTGGAACAGCAACAAAATCCCATTCGGCACCCTTTGCTGAGTGCACGGTAAGAATCTGCACTGCATCACTTCTGACATCTACCTCTGCCGGCTTTAGCCCGCCCTCCGCATCCTCGGCGATCTTTAACCATTGCAGGAATGCAATTAAAGTACCGCCATTTTTTTGGAAACGAGCGGCTTCATCTAAAAAGCGATCTAAATCTTTGCGTCCATTTTTCCAACCACTTCGTACTAAAACCTCTGTATCAAGTGATAAGAAATGTTCAGCTGCAAGTAATGCATCGGTAATTGAGCCAGATAAATTTCTGCGTAATTGACGCAGATCGATGGCGAATTGGCGAAGTCTGGAAAGAGCGAGATCACTTAGCTCTGGCGTTGCGGTGTAATGCTTTAACTCCTTTGGCGTTAATGTAATTAATAATTCAAGTGATTCAATAATTGATCCAGCAGCAAACTCATCCGCTGTTGCTACTTGAGTTTGTGAGGTCGTTAATGCATCTTCCAATTGCTTTCCACGAGTGTGATCATTTTCTGCGGCAAATTTTCTGGTGAATGCACCCAGTGCCATTAGATCACGTGCGCCAAGTGATAGATAAGGTCCAGTTAACAGACGCATTAATGCGGTGCCGGAATCAGGCATTGTTAGGGTGCGAAGAAGTGCGATTATGTCCGCCACCTCTGGAATATGAACTAATCCACCAACACCAACCACATCGGTAGGAATATTTTTATCTTGAAATGCACTTTGAATCGCATCAATTTGCGAGCGAGCACGAACTAAAACTGCAAAGGTAGAGCGCTCTGATTCCGGTAAATTCTCACGTGCTGGATCAAACCAATACTTTGCAAAGTAATCCGCAATAGCCTGCGCCTCCTGCATTTGGGTTTCATAAATTCCACAAATAACCTCACCAGTTTTGGCATCTGGCCTTGGTGAAAGTTTGGCGATCTCTTTTTGTAACTTTGCCTTACCTGGTGTCGTAGATAAATTTGCATTATCAATTGCAATTTGATCGATCATTACATTAGCAATCTCCAGAATTGCTTGATCATTTCGCCAAGTAGTAAGAAGTGAGTAACGAGTCGCATCTGAGTTAAATGATTGCGAGAAGGTATCTAGCGTCTCAGAGCTAGCACTGCGCCAACCGTAAATAGCTTGATTTGGATCGCCAACCGCTGTTACTGGATGGTTGTTACCAAATAGATTGGACAGGAAATTTATTTGATTAAATGAGGTGTCTTGATACTCATCCAATAAAACCACCTTGTACTTGCTGCGCTCTAAATGGCCAATGTCATCATTGTGTTTGGTTTTAGATTGAGCAACTAATTGCGCAGCCATCGACATGTGATCATTAAAGGTTAATAAGCCTTGCTCTTTACGACGGTTATCAAATGCCTCAACAATTGGAAGAATAGCTAACCGTTGTTGTATCTCATCGATAAACTCTTTAACTGGATTGGTTTGTTTATCTGTTAATTGCGCTAACTGATCCAATAATTTGTAGCTGTACTCGCGCACATCTGCTGCGTTCTTATTGTTTTCAGCAAGTTGGGCCGACAGCTCCATAACCTCTTCAACAACTGATTTTGGCGAACCATTTATCTGTAACTCATTTCCGGCAAATCGCTGCACCTCTTCATAGGCAATCTGCCATGCTGCTGCTTCACCAATTGGATCAGCCGCTGCATCTATACCTATCCGGATTGCATGATCTGCCAAAACTCGACCCGCGTAGGAATGGTAAGTAGAAACAGTTAAATCAGATTCATCAATATTTGCAGGTAATAAGCCAGCAGCCTTTAATTGACGCAGCCGTTTGCGAATTCGTTTAGCTAGATCACCTGCAGATTTTCTGGTGAAGGTTAAGCCAAGTAATTGATCTGGTGTAATTATTGAGTTGGCTACCAAGTACAAAACACGTTGACTCATTGTCTCGGTTTTGCCCGAGCCGGCTCCGGCGATTACAACAGCAGGAGCTAGTGGTGCTTCGATAATTGGTATTTGTTCCTTGGTTGGTTCGCGGTAGGTGTTATCAACCGCCTTAATTCGCTTTGCTATTTCAATTGCAGAGATCATTCAATCACCCGCCGACCTTGTGGCTGAATTGGGCAAGATGATTTAAGTGAGCAGGTGCGACAGCGATCATTTATCTTTGCCGTAAATGTTGCTGCACTCATTCCTGCAGCGGAGTTTAATAAATCTGCTCTTACCTGATCGGCATCAATCTCACTTTGTGCCCGAACCGATGCACTTTTTGTTTTTTGATCTCCAACAAATAATAATTCAGCACCCGCTACCTCATTATTTTCTAACTTTGGTTCAAATCCATTTTCTACAACCGCTAGTTGATACACCTGCAACTGTTTATTGCTCTTTGCATCCTCGGCAGAAACTGAGCTTTGTCCAGTCTTTAAATCAACAATATAAAACTTTTTCTCGCTAGTTAACTCAAGCCGATCAATTGATCCAGTTACCTTTGCGCCACCTAATTCAAACTCAAATCGACGCTCAACATCTACTAACTTATTGCCTCTGGCTAATTGCCAGGTAAAGAATTTGTGCAACATAGTTGAGGCCCGGCGGTACTCATAATCCTTAATCCACCCCTTGTTCATATCAATTAATGACCATGCACCCTTTAATCTCTCTTGTAAATCATCAACTGATAAATCAGGATTATCTTTAAATTGCGCAGCAAGTACGTGAATAGCACTTCCTAAAACCTGGGCCGTTGAATCGCTGTCTCGGCCACCGCTGCGCTCGAGCATCCACTTAACACCGCAATCATCAAATGATTCAAGATAACTAGGTGAGATCCGTAGTTGTTCATCATCTTTAACAACGGGAGCATCTTGCGAAATTTCTAATGTGCCAAGCCAATTCTTTGGATCTGCCGCATATGCACCATTTATAGCTAAGGTTTTTAATGCACGAGCTGCAAACTCTTTCTCTTTTTGGTCATTTGCATTTAGCAAGATACCGCGCAGCTCTGCAACTAATGCTGGCTGAGTAATGGAGCGTTGCGGTTTAGTAAATTCAATCTCATCACCTGCAAATTTAGTGAAGTATTTAGATGGTTCATTATCCTCTTGTTGAATTGCAGTAATTAAGAGTTGATCAGTTGATCTGGTAACCGCCACATTTAATAAACGATCCTCATCCTCAATTAAGCCACTGGCAGATATTGCATCTAGCGCCTGCGGATTGCTGATGCCATGTCTAAATATTTCAACCAATCGCTCACTTCCCAGTAGTGAGCCACGTTGCTTTAGATTTGGCCAAACCCCCTCTTGCATCCCAGCAAGGGCTACAAATTGCCACTGTTGCCCTTTGGCGCTGTGCACCGTGAGAACCTTAACTACCTCATTACGTTGAGCGGTTGCAGTAATGCTGTCACTTAAAATCTTCTCGCCGAGCAATTGATTAATAAATAATTGCGGTTTTGCTCCAGGCATACGCTCGCTAAATCTGCGCGCTACCTCAAATAATTGAATTACCGCATCTAGATTATTATCTGCAATTGCACCAGTGGTTCCTCCGGCAAGTGCTGCATTTTGCCAACTTTGGGAGATTAACTGGCCTTCATAATTTTTAGCATTGCTCCAGATTGCCCACAGTAAATCGGAGATATCTCCTTTTGCTTTTATAGATTTAGTTGCAAGTGAAATCAAATCATTTAACCGCTTGAGTGGAGCAGCCTGATCCCAATTGATACCAATACTTGGAGCGGTTAATGCATCCAGTATCAACTCAGTTGAACTTTTTGCATCACTGCTTTGATTGATTTTCTCCGCCTTTGATAAGGCAATTCGCATCTGCCTGATTGAGATTGCATCTGCTCCCGCAAACTCACTGTGTAGTAACTCTTCAATAATCTCCCAATTAGCGGGAATCAATGAGATCTGATTTAAGGCAATCTGGGCAATAGTTAAAATTGGTTTAATCGCTGGATTATCAGCTAGTGATAATGCAAGTGCATCTATTTCAACCGGCACATTATTAATTGCAAAGGCTCGTTGCAGCGCACTTACCTGCGTACCAGGTGAGCGCAAAATAACCGCCATTTGTGACCAAGGAATGCCCTCTTTTAAATATGCGCTGCGAAATTGGTGGGCGATGTAATTTGCCTCCTCTGTTGCACTGCTCAACTTTGCAACAGAGGTTGTTTTAATCTTGCGAAAGCTCTCATCTAATTTGATTTGATTACTTACGCCCATTTTTTCTATATCAGCAAAGAGATTCTCTGGATCTGCGCCGCGAAAGCGTCCAACTGTAGATTGTGGATCGGCAAAGATAATTAATTCTGGTCCACTTAAAAGTTCTAGTAATTTGCGTTGGCCACGATCTGATTCTTGAAACTCATCAACATAAATGATTGGAAATAATTTTTGATACTTCTGGCGCAGCTGTGGGTTTTCCTCTAACTTGATTCCGGCAGAAATAATGATCTCACTTGGATCGATACGATTTAATGAGTGAGTAGTGGTTGCATTTCTTAATGCGACTGCACCTTGGTAACGCGACCAAAACTTACAGATAGCTGGCCAGTACTTTTGGCCATACTTATCTGCATAATTAACTAACTCTTCAGGTGAGGATCCCCGCTCGGTTGCTCGGCCAATAAAATCTCGTAACTCCTTGGCAAAGCCGCGGGTTGTAAGAGCCGCTACTAATTCAGTTGGCCAATCAGTAGAACCTGGACTCTCTTTTTCTAACTTTGCATCCTCTAGAAGTAATTGTCGTATCTCTGCATCTTGTTCGGCACCGGACAATAAAATATATTGCTTTTGTACCTCTTCGCCGGAGTTAAATGAGTGATCATTTAAAATCAAAAATGCAATTGAGTGAAAGGTTCGAGCAATTGGTTCATTTACTGTATGTCGCTTTGGATTTGCAGTAGCGATTAAATCTCGTAATTTGCTGGCACTCTCGCGCCCATAAGTAATTGCCAAAATTGAGTTTGGATCGCAGCCTTCATCAATTCGACCAGAGATCGCTGCAATTAAAGTTTCTGTTTTTCCACTGCCTGCCGGGCCGGTTACAAGAAGAGGTGTGCCACGATGGCTGATTACTTTTTGCTGAGCTGCTGAAAAGGTTATTGAATTTTTAGGCGCATTAACAGCACGAACAAGTTGTAACTTGTTACTTTTTGTATTTGCTGCTGATTGTTGGGCCACGCCCTAATTTAACTGGTGGGCGCCGACAATCGGCAGAAACAACACTTAACTGGATTAAAGCCTTAATTAAGCGTTCTCGTTAGCTCTCTTGTTTTTTGAGGTTATGCGAGCGCGAGTTGAACCATCCAAAATAACTTTACGGATTCGAACCACCGCAGGAGTTACTTCAACACACTCATCCTCACGACAAAACTCAAGCGCACCTTCCATATTTAATTTCTTAGCAGGAATTAATCGCTCTGCCTCATCTGTTCCAGATGCACGCATATTTGTTAACTACTTTTCACGCACACAGTTAACATCCATATCTTCTGCACGAGAGTTCTCGCCAATTACCATTCCTTCATAAACCTCATCGCCTGGTTCAACAAATATTGAACCGCGATCTTGAGTTCCATAAAGTGCGTAGCTGGTAACTGTTCCCATGCGATCTGAAACCAATGAACCAGTTGAACGTGTGCGTAACTCACCATGCCATGCTTCGTAACCATCAAATACATGGTGCAGCAATCCAGTTCCGCGAGTTTCAGTTAAGAACTCAGTACGGAAACCAATTAATCCTCGAGATGGCACGCGGTAATCCAAACGAATCCAGCCAGCACCATGGTTAACCATTTGCTCCATACGGCCTTTACGAAGCGCCATTAATTGCGTAATAACACCTAAGTACTCCTCTGGTGCGTCAATAGATAAACGTTCCATCGGCTCATGCATCTTGCCATCAACCATCTTGGTAACTACCTGTGGCTTACCAACAGTTAACTCAAAGCCTTCACGCTTCATAATTTCAACTAGAACTGCAAGTTGTAACTCACCGCGTCCTTGTACCTCCCAGGTATCTGGGCGTTCGGTATTTAGAACACGCAATGAAACGTTACCTACAAGTTCGGCATCAAGACGGTTTTTAACTTGGCGAGCAGTTAATTTATTTCCGCTCTTGCCAGCTAGTGGTGATGTATTGATACCAATTGTCATCGAAATACTTGGCTCATCTACGGTAATTAATGGAAGTGCATGAGGGTTTTCTAAATCAGCAAGTGTTTCACCCAATGTAATAGTTTCAATTCCAGCAACCGCAATAATGTCACCAGGGTGCGCCTCAAGTGCAGGTACACGCTCTAGCGCCTCGGTAATAAGTAATTCAGAGATCTTTACTCGCTCTGATGTGCCATCGGTCTTAATCCATGTAACTGATTGACCCTTTTTAATAACACCTTCACGAACACGGCAAAGTGCTAAACGTCCTAAGAATGGT
>JACCDJ010282209.1_pt1 | contig 11671 bp, 9 predicted proteins | sample 7444481 | NCBI WGS metagenome assembly JACCDJ01 (sample SAMN15323435, study PRJNA562643) | freshwater metagenome | isolation source: river surface water | place: USA:Blue River Watershed | collected 2017-08-15 | reverse complement strand
TGGGGCGCGCTCGGCGCGGCCGAAGACTGCTACGCCCGCGCACGCCAGTACGTGCTGGACCGCCAGCAGTTCGGCCGCCCCTTGGCCGCCAACCAGCTGGTGCAAAAGAAGCTTGCCGACATGCTGACCGAAATCAGCCTGGGCCTGCAGGGCTGCCTGGCACTGGGCCGCATGAAGGACGCGGGCAACGCCCCGGTGGAGGTCACTTCCATCCTCAAGCGCAACAGCAGTGGCAAGGCGCTGGACATCGCCCGCATGGCACGCGACATGATGGGCGGCAACGGCATTTCAGATGAGTTTGGTGTGGCGCGTCATTTGGTGAACCTGGAGGTGGTCAACACCTACGAAGGCACGCACGATGTGCACGCGCTGATCCTGGGCCGGGCGATCACCGGGATCCCCGCTTTCTCGAACTGACATGGCGCTTTGACGCACATGAGGGGCTGCCAAGAGGCAGCCCTTTTTGTTGGTCGACAGCGTGCGCCAGCGCCTTGACGAAGCCCTGCGCAAGGCTTACATTACTAACCAGTCAGTCATTAACCCAGCCTTGTGAAGACCCCCGAGACCCCCGCCCCCCACAAACGCGAACGCCGCAAACAAGACCGCCCGGGCGAGTTGCTCGAAGCGGCCCTGGACTTGTTCGTCGAAAAGGGCTTTGCTGCCACCCGCGTGGAAGAGGTCGCGGCCCGTGCGGGCGTGTCCAAAGGCACGCTGTTTTTGTACTTCCCAAGCAAAGAAGACCTGTTCAAGGCCGTGGTGCGCGAAAACGTGGTGGCCCCCGTGGCCCAAGGCGCTGCCGAAGTGGCGCAGTTTCAGGGCAGCACCGGAGAGTTGCTTGAATGGATGATGTTGCAGTGGTGGCGTCGATATGGGGCCACCAAGGCGTCCGGCATTTCCAAACTGGTCATGAGCGAGGCCAGCAACTTTCCTGACCTGGCGATTTTTTTCCGCAACGAAGTGATTGAACCGGCCCACGCCTTGGTGCGCAACGCATTGCAGCGTGGCATTGACCGGGGTGAGTTCCGGGCCATGAACGTCGATCTGGTCTTGCACTCGGTCATGGCACCGCTCTTGTTTTTGGTGATGTGGAAGCATTCCATGGGGCCGTGCTGCCCCAGCCATGAACAAATTGACCCCGAAGCCTTCATAACGCAGCACGCCCGCCTGATGGCGCGCGGGCTGTCCCCTGCCTGATATTCAACAGATTTCTGCCACCAACACCATGAAAAAATCGACCTTCTGGATTTTGACGGCCGTGGCCGCTGCGACCTTGGTCGCAGGCGGTGCGCGTTGGCTGAGCCAACGCCAGCCTGCCAGCAACGCCGCCAAAACAAGCGCACCGGCCGCCCCCGTCATTGAGTTGAGCGCCAGCGATGTGGTTCAGGTTCAAAACATGGACATGGTGCTGGGCCTGCCCGTTTCGGGCACGCTCAAGGCCAGCCAAAGCGCCATGGTCAAGGCCCGCGTGGTGGGTGAGCTGCTGGAGCTGACCGTTCGTGAAGGCGACGTGGTCAAGGCCGGCCAGGTGATCGCCCGCATCGACCCCACCGAATACCAGGCCCGGGAGCGCCAAGCCAAGCAACAAGCCGACGCAGCATGGGCCCAGGTGGACATTGCACAAAAGCAGTACGACAACAACAAGGCCCTGGTGGACCAGGGCTTCATCTCGCAGACCGCCTTGCAAAACGCCATGGCCAGCCTGAACGGGGCCAAGGCGACCCACATGGCGGCGGTGGCGGCACTCGATGTGGCCCGCAAGGCGCTGGACGATGCGACCCTGCGTTCACCCATCAGCGGCCAGATTGCCCAGCGTCTGGCCCAACCCGGTGAGCGCATGGCGCTGGACGCCCGAATCGTCGAAGTGGTCAACCTCACGCAGCTGGAGCTGGAAGCGGCCCTGCCCGCCGCCGATGCGGGCTTGGTGCGCCAAGGCATGAAGGCCCAGCTGAAAATCGAGGGTCAGGACGAGGCCGTCACCGCCCAGGTCTTGCGCATCAACCCCGCAGCCCAAGCGGCCAGCCGCAGTGTGCTGGTGTACCTGGGCGTGCCCGGCCAGGAAGGCTTGCGGCAAGGCCTGTTTGCCGAAGGCTTGCTCGGCACACGCAGCGCCCGGGCGCTGGCCGTGCCCCTGTCGAGCGTGCGCACCGACAAGCCTCTGCCCTATGTGCAGGTGGTCGATGGCGATCGGGTGCGGCATGTGTCGGTACAAACCGGCACCCGCACCGAAAAAACCCAACAGAACATCACCCTGACCTGGGTCGAGGTGAAGGGGTTGAGTGAAGGCACCCAGGTGCTGATGGCCAGCGCAGGGGCGGTTCGCGAAGGCACCCAGGTGAAATTCACCGCTGGCGTGCGCTGAAAGAGGCCGACCATGTGGTTCACCCGCGTCAGCCTGAAAAACCCTGTCTTCGCCACCATGGTCATGTTGGCCTTGGTGGTGCTGGGCCTGTTCTCCTACCAGCGCCTGAAGGTGGACCAGTTCCCGAACATCGACTTTCCGGTGGTGGTGGTCAGCACCGAGTACCCCGGGGCCTCGCCCGAGATCGTGGAAAGCGAAGTCTCCAAAAAGATCGAAGAAGGTGTCAACTCGATCGCGGGCATCAGCGCCCTCACCTCCCGCAGTTACGAGAACCAGTCGGTGGTGGTCATCGAGTTCCAGTTGAACATCAATGGGCGCAAAGCGGCCGAAGACGTGCGCGAAAAAGTGGCGGCCATCCGCCCCAGCCTGCGCACCGAAGTCAAAGAACCCAAAGTGCTGCGCTTCGACCCATCCGCCCGCGCCATCTGGTCGCTGGCCGTGGTGCCGCAAGCGGTGCAAGGCCAAGCCCCCAGTGCGGTGGAGCTGACCAACTGGTCCGAGCAAGTGCTGAAAAAACGTCTGGAGAACGTTCGCGGCGTGGGCTCGGTCTCTTTGGTCGGTGGCACCCGACGCGAAATCAACCTGTACCTGCAACCCTCGGCCATGGAAGCGCTGGGCGTCACCGCAGACCAGGTGGTCAGCGCAGTGCGCAACGAGAACCAGGACTTGCCCGCGGGAGCGATCCGCTCGCTGGAGCAAGAGCGCATGGTTCAGATCGAATCGCGCATGAAGCGCCCCGAGGACTTTGAACGCATCATCGTGGCCCGCAAAGGCAGCACCCCGATACGCCTGTCGCAGGTGGCCCGGGTGCAAGACGGTGCCCAGGAGCTTGAAACGATGGCTTTGTACAACGGCCAGCGCACACTGCTGCTGACGGTGCAAAAAGCCCAGGACGAAAACACCATCGACGTGATCAATGGCCTGGTCAAAACCGTGGGCGAGATGCAAAACCAGACGCCCGCGGGTATCCGGCTGGAGCCGATCACCGATGGCTCCCGCCCCATCCGTGTGGCGGTGGACAACGTGCGGCGCACGCTCATCGAGGGGGCTGTGCTGACGGTGTTGATCGTTTTCCTGTTCCTCAACTCCTGGCGGTCCACCGTCATCACTGGGCTGACCTTGCCGATTTCGCTGATCGGCACCTTCATGTTCATGCAGATGTTCGGCTTCACCATCAACATGGTCACGCTGATGGCTTTGTCGCTGTGCGTGGGCTTGCTGATTGACGACGCCATCGTGGTGCGTGAGAACATCGTGCGGCATGTGCAAATGGGCAAGAACGCCTGGAACGCCTCGATGGATGGCACGCAAGAGATTGGCCTGGCCGTGCTGGCCACCACCTTGTCCATCGTGGCGGTGTTTTTGCCGATCGGCTTCATGGAAGGCATCATCGGCAAGTTCTTCCACGAGTTCGGCATCACCATCGTGGCGGCGGTCCTGATTTCGATGTTTGTCAGCTTCACGCTCGACCCCATGCTGTCGAGCATCTGGCACGACCCAAGCATCGAAGCGCATGGCCAGCGCCACGCCCCCGTCACTTTTTACGACAAGACCATCGGCCGGGTGACCAGCTGGTTTGACCGGGGCACCGACCAACTGGCCGAGGGTTACCAAAAAATTCTGGCCTGGTCGCTGGTGCACAAACGCAAAACCGTGCTGATGGCGGTGGGCATTTTTGCGCTGAGCATTTTCATGCTGCGTTTCGTAGGCACCGAGTTTGTGCCCAAGGCGGACTTTTCTGAAACCACCGTGAATTTCCAGACCCCCGTGGGCAGCTCACTGGAGGCCACCGAAGCCAAGGCCCGTCAGGTAGAAGCCATCATCCGCGAGTTGCCGGAAGTGCGTTACACCCTGGCCACGCTGAACACGGGCAATTCATTGGGCAAAAACAGCACCAGCATCTACATCCGCCTGGTCGACCGCAAGGACCGACAACGCAATGTGGACGAAATGTCGGGCGTGCTCCGCGAGCGTTTGAGCCAAGTACCGGGCATCACGGTCACGCACGTTGGCTTGCTGGACTCGGTGGGCGGCAACAAACAGGTCGAGTTTTCGCTACAAGGCCCCGACCAGCGCGAGCTGGAGCGACTGGCTTTGGGCGTGATGGACAAAGTGCGCAACATCCCCGGCCTGGTGGATCTGGACTCCAGCGTCAAAGCCAACAAACCCACCATCCGCGTGGAGGTGCTGCGCGACTCGGCGGCCGATCTGGGACTGGGCACCGCCCAGATCGCCGGGCCGTTGCGCACCTTGGTGGCCGGTCAGACGGTGGGCAACTGGCGGGCCCCCGACGACCAGACCTATGACGTGAACGTGCGCCTGGCCCCGGAAAGCCGCAACGCCACCCAAGACCTGGAGCGGCTGCCGTTTGCCGTGGCTGCCGGGCCTGATGGCAACCCGCGAGTGGTACGTCTGGGCCAGGTGGCGAAGATCAGCGAATCCACCGGGTCCAACCAGATCAACCGCCGCGACCTGACGCGTGAGGTGGCCATCAACGCCAACACCTATGGCCGCGCCGCAGGCGAAGTGTCCGCAGACATCCGCAAAATCATGGACGGTGTCAACCTGCCCCCGGGCTACCGTTACCAGTTTGGCGGTTCCACCAAAAACATGGCCGAGTCTTTTGGCTACGCCGTGTCGGCCCTGGCGATGGCGGTGATTTTCATCTACATGATTCTCGCCAGCCAGTTCAAGAGCTTCCTCCAGCCCCTGGCCCTGATGACGGCCTTGCCGCTGACCCTGATCGGCGTGGTGCTGGCCCTGATGGCTTTCCGCTCGACTTTGTCGATGTTCTCGATCATCGGGGTCATCATGCTGATGGGTCTGGTCACCAAAAACGCGATTTTGCTGGTGGATTTTGCGATCCGCGCCCGTGAAGACCAAACCGACCAGGACGGCCGCCGCATCCCAGGCATGGAGCGCAGCGCGGCCCTCCTGATGGCCGCCAAAGTCCGACTGCGCCCGATTTTGATGACCACCTTGGCCATGATTTTCGGCATGGTGCCGCTGGCTTTTGCCATGACCGAAGGCTCGGAACAACGCGCCCCCATGGGCCAGGCCGTGATCGGCGGGGTCATCACCTCGTCCTTGCTCACCCTCGTGGTTGTGCCCGTGGTGTACTGCTACATGGACGACCTGGCGCAATGGCTGCGCCGCAAAGCAGGCCTTGCCCCCGCCCGTCAGGGTCAGGACATCAGCCCCCCTTAAAATCCATGCATTTAGCGATAACCCCCTCAGGAGTACCCAAATGGATCTGAATCAAGCCCGATTCAACATGATCGAACAGCAAATCCGCCCTTGGGAAGTGCTGGACCCCCAAGTGCTGGAACTGCTCTCGATCGTGCGCCGTGAAGACTTTGTGCCCATGGCGCACAAAGCACTGGCCTTTGTCGACATGGAAATCCCGCTGGGTGCCGCGCCCAACCAGGTCATGCTGGCGCCCCGCGTTCAGGCACGCATGCTGCAAGACCTGGCGGTGAAAAAAACCGACAAAGCGCTGGACATCGGTACTGGCTCCGGCTTCATGGCCGCCTTGCTGGCGCATCAGGCCGCCAGCGTGCTGAGCCTGGAAATCGACGCCCATTTGGCCGCCCAAGCCCAAGCCAACCTGCAAAAAGCGGGCGTGACCAATGTGGTCGTGCGCACAGCCGATGGCAGCCAGGGCGCAGCGGCCGATGGCCCCTTTGATGTGATCGTGCTCAGCGGCTCGGTGGCCGAAGTGCCTGCCGCCTTGCTGCAGCAACTCGCCGTGGGTGGCCGTCTGGTCGCCATCGTGGGGGACGAGCCCATGATGCGTGCCACGCTGATCACCCGCACCAGCGAGAGCAGCTGGACGACCACAGAGCCCTGGGACAGCAACGCCCCTCGCCTGAGTGGTTTCCCCGAGCACTCACGCTTTCAATTCTGAACGGCCCGCCATGGAACAAATCTCCCCCGCACAGCTGACCGACTGGGCCAAAGACCAAACCCAACGCCCCGTTCTGCTGGACGTGCGTGAAGTCTGGGAGGTGCAAACCGCCAGCGCCAAAACCGATGCGCTGGACCTGGTGCACATGCCCATGCAAACCATTCCTGCACGCCTGGATGAGCTGGACAAATCCCGCCCCATCGCCTGCCTGTGCCACCACGGCGGCCGCAGCATGCAAGTCGCGGCTTTTTTGCAACAGCATGGCTTCCAGGTGGTCAACGTCTCGGGCGGCATCCACGCCTGGTCTGCCCAAGTCGACCCGACCATCCCGGTGTACTGAATCGACTGGCCTCGCTGAATTTTTGAAAGCTCTCCATGAAACTGCGCCTCTTGCCTTTGTCCCTTTCTCTGGCCGCTGCACTGGCAGGCACTGCCCAAGCCCAAAGCCTGGCTCAGCTTTATGAGGCAGCCAAAGGCCATGACGCTGCGTTCAAAGCCGCGCAATCGCAGTACCAGGCCAACCTGGCCAAAGCTGAGCAAGCCAAAGCCTTGCTGCGGCCGACTGCCGGACTGGGCGCCACTGTCAGTGAGAGCGACTTCGACAACCGAATCAACGCCGCTGGCGATGCCCGTTACGGCACCCGAACTGCCACACTCAGCGCCAGCCAGCCGCTGTACCGACCTGCCAATTGGATGGGCTACCAACAGGGCATGAAGCAAGTCGGCTTGGCCCAAGCTCAGCTGAAAGCAGCCGAGCAAGAACTGATCGTGCGTGTGAGCCAAGCCTACTTTGAGGTGCTCACCGCCCAAGAGAGCCTGGCTTTTGTCAAAGCCCAAAAATCAGCCGTGTCCGAGCAACTGGCTGCCGCCAAACGCAACTTTGAAGTCGGCACCTCGACCATCACCGACACCCGTGAGGCGCAGGCCCGCTTCGACCTCGTGACCGCTCAGGAAATTGCGGCCGAGAACGATTTGCGCGTCAAAAAGCTGGCACTGGACCAGTCCGTGGGCTTGCAAAATGCGCAGCCCGTGGCCCTCAAATCAGGTGCCAACCTCAGCCCCACCGTGATTGGGGATGCCGAGACTTGGGTCCAACAAGCCACAGCGCAAAGCCCCAGCATTGAACAGGCACGCATTGGACTGGAAGTGGCCCAACTCGAAACCGAAAAAGCCAAGGCCGGGCACATGCCCACACTGGATTTGACCGCATCCTATGGCGGTACACGGTTCCGTGGTGACGCATCTCCTTCCAGGGTCAACAACAACACGGGCACCATTGGCCTGAGCTTCAACCTGCCCCTGTACGCGGGTCACGCCACCCAAAACCGCATTCAGGAAACCGTCTCACTGGAAGAAAAAGCCCGCAACGACCTGGATGCCGCGCAGCGCTCGGTCGCCCAAGCCACCCGCACCGCCTTTTTCGGCGTGCAATCCGGCCTAGGCCAGGTCAAAGCCCTGGAAGCCGCCGAAGCCTCCAGCCAAAGCGCCTTGGACGCCAACAAGCTGGGCTACCAGGTGGGCGTGCGCATCAACATCGATGTGCTCAACAGCCAAAGCCAACTCTTCCAGACCAAGCGCGATCTGGCCAAAGCCCGTTACGACGTCTTATTGGGTCAACTGAAGCTGCGTCAGGCGGCTGGGGTGCTCAAGGCGGAAGATGTTCAAACACTGAACAGTCTTTTTGGACAGTAAATTTTGCCGGCACACTCTGCGGCGCGGTTCAGCTTCGGCAAACGCGCCAGGCAGAATACCAGTTCAAAGTTTGAGGGGTATTTTTCCTGAGGCTGACTCAGGCCTTCCAGGGCAACAGTTGATGGCCATTTTCCTTGAGCACGGGTTGTGTTGCATTCATGCGCTCACCATCCAGGACGCGCTGGTATTTTTCCAGATACCCCTTCGCCATCGCCACATGGTTAAACATGGAAACCGCTCGTTGATGGCATTCACGGGGATCGAACTTCATCTCACGAACCGCCATAGCCAAGTCGGAAACGGAATCAGATAAATATCCGTGGTCAGACAACACGATCTCCGGGAGCGCGCCATAGGGGGTTGCAAACACCGGGTTGCCGAAATACAGGCTCTCGATCACGGCCAAGCCAAAAGGCTCGTTCCAGCGCACTGGAAAAATCATGCCTTTGGATTCATTGAGCAAGCGAAACTTCAGCTCACCGCCCACCATGCCGTGAAAATGGATGGAGCGCCATGGGGTGAATCGGAAGGTACGAGACAAATTCAATCGAGTGCCGCCCAGCACGGCCAACTCCACGCCAGCCCTGCGAGCCACTTGAATCGCCCCTTTGAGGTTCTTGACAGGCCACGAGCCTTTGCCTAAGAAATGATGGCGAAGGCGAGGCATGCTCCAGTCGACAGCCCCATAAGAGGACCAGTCCAAACCGTTGTACACGAATTCTTTGGAGCCATACCGATCCGCATGATTTCTGGAAATGAAGACTGTATTCAGTGGAAAAGGATATTCCCGCTTGCTGTTACCGTGTTCAGTGACCAGGTAAGGGAAATCAGGTTCCATTTCGGTGTTCGACTGGAAGTGAACGATGTCAAAGGCGTCAGACGGTATCTGCGCCATGACTGGTTTCGTAGCATCGATGCAAATCACCTTGGCGAAATCACAGCTTGACCCCTCTGGAACCAAAAAAGTGACCTCATGCCCCAGCTCAATCAGGCCTTTGGCCAAATCCCACACCACACGCTCAGTCCCTCCATAAGAAAAGACAGGAATCTTGGTTTGATGAACGAGCAAAATTTTCATGGATCAATCTTGGATTGGTGAAGTGATTCAACGCTTTGAAAGCGCAACCCCTGGTTCATTGAAGTCATATTTCAAAGCGGCGTAACGGAAAAAGCATTCGAGCGCAATGAAAAAGCAGAACAAAAAGCCTTCTGCACCGCACAAAAAACCACGACGAAAAATGTAGAGTTTCAAAAATATGGCGAGCGCCGATGCAAACCCGCGCAACACGCCGCCAGTTTTGCCAAGCTGAGCTCTCTTGGCCGCACCGTGCTGCACATACTGCGCCAATTTGAGCAAACTGCCATGCACTGTTTCCCGCGAGTAGTGCAACAAGCGTTCGCGAAACTTGATCACAGGACGTGACCCATTGCGCATGATGGCGCCCTCGTGCACGACACCTTCAAATTTTTCGACAGATGCCGTTTTGAACAAACGCTGGACGCCTGCTGTTGATTTCATCAATGTGAGCGGCCGGCCATAGGCTACCTGGTTCCACAAGACCTCCCAAATGGCATCTCGTTGGCTGGCTACAGCGGCGCGAATTTCCTCGGCCAAGGCCTCACCAATCACTTCGTCGGCATCCAGAAAAAAAATATAGTCCGTTTTGACATACTGCAGCAGACGAGTGCGTTGAGCCGCAAAACCTTGCCAGTCATCGTGGCGCTGAACTTCTGCCCCCATCTCTTTGGCGATTTCCCTCGTGCGATCGGTGCTGCCACTGTCCACGACCACAATCTGATCTGCGAACTTGGCACTTTGAATGCATTGGGCAATCCGGCGTTCCTCGTTCATCGTCAGAATGCCGATGCACAGCGTGGTTCGATCTACAGACTTCATGATGCTTTCCATTTCAACACCCCCCACCAACGACCGCACATGCGGGCCAGCAGCTTGGGCGAAAACAGGATGACCCGCAGTGGCAATGCCAGCGTGGTCGTCCAAATCAGGCGTCTTCGCAGCTTTTGCGCGGCCTGCAAAGACTCATGTTTCTTCAAAAATATCAGCTTCGATTGTGCATGGTGAAAACCACGCAGGTATTCACTGCGCCAAGGTGATCGGCCTCGAACAGACCCTCGCGACCGATGCAGCACCTTCACTTCAGGGCAAAGCACCATCGGCTGCTTGGCCTGAAAAAGCCTCAGGCACAAGTCATCATCTTCGTAGTACAGAAAAAAGCGTTCATCGAAAAAGCCGGTCAGGGCCATCCGCTCCATTCGAAGCAGCATGACGGCGCCACAAACAAAGCCCACACACAGCGGACCTTCGGCGGCAGGACCACGGCTGGTCCAATACGCAGAGGGCCACCTGTAATTGACCTCCGCCTTCTCCTCTGAGGCCATGAGTTGGGGCGCCACAAGCGCGGCATCAGTGAAAATTTCAGCCGATGACAGCAAGGCCAGCAAAGCCTGTGGCGTCATTTCACAATCGGGGTTCAACAGCAAGGCAAATGGTGTTCTCACCTGCGCCAAGGCACGGTTGTTGGCTGCGCCAAAACCGAGGTTACGACCGTGCGCCAAAACCGTGACATGCGACCACAGCATCTGCGCTTTGTCCGCCGTACCGTCGTCACTGCCATTGTCCGAGATCAGCACATTCGGACAAACCGACAACAGGGGAGAGAGCATTGGCAAACAATGTGCGCTGTTGTAAGTGACCACGACGATGGTGACCTGCGAAAAAGCCGAAGGGCTCATGCCACGCTCCCGTTCATCTTGATGACAGCCGTTGAGCGCAAGGCTTGGATGTGATTGGACACGGCCCCTCTCCCCTTCTCCAGCAACTGATCAGCAGCTTTTTGCGCATGCTCAAGTGATTGCGGATGGGTCAACGCCAAAACAACTTGGTCTAAGGCAGCTTGCATGTCCTGCATCTGCCATGCAGCGCCCTGCGCAACTGCCAAAGCGGCCGCATCTGCAAAGTTAAACGTGTGCGGCCCCATGACCAAGGGACAAGCGCACGCTGCGGCTTCAATCAAATTTTGCCCCCCCAAGGGTGCAAAACTGCCACCGAGCAATGCCATGCGACTGACCAGATAGTAGGTCTGCATTTCGCCCAGGCTGTCGCCCAAAACCACATCGGCACTGGTCATGCGAGCCGCATCAGGTTCACGATCACCCCATGCGCTTCTGCGCTCACATAGCAACGCGGCCTGTGCAAGCAAAGCATTCACCTCGTCAAAGCGCTGCGGGTGCCGAGGCACCAAAAGCCACAAAACGCCCAGCGCCTTGAGTTGTTCCAGACGATCGGGTTGGGACTGCAGAGCCTGCAACCACAACAGCTCTTCCCCCTCACGGGTACTGGCCAGCATCACGACGGGTCGACTGCCCAGACCGCTACGCCAAAGTGACGCCTGTTTTCGGGCTTGGTCAGAAACCACAACATCAAACTTCAGGTTCCCGACAACACGCACATCCCGGCAACCCAGACGCAACAAACGCTGCGCATCGGGCACGGATTGCGCCAACACCAGACTCAAACCACGGTAAGCAGGCCCCGACAGCGCGGGCCAGCGCAATGCACGGCGACAGGATTTTTCACTCATGCGTGCATTGAGCAAACACAAGGGCACATCCGCTTGACGGCAGGCCTGCACCAGATGGGGCCACACCTCGGTCTCCATCAGCAAGCCCATGCTGGGCTTGAAATGCGCCAG
>JACCDJ011472871.1_pt1 | contig 11672 bp, 10 predicted proteins | sample 7444481 | NCBI WGS metagenome assembly JACCDJ01 (sample SAMN15323435, study PRJNA562643) | freshwater metagenome | isolation source: river surface water | place: USA:Blue River Watershed | collected 2017-08-15 | reverse complement strand
TTGCTGCCTCAGGACTTGGGATCGGTCTTGCGATCTTGCTATTTATACGTGAACAAATCTACAGCACCACGGTTCGCCGCAAAAGCTTCGGGAATCAACTTTTTTCCAAGCACTTTCGCACCAATGCGGAGCGCCAAGTTCTTCAAGAGCAAGGTGGACAAACCGTTATTTATGAACTACAGGGCAGTCTTTTTTTTGGCACCACCGATCAGTTGTATTTAGCCATCGAACCCGAAATTGAGCGGGCGCGCTATGTGGTTCTAGATTTTTTTCGGGTGCAATCAATCGATATTACCGCCGCCCACATGATTGAGCGCATACGCGACCGTTTGGCTGAAAATCAAACGGTTTTAGTGCTCTCGCGCCTACCTGAGCGCTTACCCAGCGGGCGTGATTTACGCTCTTACATTGATCGTTTAGGTATTGCTCAAAACGGTTTAACCATCATTGTTAATGAAATGAGTGATGGACTTGAATGGATTGAAAATCAAATTTTAAAAAAACAGGGGATGCTTTTTGCTCAACCTCAACCACTCTCTTTGGGGGAGTTTGAGATTTTTTCTGGCTTGGATACCAAGACCATTACACAATTGAGTGCCTGCATCACCCGCCGCCGAGTTGCGGCCAATACCTGCATCTTTAAAGCCAATAGTCCCGGCAATGAATTAATGCTCATTGCCCTTGGGCAAATTAAGATTACGCTGCCATTAGGTGGTAACTCAATTTTGCATTTAGCCACTCTAGGGCGCGGACAATTTTTTGGAGAAATTTCTTTTTTGGATCTTCAGCCCCACTCTGCTGACGCCTATGCACAAACCGATGTTGAACTATTAGTTATGACCCGCGCAGATTTTGATCGAATTAGCGATAAACACCCAGCCCTTAACACCCAGGTGATGACCTGTTTAGCACTCGCAATTGCCGCACGCCTGCGCCATACTAACAGTGATTTATTGCAAGTTCGTGAATGATCGCCAACTCAAGCCGGTCGAGTACGTATCCCTTTTGCCGTACTTTGCGCTTGCGCAACGGTTTTATTGTTCTCGCGAATGATCTCGGAGAGAGTTCGCATATTCTTTAGATTGGCCTCGAGTTGTTTGCTTTTAATTAAGCCCCAAACTTTCGCATTGGTAATCTTCAAACGCGGCTGTTTTACGACCAGTTCACACAAATTATCCATGACAAACTGAGCAATCAATGGCTGAGTAATCAAAATGACTTCAAATGCTTTGGCGGGTAAAAACAAGACCTTACTAAATTCTAGGGCGCTTACAGAAGCAGACCGGGGTTGGCCATCAAAGACCCCGAACTCACCCACATACTGTCCGGGTATCACCTCGGCCAGCGTGATCGAGGCGTCACCCACTTTACTACCAAACATACTAACTTTTAATTTGCCAGAAAGCAGGACATAAAGCCCATCAGGCGCGTCGTCTTGGCTAAATAAATATTCACCATACGCAAGTGAGTGCATCGTGGTGTAGCGCATGATGCACAGTAAATCACTGGTCTTGAGGTTTTTAAAAAATGGGATCTCCTGTATCAATCCGTAATCAATATTCTGCTCCACGCGCACCTATCCTTTTTGGGCAATCGCGGTTTGTTTATTGTGCTCGCGCATAATCTGGCACAAAATTTTCATATTGCTTAAGCTTGGCTTAATACTCTTATCGTGAATCCATTGCGCCTTTGGCGAAGTCCAGGTGACCCGGGGCAAGGCCGATACCTTTTCACACAAGAAATCACAGACGGCCTGGGCCACGGTCGGTTGATTGTCCATCACTATCGCAAAGGCCATCGCTGGTAAAAATAAGACTTCGCCAGTTTCAGTCATGCGTACCGAGGCAGAGCGCTTATCGCCATCGATTAAACCAAACTCCCCGACGTATTGACCAGGCCCTAAGTCGGCAAGCACCTTGGTGGTCCCGCCCACGTGTCCACTAAAAATATAGACTTGCATTTTGCCCGAGAGCAATACATAAAGTCCATCGGCATCATCGCCTTGGTTAAATAAATTTTTGCCCTTCTCCATTTCGACAGTCTTGGTGACCTTCATAATGGTCATCAAACTGGGTAGCGCTAAGCCTCTAAAAAACGGAATGTTATCAATTGGGGTTGACATCGTTAATTGACCTTCAGTTCCAAAATGGATTGCACGCGGGTGCGCTCGAGCTCAAGGTGCAGGGCGTAAGGGCTATAAAATGCAATGCTTTCTAAAAAGCGGATGCGCCCGGCTGGACTTTTGACCATCTGCGCAAGCTCCACATCCCCGCCCTCCCATTCTTTGGCCAGTTGCAAGCCTAACTCAATGCCGCGTTGCGGGAGGGCGCTCGCGCAAAGATCTGCCTCGACAAGTACCATACTCATTCGCTCAATGCGCGTTGCTGGCTGCGCCTCATCACGGATACGCGCTGTTAGAGTTTGAAAATAGCGTGGATCGGTAGCTAGCACGATGGTCTCTACATCAGCCATTAATGATTTAGCCTTCAGAAGTGGGTAATTGGCCTCCAATAAAAACGATTGGGTTAATTCCACTGCATACTTTTCTAATTCAAAGGGCGTTTGATTGCGTGTTCCGGGATGCCCATAATCATGGGCAATTGCACAAAAGAGTAAGATCCACCAATCTTCAGCGCGCAATTGCCAATCGCGCTCGCGCTCGGGGCGCTCACCAAGCACGCGTGCTTGACAAGCCAAAGCACTCAGGGCAAGACACACATCCTTAAAGTGAGCACGCGAATGGTATGCAGGTTCTTGGGGCAGCGCCTGCGAGGCGCGCTCGACGGTGCTGGCAAATTCTTGGCAAAGTATTGGATAGGGATTATCAGTCACTGCAAAGGAGCGCCACAAGCGCGTCTGACAAAGCGCGCGCACCAGTATTTCAAAGGTCAGTGTTGGCGTATTGCAATTGACCAAATACCTTTCTAAGAGCGCAGTTTTATCCACCCGGTCCGCAGTTTGCAATTGCATGAACCAATCATCGAGCATCGCAGTCACGGGTTCGAGGGCATCGCTTGGGCTTGGCACCGAGAGGCCAGCACGTGAGGGTGGAGGGGATGCTGCCATGTAAGGTTCTAGAGTTGCTTGCGCAGTGTTACCATACCTTAGTTTACCAAGGGATCGTATCCCAATGCCAAACCATCATGCCACGCATTTCCTTCTTTCCCACGCGCTCTGAGTGGCGCAAACATGCCCCTCGGTTGGCAATTGGTTTGGGGCTTACGGTGCTATTACTACTGCAAACCCTGAGTGTGCTGCCGATTAAATTTATTGACCAGCTTGACAATATTTTTTACGATGCGCGACTGCAGTGGACCATGCCAGGGGGCGTGGATGAGCGCATCGTGATTGTCGATGTGGATGAAAAAAGTTTGATCACGCCTGAACTGGGTCGTTGGCCTTGGAGTCGCGACAAAATGGCGCGCATCATCGATACCCTCTTTGAGCACTATCAAATCCGCGTGTTGGGCTTTGATGTGATTTGGGCCGAACCAGATACCAGCTCCGGATTTACGGTCTTACAGCAATTATCAAAAAACGAACTCAAGGGGGATGCGCAGTTTGCAACCACGGTTCAATCCCTTGCCAAGCGCTTAGATTACGACGCCATCTTTGCCCAAGCGCTCGAGAATCGTCCCGTGGTGCTGGGGTATTACTTTAATTCCAATGCGGATGCCACGGAGATTGGCACCTTACCCGAGCCCCTTTTTGTGAAAGACGATCTAGCTGGGCGTCAAAGCCAGTTTGCCCTGCGCAAAGGCTATGGTGCAAATCTTGAAAAAATTTCCTTTGCGGCCCCTTTGGCTGGGCACTTCAATCCAACGGTCGATACCGATGGGGTGATCCGACGCGTTCCCTTGCTTGCGCAGTATCAAAATGATTATTACGAATCGCTCTCACTGGCAATGTTTCGGCTCTACCGCGCACAAACCAAACCGGGGCAAGAGCAATTGGGTAGATTTCCAGCGCGCATTCCAGGAGCCCAGCTTGAGCCGGTAGCCGATCCCAAAACGGGCACCGCCGCTCCCATCGAAGGTATTCGCGTTGATGGTCTCACGATTCCCGTGGGGCTTGGAACCAATACCTTAGTGCCCTTTCGCGGCCGCGCACACAGCTTTCATTACATTTCCTTAGCGGATGTGTACACCAAAACCGTACCCAAAGAAACCTTGCAGGGCAAAATTGTGTTGGTGGGCACCACCGCGCCTGGACTCGCTGATTTGCGCGCGACCCCAGTCGGTGGCCTCTACCCCGGAGTCGAGGTCCACGCGAATCTGATCGCGGGGATGCTCGATTTGGAAAAAGGCGGCATCAAGTCAATTCCTCCATTCATGCTTGCAGGCGAGTTGCTGGCTATTGCCATCTTGGGCATCGCGCTTAGTATTGGCATGGCATTTATGGGCGCAATACCAAGTGCGCTCGCACTCGTTGCCAGTGTTGGACTCGTCATCGGTGCCAATCTTGGTCTATGGCAAGCCGGCTTTGCGATGCCCATTGCAGGTCTCTTAATATTGATCGTGGGGATCTATATCGGCAATATTGCCTATGGCTATTTTGTGGAATCACGCCACAAGCGCCAACTCGCTGACTTATTTGGCAGCTATGTGCCCCCCGAGTTGGTCGAGAAAATGGCCGAGAATCCTTTGCAGTACTCGATGGTTGCTAAAAAAGCACAGCTCACCGTCTTGTTTGCCGACATTGTCGGTTTCACCTCGATCTCCGAGCGCTTGAGTCCGCAGGAACTCACCGCCTTTGTGAACGAGTACCTCACCGAAATGAGTGGGACGATCCGCTCCTACGGCGGCACCCTTGATAAATACATTGGCGATGCGATTATGGCCTTTTGGGGGGCGCCCATCGATGATCTCAATCATGCTACGAGCGGGGTGACCGCAGCCCTTGCCATGCAAGGCAAGCTGGCTGAGCTAAAAACCGAATATGCCAAACGGGGCTGGCCTGAAATTAAAGTGGGTTTGGGCTTGAGTACTGGCGAGATGACCGTCGGTGACATGGGCTCCCAAATTCGCAAGGCCTATACCGTGATGGGGGATGCGGTCAACCTGGGGTCCCGCCTCGAAGGGATCACGCGAACCTACGGAGTCGGTATTTTGGTGAGTGAAGCGACCCAAGCAGCAAGCCACGGCATTGTTTATCGCGAGATCGACATGGTGCGCGTCAAAGGCAAAGACAATCCCATTCGCATCTATGAGCCACTTGCCCTTGAAAACGAACTCGCCAGCGCTGTGCGTGCGCGCTTAGAGCAGTGGCAAGTTGTGCTCACACAGTACCGCGCGCAAGACTGGCAGGCAGCTGAGGATGGTCTCATTGCCTTGCAAGCGGCCGACCCCGAGAGCAAACTCTATGCCCTCTACCGCGAACGGATTGCGCAGTGGCGCGAAAGTCCACCCCCAGCCAACTGGGATGGGGTAACTAAATTTGATACAAAATAAGACTGGGTTGGCAGACGACCTGACTCCGTTTACGATAAACGACTATTACTTGCCAAGGAGTTCTTATGCACCTTAATCCTCGCTTCCCATATCGCGTGCTGATTTTTTTACTGGGGATGGCCTGCAGTCTGAGTGCTGGTGCCCAAGAGGCAGGTAAAGTCAGCCGCCTTACTGGCCAAGCCACGCTCACCTCGGCTAGTAATCAAAGCAAAGACTTAAAGCGCGATGATGTGGTGAGTGTGGGCGATACGATTAGTACGGCCAAAGACGCGCAAGTGATGGTGCGCATGAAAGATAACTCCTCACTCCTCGTGCGTGCAGAGAGCAAAATTAAGATCGATGCATTTCAGTTTGAGAACAAACCCAGCGACACAAGCAAAACCAGCGTGGTCGCTGGGACCTTGCGCGCGGTCTCCGGTCAAATCGGTAAAGCCCAACCCGAGAATGTGAAGTACGAAGCGGGCACCGCCACAATCGGTATTCGGGGAACGGATATTGAGCTGGCGATTGTGCCCGAGGGTCGCAAAGACCGCGCGGGGGTTTATAACTATGTGCACGATGGCAGCGTGCAAATGGCACTCAACACCGGCGAGAGCACCGTGGTTGATAAAGAGCTCACGGGCTTTACCCCCGCCACGCTCTTACCCGGAGAAAAACGCTTGCAGGTCTTGCGCGATCGTCCGGCCTTTGTGCAAACCGGCGGCTTTGATGCCCTCATTAACCAACTCACCGCGCCGCGCATCCCGATGCGCTAAACCCAATCGCCCAGATACCGTGACCGCGTTGGGTTGGTGAGGGCCCGATTGACGATGACGCTGCGTCGGTGGTGGGGCAAATTGCTATTGAGCGCCGGCTGTTTGGCGCTCGGTGCCTGCGCCGCGCCGCGCGTGCCAAGCGTCTTTACGACCCCAATCGCAACGCGCGCACTCGCCCACCCGACTCCCGCCTTTGAATCCTTAGCCCTGCCCGCTCCGGTGGTTGGCTTTTGGCGCCCTCCCCAAAACTTAACAAGATCCGATGGGGTGTTAGCAAGCTCTGCCATCCTCTCGATTTACATTGAAGGCGACGGTGCCGCCTGGCGCGATCGCACCCAGCCACCGAGCGATCCGACCCCGAGCGATGGGCTTGGCGCTCGCTTAGCGCAGGCTGACTTGGGAAGTTGGGTGGTGTATCTGGGTCGTCCGTGCCAGTACCTCACTGCTAAGGAGCGCGCAGGGTGCGATCCCCAGTGGTGGCAAGGGGCACGCTATGGAGATACCGTCATCACCCTGATGCAAAACGCCATCACGAGCGCCATCGAACGCATTGAAATCGATCGGCAAACTCAGCTTGCCAACCCCCCGCAACTGCAGGTGCGACTCATTGGCTACTCTGGCGGCGGGGTGCTAGCCACCCTCATTGCCCAAGAGCGCCCTGAGGTACAGTGCCTCATCACCGTAGCTGCCCCCTTAGACCTAACCGCATGGACAGCAGGCCACGGGGTGAGTCCCCTTGCCCAATCGCGCAATCCGGCCCAGTTAGGCCAATTACGGGATGTGCCCCAAACCCATTGGTATGGGCAAAACGATCGGGTGGTCCCGCCCCAGGCTCTAGGAAGCTACCCCTGGCGCCAACTTGGTGGTCGCTCCCACGTGCATGTGCTGCCCCAGTACGATCACCGCGCGCCATGGGCCGATCACTGGCCCGCGCTCCTCGATCGCTCTTGCCCAAGCACCCCGTAAAGGGGTTGTTTACGATTCCAATCCCCTTCCCCGCTCCGTCAGTCCTTGGTACAAACCATAAATGGCGCATACATGCTTTATGGCTATACTCTCTTTAGACTTTATTTGGAAAAAATCATTATAAAATCAATAACTAAGACGCCTTATTGCGCTCTGCCACGATCCTTAGGCACGCTGGTGGGACTCCTTGCGCTTTTGGGTCTTTGGGTGATAACGCCAAGCGTGCGGGCCCAAGCCTCCAATACCAATGCCAATAATGCTGTCCCAGCCCGCTCGGCAAGCCTTGCCACCGCTCAAGCCATTAATAATGTCATTACCCAAAACCCGTTCGCGGGCGGTTCGGGGGCATTTCGATTTCGCTTAGGGCAGCAGTTACCCCCTGCGGGCTCAGGCCTCGCTGCGGGAGAGAGCAGTAACTGGAGTCTCTGGGCCACTCCGGTGGTCACCACCTTTCGCAATACCATCAACCCCTACACCTCCAATGGCACGGTGGCGCTCGCCTTAGCAGGCGCCGAATACAATTTTGACGATGTCATGATCGCTGGCGTCTCGGTCGCTGGGGATAGCACGAGCTCGCACACCAACTACAACGGCGGGACCTACAAAAGCACGGGGGTGACGGTCTCCCCGTATTGGGTCTACCAAATTAACAATCAGTGGATGACCGATTGGAGTGCGGGATTTGGCTCCTCGCAACCGAGTACGAGCTCTGGCACCTATGGCAATGGCAATACCAATGCCAACCGTTTTTTTGCCTCGGCAGGATTATCCAATCGCAGTGAATGGGGTCGGTGGTTCATCACCCCGCGGGCGAACTTTACCTACTACCGCGATTACTTAGCGGGCTACACCTCCAGCAACAATACCGTGAATAATCCACTCACGAGTTACTTGTACCAAACCAAAGTGGGCGCCACCGTGGCCTATGATCAACCCGGCTTTAGTCCGTTTCTAACGCTCTATCAGATCTTCAATAGCCAAACGTATTCGGTTGCCGGTCAAGCGCCAAGCGTTTACCCCTCGACCTACCAAGCGATTACTGGGGTGAATGTCTCCAAAGGACTCTTTTATGGCACCGTCGCCTATCAAATGGAAAAGGGCGGTTCGCAGTTTCGCATTTATGGGGGCGTGCGGTTTTAAGTTGTCTTAAATTGTGCTCGCACGCACTTACGCAAATTTAATTTCAGTGGGCGTAATGAGGGGCAGGTATTTTTTGCACCACTCTTTGCTATTGGTTTGGGTCAAATAGAGGTTGCGATAGTTCACCCAACAGGCGGCAAGCCAAGCTGACTTAGTGCGAATGGCCACATCCTTCATCTCGCGCAGGAGTTTGAGATGCACATTGAGTTCACGCTCGCGCTCGGGAAGCACAATCTTGAACCCCTTGAGACCTTTGCCAGCAGTTTGCATAAACACCGGAAAGAGGCGCTCCACAATAAATGGCACATAGGTTGCACCCTTATGTAAATCGCGCGCATCGGCTTGCGAAGAGTGCAGTAAGTCACGTACCTTGGGGGGTAACTTTTTGTTGGCCATACTCATCACTTGATTGATCCACGGCAAATACGCGGCCCAAAATTTAGGGGTGGCAACAAAACAGTTGGCACTCGAAAATTGTTCAGAGCTCGCAAGACTGGTAATCATCTCTGCCGGCAAGTCGGCCACTTGAAAGACACCGCGACTAAGGGCCACAAAGTGCGGGTGCGCGGTTTCGCCTTGCAACCAGTAATTATGAAACAGGGCCTCGTTGTGCGGAAAGGGATTGCAGTAGTACACATCGGCGCCGGGGTTAGATTGAATAGCCTTGACCCAGTCGGCACCCGTCATCCCCGTCTTCTCGCTAAAACGCCAGGACAGAGCGCCCCATAAGGTCGCTCCCTTGACGTGCTCGCTTTTGGCCAATTGCTCAAAGACCGCAAACTCCAAAAGCTCCGAGCGACTCTTACTGTTATCTAAAGCGGCAAAGTTTGGGTCGAGCAACTCCCGTTGCCAACTCTCGTAGTAAATCTGAAAAATCCGAATGGGCGATTGCAAAGAGCCCGCCGGGCGCTTCGCGAGGTTCTCTTGGAGCTTGGGTTCGGCACGGGGCGCCTGTTGCGCAACCGCTTGGCCTGAGGGATCACTCACCCCTTTGACGGCAGCTGCGATTGGGGACAGTGCTGGACTTTTGGTGGGCGCAGGACGTACGGCCGCTCGTTTGGATCCTGGTCGTGGAGTCCGGCTTGCGCTGGCAACGGGGGGAGTTTTGGCGGTTTTGGCTTTGGTGTGTTTTGCCATGAAAGGCCTCGAAATTTCGTTCATACAGGAATTGCTAACCTCACAATTTACTCATTGGATTGTGGCACATTTTGAAGGCCATCAGTTTGTTTGGGCCATTACCAACGCGAATACCAAAATCCGATAACCAGCACCCATAAACCACCCACGAAGAGAACGCTGCGGGCTTGGGCGTTCCAATCACGCCGAACGCGGATCAGCGATATGGTGCGATAGATCAACCCAACGACAACTGCAAATGCGAATACCGTTTCAATGGTGATGGGCATGCCCAAGGTCACCATCACTTGAGTGGTGTCATTGCGCAAGACCACGCTAAGTGACTGGGCAATGGTTTGTGCTAGTTCGCGGGTCATGATGACGCGCTGGGTATCGTCACACACCTCAATGGCATCGGGTAAAAATCGCAACACGGGATAAGTGGCATCTTCGCCGCTGGCCAGCTCCTGAAAACTCAAGCACGGATTCGTAACGCGCGCCGAGCGCTCCAGTGCGACGGAGACGATTTCATTTAAGGAACTGAAATCACGCTCCTCCATAAGGCCAGTCAAAATCCGATCGACCACAAACAGCCACGCCCGCGAGGCGTCCACGCTCCGTGCTTGAGCTTCGCGCGCAATTTGGGCTTGCAACCAAGGATCTCGGGGTGGCGATAGAACAAAACCGTGGCTTGCCATTTTTTAATTCCTGCTCCGATTAATTAATTGCGTTTGGTACGGTTTGCCATGTGACTAGATACCTTTAATAGCGACTTTATGGGCAAATTTAGCGCTACAATTTAGAACGAATAACTTATTGTATGAGGATTAAATCATGAAAATCACCGAAACGTTTGTTGATGGCCTTGGGAATGTGGCGGTCCAAGCGGCCTTAGCCCGGATTGAATTGACTCAATTAACGGCTTTGCCCGCAGAGGGCAAAAAACCTGAGTTTCAGGTGAGTGAGCGTTTAGTCATGAGCATTGAGACCTTTCTCAAAATGCACCAATCGTTTAGCGAGGTGATTAAGCAACTCGAGGCCAAGGGTCTGATTCGTAAGGCTGACGGTCAAGCTGTCGCTAGCGCTAAAAATAAAGCCTTGGTAAGCAAAGCGATACCTAACAAGAAAAAATAATGACAGCCTAGTCAGGCATGCCAATCGGGCTTACTCTTTTGGCAGAACCATAGGTACTAATGCCGATTTAAGAACGCCCATAGCGATCTTCAAAGCGCACAATATCGTCTTCACCCAGATAGGAGCCCGATTGCACTTCTATTAATTCCAAGTTGACTTTACCGGGATTTTCTAGGGAGTGCACCTCACCGATAGGTATGTAGACCGACTGGTTTTCGGTGATCATCTGCTCCCGATCGCCGATACGCACTAGGGCAGTGCCGCTTACTACAATCCAATGCTCAGCGCGGTGATGATGCATCTGAACCGATAACTTGGCGTTGGGTTTTACGGTGATGCGCTTTACTTGATAACGCTTACCAACATCAATCGAGTCATATGAGCCCCAAGGACGAAATACCTCGCGATGCAAGTCAGTCTCGGTGCGCTTAGCCACCTTTAGGCGATCCACAATTTTTTTTACGTCTTGAGAGGCATTCTTATTGGCCACCAAAACCGCATCAGAGGTTTCAATCACAACAAGATCTTCAACGCCTAAGAGGGTTACTAGTCGATAGTCAGCATGCACATAAGAATTTTTTGTGGTCTCCAAAACCACATCACCCCGCGTCGCATTACCCGCGTGATCTTGCACATGCGCTTGCCAAACGGCTGACCAAGCACCGACATCATTCCAGCCCGCATCAAGGGGAACCACAACCGCCTTCTTGGTTTTTTCCATCACCGCATAATCAATTGACTGCGAGGGGCACTTTGAAAAAGCTTCTAAATTTAAGCGCGTAAAGTCAAGGTCGTCTTTGCTTGCTTGCCAAGCTTTCGTGCAAGCCTCGAGCATCACCGCATCGAATTGCCCAAGTTCGGCTAATACACTGGAGGCCTTAAATAAAAACATGCCGCTATTCCAGGCGTAATTTCCGCTATCGACATATTGCTGTGCCACGACTTGATTGGGCTTTTCAACAAACTCAAGAACTGGCATCGGCTTACCACTTGCAAAAGAACCGCTTGCCCGAATATAGCCATAGCCCGTCTCCGGATAATCGGGCACAATCCCAAAGGTTACTAAAGCGCCTTTGAGTGCCTCTAATTTTGCGAGCCCAACGGCCTCAAT
>JACCDJ011123833.1_pt1 | contig 11675 bp, 19 predicted proteins | sample 7444481 | NCBI WGS metagenome assembly JACCDJ01 (sample SAMN15323435, study PRJNA562643) | freshwater metagenome | isolation source: river surface water | place: USA:Blue River Watershed | collected 2017-08-15 | reverse complement strand
ATTTACGAGCCAGGTGCTCCTCAGGACTACGACATCCCAGACACCCGCGAGGGTTGGATGGAGTCAACGGTTGCTCTTATCAACTCGTTCCTAAAGCCAGACCAGCCTAACTGGGACTTCAACTACGACCAGATTCGACCATACGGAAGCCCCATCAAGACTTTTGGTGGAACTGCTTCTGGTCCAGACCCACTTATTGCGCTACACAACAAGATTCGTGAAGTCTTCCTAGGTCGCAAGGGTGAACTACTTACTACCGTTGACATTGCTGACATCGGTAACCTAATCGGTCGTTGTGTAGTTTCGGGCAATGTTCGTCGCTCGGCTGAACTTCTAATCGGTCGTATTGACGACGACAACTTCTTGAACCTAAAGAACGCTGAGGCTTTCCCTGCTCGCAACTCTTACGACGAGGAATCGCCTGGTTGGGGTTGGATGTCGAACAACTCGGTAATGGTCAATGTTGGAACCGACTTCTCGAAGATTATCGATGGAATCATCCGCAACGGTGAGCCTGGTGTTATTTGGGAAGATATGTCTAAGCAATACGGTCGTCTTGCTGACCCAATCAACAACAAGGACTGGCGTATTGCTGGCTACAACCCTTGTGCCGAGCAGTCTCTTGAGTCTTATGAGATGTGTACTCTAGTTGAGACCTATCTAAACCGTCACACTGACATCGAGGACTTCAAGAGAACCCTGAAGTTTGCCTACCTTTACGCTAAGACCGTGACTCTACTCCCTACCCACTGGGAAGAGACCAACGCGATTATGCAACGCAACCGCAGAATCGGAACCTCTATCTCTGGTATCGCTAACTTTGCCGACAACCGTGGTCTTCCAGTTCTACGCACTTGGATGGATGAGGGATATGCGGTAGTAAAGAAGTATGACTCGGTCTACTCTGAGTGGCTAGGTGTTCGTGAGTCAATCAAGACCACAACCGTCAAGCCATCTGGTACTGTGTCGATTCTTGCTGGTGAGTCTCCAGGTGCTCACTGGTCTCCTGGTGGCGAATACTTTATGCGTGCTATTCGCTTTGGTAACGATGACCCTCAGTTGGCTCTCTTCAAGATGGCTAACTACACAGTTGAGCCAGCCTCTGAAAACCCAGAGCACACCTCTGTTGTTTACTTCCCAATCAAAGCGCAAGCAAAGCGTGCTGAGAAAGATGTAAGCATCTACGAGAAGATGAACCTTGCTGCCACTGCTCAGCGTTACTGGTCTGACAACTCGGTGTCGGTTACTATCTCGTTCAACCCAGAGACTGAAGCCAACGACATTGAAAAGGTTCTTCATATGTATGACGGAAGCCTCAAGACTGTGTCGTTCTTGCCATCTGGTAACTTCACTTACAAGCAGATGCCTTACACGCAGATTACCAAGGAAGAGTATGAGGAAGCAGCCACTAAGTTGTTCCCGATTGACTTTGCTGGAATCTACGAGGGTATGGGTCTAGACGCTATCGGTGAGAAGTATTGCACCACTGACGCCTGTGAAATCAAGTTGATTGTGGAGAACCAGAAGTAATGGTAATCGTATACAGCAACCCAAACTGCCAAGCGTGCGAGCAGACCAAGCGATTCTTGACTGTCAAAGGTATTGAGTTTGAGTCCAAGATGATTGCGGACAGCCCTGAGGTTTTTGCTCTCATTGAAGAAAAAGGCTACTCGTCAGCCCCCGTCGTTGTGGCGGGGGGTGACAGTTGGTCTGGATTCCGTCTCGACAAACTAAACACTCTGGTTCATCAGGACTAAAAATGACCTATGAATATGTTTGTGACACCTGCGATACTCCATATAACGAAACTCGCGGTATCAATGAAGAACAAAAGCAACTGACTTGCGCTGCTGAGGGCTGCGGCGGTAGACTGAAGCGAATCTACTCAGCACCACCTATTCAGTTCAAAGGCACAGGCTTTAGTTCTAGTAGGGGATAACTAAAAAGAAAGAGGCTAGTCTCTTGGAACCCAACTTCTCACTTCCTTTCCTAAAAGAAGAAATTGGAACCCCAGTTTGTGCGGAAACTGACCCAGAACTATTTTTCCCACAAGAGAAAGACGACCCTCTGGTCAGACATATGACCTCTATCTATTACGATGAAAAGGGTGCTAAAGCCTTGTGTGGAACTTGCCCCTACAAGGTACAGTGTCTGCTCTTTGCTGTGGAAAACCGTGAAATTGGTATTTGGGGTGGCACCACTGAGAGTGAACGCAGAAGACTAATCAGAAGAACCAAAGGTGACGCCAGAACTATTGTCCAAATCGCTTTTGGTAAAAAGAGGTAAAATAATAGTAGCCCTTGGGAGAGAGGCAGTAATTACTCACATCTACCCAGGGAGAAACCTTGAATATCGTAAAAATGATTCTCAAGAGAACTATTGCTCTTGTAATCCTAAAAGTCAGTGCCGTTCTAGCCGCAGGTTCTATCGGTGGCGTTGAACTATGGCAGTCCGCTCTAATCGCCGCTTTCGTTGGTGTTATGGAAGTCGCTGAGTCACTCGCTCGTGCTTATGTCGTAGACGGTGTCCTAGACGAGCAAGAAATCAACATTGCGTTTGCATCTTCGGCTGAGGCTGCTTTGGCAGACACTAAGAAAAAGTCTTCTGCTACAGATGAGTCTGGTCTCTAAATCTGATAGGATTTAGGAACAACTAGGCGCACACCAAGTTGCTACAACTAAATAAAAAACCCCCTAGTTAGCGCCAGGGGGTTTTTATTTTGTCTGAACTAAGACTTTTTGATTTTGGTTCTAGCCACTCCGTAGTAGAGAGGGTTTGAGGAACTTAGTCCTAGAGCCTTAGCAATCTTGGTTAGAGAGATTCCGTTGTCTTCGTACTCGTGACGAAGTGCCTCGTGGTAATCCTCGACGCTCTTCTCTCTAGCAATCTTGATGCGCTCTACTGCCTCGGCAATCTGCTCTGGAGTTGCCTTACTACGAACACGCTTACTTGCTGGCTCGACAGCGACTGTGGTGACGCGACGGCGGACTCCAGCATAAGTAACGCCAACTGCCTGAGCAATCGCGATAAGTGAGCCACCCTTGTTGTAGTACTCAACTAAGAGTCTGGTGTATTCGCGTGATGCGTCGTGCTGAGGCGACTTAGTGTTGCGTGAACCATATGCCTGTCTTGCTAGTGGCAATAGTTCGATTAGTAGTGGAGCGTATTCATCGACTAACTGCTTGTTCTTCAATTCGTATCCTTTTGTATTTGTCATTTGGTTGAAACCTTTATACCTGATTATAGACATAGGTTTTATTAGAGAGCAAATTAATACAATAAGCCCACAGCGAACAATTTGTGATACTATCTATAAGCACTAACAGTTAGGAATAGGTATGGCAAAAGGTAAGGGCGGTGGCGGTAAGCCAACAGCCAAAGGTGCTAACGACGACAGACTGAGTTCAAAGAAAAAGGCGTATAAGAAGCGCCCTAAAGTATTTGACGCAGTAAAGCGTCGCTTGGTCACTAAAACTGACTAAGTGTGATACGATTTACTTATAACTAAATAGTGAACCAAGGGGATGCCTGGTTTCGACTGGCATCTGAAGTTTGGTGAAGCACGCCAAGATAGCGGAGTCTTGTAAAACCGCTACAAAAAATAAATGCTGAATCTCGTTCCGCATTCGCCCTAGCAGCCTAAAAATTGCTAGACGCCCCTGAGAAAGCACCAGTCCTAAGTGGGCACTCAGGTTTCAAATAAATAGGACAACCCAAGAGTGAACTACAGCAACTCTATAATCAAGCAGTGGACCTAGTAGTACCGTGGCTGGTAAAGCCTAAGCGTGTAGAAGAACAAACAGACTATGTCAGGACAGGGGTTCGACTCCCCTCATCTCCACTAAAGGTCGACAGCATATGTGCACAATAAGGCTGTCTCGGAAGCCGAGCGTATCTCGGTGACCTTTAAAACTTGAGCGTGTCATATTTGACAAATGTCAGATGTGTCCCTTAGTATCGTAAATGTCAAAACTTCAAAGTGCAGTTAGACAGCAATCCCTAGCAACACCACCAAGTATCGAAGAGTGAGATGAATTCGACATCGCAAGATGTGCGAAAGATTCAACAGTCCTAGTAGCGAAAAGTGTGAGCAGCGAGCCAATGTTGCGATTGGATTTGTGGTTTTGATGGTCTATGGTTATGATTATGTAATCGGCTTTACTGGATAGTAGAGACGACCTCTCAACTGAAAAGGCGAGGGCGGGTTGTCTGTCAAGGCAGACACTGGGTTCGAGACCCAGCAATCCACAAACACAGAGGCGACGGTCTCTGTGGAGTATGGCGGAATGTGAAGTTAGCAAACGACTTCCTAACGCATACAAGGAGCAGATTAAGTTCTGGCAAGCGATGCCAAATGGTAAGCCCCAGTTCCTAACTGACTTAGCGGTCAGAAAACTGTTTGTCCTAGCGGACAACTTGTAGTTGAGCGGATTTACTGAATCCAAATGGTTGCCCGCTCTTTGAGGTGGAATCCTCATACTCACCCTCACTCTAGGCAATAGAGCAATAGCGGAACTTCCGTGTTCAACTAGAGTGAACCCGCGTGTGTAGTTCAACGGTAGAACCTCAGTTTTCCAAACTGATGGTGCAGGTTCGATTCCTGCTACACGCTCAAACGGCTGAATTGCAAGTCAGTCGGAATATGGCTGAATCTCTGTGCCAACAGGGAGAAGGCACTGTCGGGTCTAATCAACCGAGTGGAAGACTCAACGGCAGGTACGCAGATAATCGCTAGAGACCCTGGTGGCTATGCGTTGGTGGTAAAACGAAATCCACCTATTCAAACCAAAAACCCTCTGGGCACTTGTGTCTAGGGGGTTTTTTACATTTACTTTTTATAAACTTAGGTTTAGGTTTATAAGAGATAAGTGTCCAAAAAACGATACATTATTATATAACTTTTAGAAAGAGAGACTTATGGAGAACGCTTTCTGGCTTATTGGGCTGGCTTTTGTAATTACTTCGCTAATAAACATAATTGGTATAATTTATATAAAGACAAAAGTAAATCCCACCAAAGAGCAAATACAAAGAAAGTTAGACAAAAGATGGAAGAAAAGAAATTCGCGGAGAAACTTCTAGCCAGCCTAGGCAACCGTAGCCAAGAGTTCGCTGAGGCTATCGATAAAGCATTAGATAGGTTAGGCGAGCGCGAACCTGAAATCGTCGACGCCCCTAAGGTCGAGATAGACAAGTACGACTACGAGCAAATCGCGGTGGCTTGGAAAGAGACTGGTATGGTAGAAGAAAGAAGTGCCATCAGGGAAATCATCAAAACTGAACTGCTATGGAAGACACAAGACGAGGGCTTTGTTGGAGCCTTACAGTGGATGCTGGGAGAACTAAATGCGAGAGACGCTCAAGACCTTAGTGACAAGACTAGGGCAGAGTAGAAAACTTAGATGGTTTACCAATCCTGTTTATGACCGTGGGTTGGTAGATGGGATTGCCCTAGGCTACCAAGAAGCATCTAAACTTGTGGAGCGTGTAGCCACAAACGCTGAGCGTAGGCGAGTCAACGACATCCTTATCAGAGAGCGTGCCAGACTCCTAGACCTCGAAGAGATGGAGTGGAAAGGCTACTCTAAAGAATTGCTTGACGAGGTAGAGGCAATAATGACTCTGGTTGGTAAAGAAGATTAGTGCTCACTAACGGCGACTTTTCAGTATCCCCCTGTGAACGCTCTGAGATAAAAGACTTTATCGAGGAGTATCACTACTCTGGGTCAATCAATGGGGTTCGCTCTACCTACTGCTTCAAGATGGAGCGCAATGGTGAACTCATCGGCGCAATGCTCTATGGGCAACTCGCTATGGCGAACGCATATAAGAAGTATGCTGACCGCGAAGAAGATGTGATTGAACTACGCCGTCTCTGCCTTATTGACGACACTCCTAAGAACTCCGAGTCCTACTTCATTGGCAGAACTTTGCGTTGGCTAAAGAAGAACACCGACATCCGTAAGGTGGTTTCATACGCAGACCCTAACTATGGACACCAAGGGACTGTCTACCAAGCCACAAACTTTGAGCGAGTTGGTATGACCGCTAAAGGAAAAGTAATTATGTGGAACGGGAAAAAGTATCATGACAAAACAATCCGCACCAAATACAACGGGAAACTCAAGCCATTTGCTCAAAGAGTCAAAGACGCACTAGATTCTGGCGAGGCACACTATGTGGAGCAAGTGCCTAAGGTAATCTATTTGATGAGGTTGAAATGACCAATCCCCGATGGTGTAATGGCAACACTCCACTCTTTGGAAGTGGCTTTCTAGGTTCGAGTCCTGGTCGGGGAGCGTATGAGAAAAATAAATAAAGGCTATCCGTGTCGTAAGCATCGCATCAGGTTCTATGGAAGTTATTGTTATAAATGCTACAAAGAACGCCGCGACGCTGAAAGAAACAGATGAAAACTAAGTTCAAGACTAAGTGTGAGATTCTTGGAGAACTCTGGCTGAATTATCGAGACGATGAACAGTTCAAAGACTTCATTGAATACGCTGACTTAGGACTACCTCTTGCTTACTGTATAGGAACTGGAATTGTAGAGAAGACAGACAAGGCTAAAGGTTTTATAAATGAGGCTTTTGAGTTGCTTCTTGCTGGTTTAGGCATTGAAGAAGATACTGGCTTTGTAGACTTGGATGATGTCCTAGATAGTGAGGTAGAAAGTGAAACTTAAGAAACTAGAAAAGAAGATTTCCAAACTGGTCGAAGAAGCCTATTGGAAAGGCTGGAGCGACGGCTGGGACAAGTGCGATGAAGAGAACCTAGAAGACACCACTACTTTTGAAGAGGGTTGGGCTGCTCGTGGAGAAAATGTCCTAACCAGAATGAAGATGCTCGAAGAGGGTTACCTCATTGATGGCAAAGGCTCTAAAGCGATAATGGTTCGCGAAATTGCTGAACTCCTCGCTTTTGAATTCAAAAGAGAAGAGGAAAATGACAATAACGACTAGCAAATGGGAAAGACTCTCGATAAAAAAGGGCTACAAGATTATGAGAGAGCATGGGCTTAGTAAACCGAAGTCCGCTTGGGAATCGGTGAAAGGCATAAAAGTTTTCACTATTTCTTGCGTAAAGCAGTAGAAATACGCCTCAGTAACTCAGTGGTAGAGTACTCGCCTTGTAAGCGAGCAGTCGTCAGTTCAATCCTGACCTGAGGCTCATGCATAAAAAAACAATAGAACAAATAAAGTTCGCTTTGATGGATAAGCGTAAGCGTGAGTTTGAAAAGGCTAGACGCGAGCGTAAAGAGCAAGAGCGACTTCGGGCGATGGCGCAGCAGGTTAGCGCAGCCGACTCATAATCGGTAGGTCGCGGGTTCAAGTCCCGCTCGCCCGACCAGCCCCCGTAACTCAGTGGATAGAGTAGCGGCCTTCTAATCCGTTTGTCGTAAGTTCGATTCTTACCGGGGGCGCAATGAAAACAGCAATAGTAATACCTTTTCGCTCCACTCCTGATAGGGAGAGGATTTTTCAGTATGTCTACAACAGGCTAAAAACCGAGTTCGTCGACATCCCTATCTATGTCAGTGACAGCAGAGAAGTCCTCAAGTTCAATGTTTCTCAAGCGAGAAATCGTGGGTGTCTACAAGCGATAAACGATGGCGTCGACATCCTTATAGTTATTGACGCTGACACTATGTTCCAAAGACGAGATGTGGAAAAGGCTATTCGCTTGGCTGAAAAGGGGGTGGCAAGTATGTTCCGTAACTATGTTCGAGCAAGTAAAGAAGAGACAGACTCGATTCTGGCGGGCGGGGAGATACCTAAAGAGTTTGAGGCAAAGATGTTTAGAAGCACGCCTGGCGGACTTTGGGTTCTTCCAGTCGAAGTATTCAAAACTCTAAACGGCTGGGATGAGCGTTTTATCGGCTGGGGCTATGAAGATACTGCTTTCAATGAGGCTTACAAAACTGTCTATGGAACCAAGTTCCGTAGGATAAAGGCTAATCTAATAAGTCTTTTCCACACTGATAGGATATACATCATCAACCTTTACCTGAAAAACGAAGAAAGGTATAGGCTCTATAAAGAAATAAGTAGAAGCAAAGATAGAGAGTCTATGCTGAAACTGACCGAGGGAAACATAAAGACTTATGACTAAATATATGGACACCCAAGAAGCAGTCGTGTATCACGGAAACTGCCTTGAAGAACTCAAAGACTTGGCGGATAACTCCGTAGACGCTATTGTCACAGACCCGCCTTATGGCTTGGGTGACTCCAACCCCGACTACATTATGTCCGCACTCAAGATGTGGATTGAGGGAGACCGCGCACATATCCCTGCTGGCAAAGGCTTTATGGGTAAGACTTGGGACTCTTTCGTTCCGCCACCTGCTGTTTGGGATGAGTGCTTTCGAGTGCTAAAGCCTGGTGGATACATCTTGGTGTTTGCTGGCTCACGCACACAAGACCTTATGGGTCTATCAGTTCGTATGGCTGGCTTTGAGATTCGCGATTCTCTGAGTTGGGTTTACGCGCAAGGATTTCCTAAGTCGCTCGACATCGGTAAGGCGTTAGAAAAGGCTGGCAACGAAGAAGCAGCAGAGCAGTGGTCTGGTTGGGGAACAGCATTGAAGCCAGCAGTCGAGCCAATCATTATGGGTCGCAAGCCACTGTCAGAAAAAAATGTATCGCTCAATGTGTTGAAGTGGGGAGTTGGTGGCATCAACATCGACGAGTCTCGCATTGGTATGGACACTATGGGTGGTGGAACTATGCCAGACCTACGAGATGTAGGTGCTAAGTCTAAAGAAGCCATTGGCATTGACAAGTTGAGTTTTGGTCAGGTGTCTGGCGCAGAGCGTATCGAATACAACAACTTCAAGACTGGTCGCTTTCCAGCAAACTTATTGCTTAGTCACGCAGACGACTGCGTTGAAGTCGGCGTAATAGAAGAGTCTTATGTCATAAACAAAACAGAAGAGTGGACAGGCTTCGGTCAGAAAGAACGACCTGACTACGAAAGCACAGAACAGAAAGTGTCGACGCCCCTATATGAATGTGTAGACGGCTGTCCTGTAAAGGAACTAGATGAGCAATCTGGAATCCGCCCTGGTGGAACTTACCCTGCTAAGCGAGGTCAGGCAGTAAATACTTCGTTCGCCTCTGGTCAAGAGACCGAGGGTGGTCAACGCCAGATGGGTGACACTGGTGGGGCTTCGCGATTCTTCTATGTCGGTAAGGCTAATAAGAAAGACCGTAACGAGGGTCTCGATGGTCTAGAAGAAAAGGGCAAGGTCTTCAACGGAAAGAACGACACTTCTGCTGGCAATGCGCCTGGGTCTGTGGAAGACAAGTTCACTACTAAGCCACAAGCAAATCATCACCCGACGGTGAAGCCGACATCCCTAATGGAATACCTAATCAAGATGGTCTGCCCTCAAGGTGGAGTAGTGCTAGACCCGTTTTCTGGAAGTGGTTCTACTGGTAAGGCTGCTGTCCGTAATGGATTCAAGTTCGTTGGCGTAGAAATGACTGACGAATACTTACCAATAATCAAGGGTCGCCTTGAACACGAAATCGACAAGAAGAACGGAAGTCTTTTCTAATGACACTAAAGTATCGTTCCAATATGACTGTGGAACTTGTTCAGTCGATGGGAAGTGACGAGGCAGTTGTATTGGCTGCTCGCGTATCTACCAAAACCGAAAGCGTCGACGCCACTAAGGATGCTGGTCTAATCAATTACCTAATGCGAGACAGACACGGAAGTCCGTTTGAACATAACGCATTTACCTTTTATATTGAGGCTCCTATCTTTGTGTTCCGTGAGTTTCAGAGACACAGGATTGCTAGTTACAACGAGGAGAGCGCACGCTACAAGCAACTAGAGCCTGTGTTCTATGTGCCAAATCTTGAGCGTAAGTTGATTCAGAAAGGTAAGCCTGGTGCTTACAAGTTTGAACTAGGAGACCTTAGCCATTTGACTGCTGTTTATCGCTCGACCTACGAGGCTAACAAGAGTGCCTACGCTGAGTATCAAAAGATGCTAGACGCTGGAGTTGCTCGTGAGGTTGCTCGTGGAGTATTGCCAGTAAACATCTACTCGTCTATGTATGTAACGATGAACGCTAGGTCGCTAATGAACTTCCTATCTCTACGCACTGACCGTGAAGAGAACCTGTTCCCGTCTTTTCCTCAGCGGGAAATCGAGATGGTTGCTGAACAGATGGAAGCAATATTTGCTGAGCGTATGCCTATCACATATGATTGTTTCAACAAAAACGGAAGAGTAGCACCGTAAGGAAAGACGAAATGAACATAGAGACTCGCGAGCAATTGATTATACATATCGAGGGGCTTCAGGCTACCTTGACTAAACGCAATGCTCGAATAGAAGAACTTGAGGCTCAGGTTGAGAAACTCAAGAAAAGCCCAGCCAATAAAGACGCTGAGCGAAAAGGCTACAAGCAAGGCTGGAAAGATTGCGCCTCGCACCTGATGGAAATTACTCGCAAGACTGCTTTGGAGTTGCGTGAGATTCGTAGAGAGGCTTTTGACTTGTACTTGAATGGAGATAAAAAGTGAGCATCGAAGCATATGACTATGGCAAGAAAGACGGAATCGCTGAAGAGCGAAAGCGTATCGTCGATTGGGTTATGAGTCGTAGAACAGAACTGCCCCTGCTAGACGGGCACTCAATCTTTAGAGACCACTTTACCTCAGAGAGTTTGCTGAAGTTTATTGAAAGTGGCTTAGAGCATGAGGAAGAGGAAGACGAAGAGTGAGAGAGTTCTGGAATCTTTACTATGACGGTAAGGACTGCGTGTGCTGTAAGCCAGTAGTTAGGAAAACTGAGAGAACCGCGAAAGCCTATGCCCGTGGAGTATCGGAAACCAAAAACCGTATCGTCGACATCCTTAATGATGAAAGAAGTCGTTGGGGAAGTGGAACTTTGGCAAACAATCTAATCAAACAACTAACGGAAAGGATAGAAAGTGGTAACTGAAGATGAATATGTATTTGGTATTTTTTGTGCTGTTTTGCTTACTACTGTTGTGGTCAGCCTAATTGCTTTAGTAATTGGTTTGGCTAAGAGCAATGACAGACTACAAATAGAACTTAGAAAAAAGAAAAAAGATGAATAAGCCATTAGTAATCTTTTTATGGGTGTTCGCCATAGCGTTGCTTTGGGTTGGAATCTCTAGCAACGGTGGCAACAACCCTGAACCCAAGAACTGTTGGGACTCATATCAGACAGAAGACGAAGCGATAAAAAACTGTGAAGAACATTGACGAACAATTAGACGCGCTCGCAGAGCGCATTGAGATTTCTGAAATCACCAACAAGGTTCTAAGGGAGCGGATTGATGAGTTATTCGCTAAACTAGAATCCCTACAAAAGATGGTTGACGAATGAAGATTTATATTGCTGGTCCAATGAGTGGAGTGGCTGACTTCAACTTTCCGCTTTTCTTTGAGACCGAGGCGCAACTAAAGGAGTTGGGGTATGAAGTTATCAACCCAGCACGCAACGATGGCGAGACTTTGGAAAAGGCTCTTGAAAATGCTGGTAGCCCTGAGAGACCTCGTAAATCTTGGACTCACTATATGCGTATTGATTTGGGTAGTGTTGTTTCTGTCGATGCTCTTTGTCTTCTTCCTGATTGGCAGAAGTCTAAAGGCGCTCGTCTTGAAGTTCATGTCGCTCAAGAATTAGGT
>JACCDJ010478653.1_pt1 | contig 11676 bp, 13 predicted proteins | sample 7444481 | NCBI WGS metagenome assembly JACCDJ01 (sample SAMN15323435, study PRJNA562643) | freshwater metagenome | isolation source: river surface water | place: USA:Blue River Watershed | collected 2017-08-15 | reverse complement strand
TTGGAAGTGCTGTCGATGCCTATGGTGTCGGTCTCGTCTACACAATCCTGGCAATTGGCGTGCTAATTGCAGGACTATTTGTTTCTTTCAACAAATACATCAAGCAGCTGGATAACTAAACCAAGTCTGCAACTGAGTTGATGATCTCGGTTGGTCTAAACGGATACTTTAAAACCTCAGCATCGTTGGAGATTCCAGTTCTAACCAAGATGGTGTGAAGGCCAGCCTCAATACCTGCGACAACATCGGTGTCCATGCGATCACCAATCATGGCGGTGGTCTCAGAGTGTGCCTTGATCTTTCTCATCGCACTTCTAAACATCATCGGGTTTGGTTTTCCAACAACGTAGGGAGTTCTTCCAGTTGCCTTGGTAATTAGTGCAGCGACTGATCCAGCAGCTGGAATTGGGCCTTCCAGTGAAGGTCCGGTCACATCTGGATTGGTGACAATGAATCTTGAGCCCTTGCCAATCAGGCGAACCGCTTTGGTTAGAGCATCAAAGCTAAGATTTCTAGTTTCACCGAGCACAACAAAGTCTGGATTAACTTCTGTCATCACATAACCAATCTCATGCATGGCGGTGAGAATGCCGGCTTCACCAATTACAAAAGCAGTTCCATTTGGTTTTTGATTATTTAGAAAGTCCGCGGTTGCCATGGCAGAGGTGTAGATGCGATCTTCTGCAACATTTAGTCCACCAGCTTGCAGTCTGGCTGCCAAGTCTCTTGGAGTGAAGCTGGAGTTGTTCGTAAGTACCAAAAACGGCGTTTCGTTCTTCAGCCACTTGTCAATCAGGTCTTGCGCTCCAGGAATTGGCTTGCCCTCGTGCCAAAGCACACCATCCATGTCGGTTAGCCAAGAGACAACATGGGAACGATTAGTCATGAGCAAATCCTAGCTCTACGCTGTAGTGGTGAATAGCGAGACACCCAAGCCAATCTCCCAACCAACCTGGGGAGTGGGGCCATACCCGGGCGACGCTTCCTCGCATCCAGACTTTTCAAAGTTTGATCCGCAGCTGCTTGCCGAGGGCGACACCAGAAACGTCGTCGACAAATACCGCTACTGGAAAATGGAAGAGATTGTCAAAGATCTTGATTCGCATCGTCACCCGTTTCATGTCGCAATTGAAAATTGGCAGCACGATCTAAACATTGGCTCAATTGTTCGAAATGCAAATGCATTTCTGGCGTCGTCTGTGCATATTGTCGGTAACAAAAGATGGAACAAAAGAGGCGCGATGGTAACTGACCGTTACCAGCATGTTCTCCACCACCCAACCATTGAAGACTTTGTTGAGTGGTCGAAAACAGCTGGGAAAGATGGCGGACCAATTCCGATCATCGCCATCGATAACGTTCCGGGCTGCAAACAACTGGAGACAACCACTCTCCCGAAGGAGTGCATCTTGCTCTTTGGCCAAGAAGGCCCAGGTCTGTCGCAAGCCGCTTTGGATGCCTCCGATACCGTGCTGGAGATAACTCAGTTTGGTTCTACTCGCTCAATCAATGCCTCTGCGGCAGCTGCAATCGCCATGCACACCTGGGTAATGCAGCACGTTTTTGGCTAGAATTAGGCGGGAAGAAAGCCGTTTCCCCCAATTCTGAAAGGGGTCTGCCATGCCGGCAATCGTGCTAGTCGGAGCCCAATGGGGAGACGAAGGTAAGGGTAAAGCCACTGACCTATTAGGCGACAAGGTCGACTACGTAGTTCGCTATCAGGGCGGCAATAACGCAGGCCACACCGTCGTCATCGGTGACAAGAAATTTGCTCTGCACCTTCTGCCCTCTGGAATTCTTACTCCCGGCTGCACACCCGTCATCGGTAACGGTGTTGTGGTTGATCTAGAAGTCTTGTTCAGAGAAATCGACGGTTTGAATGAAAAAGGTGTAGACACCTCCAAGCTTTTGATTTCAGCCAACGCTCACATCATTACCCCCTACCACGTCACAGTCGACAAAGTTTCCGAGCGCTTCTTGGGCAAGAGAGCAATTGGAACAACCGGTAGAGGAATTGGTCCAACCTATGGCGACAAGATGGGCCGACTTGGAATCCGTGTGCAAGACCTATTTGACCCAAGCATCCTCGCTCAAAAAGTTGAGGGAGCCCTCAAGCAGAAAAACGAGCTGCTGGTAAAGATTTATAACCGCGCAGCAATCAAGCCGCAGGATGTAGTTGACCACCTGCTTGGCTTTGCAGAGCGTCTAAGACCAATGGTTTCTGACACCGCATTGGTATTGAATCATGCTCTGGAGCAGGGCAAGACAGTTCTGTTAGAAGGCGGCCAGGGAACTCTGCTCGATGTTGATCACGGAACCTATCCATTCGTAACCTCCTCTAACCCAACCGCCGGTGGCGCTGCAACCGGTAGCGGAATTGGCCCAACTCGCATTAAGAGTGTTATTGGAATTCTCAAGGCTTACACCACTCGCGTTGGTGCAGGGCCATTCCCAACGGAATTGTTTGATGAGTGGGGAGAGCGGCTGCGAAGCGTGGGCGGAGAGTTTGGAACCACCACCGGTAGAGAAAGACGCTGTGGGTGGTTCGACGCTCCAGTTGCTAGATACGCAACCAGAATCAATGGACTAACAGATATCTTCCTTACCAAGCTGGACGTTCTAACTGGCATCAAAGAAATTCCTGTTTGTGTTGCCTATGAAGTAGACGGCAAGAGAGTTGAAGAGGTTCCGGTTTCACAAACCGACTTCCACCACGCCAAGCCAATTTACGAAATCTACCCAGGCTGGGATGAAGACATCACAGGTGCAAAGAAGTTTGAAGATCTACCAAAGAACGCTCAAGACTATGTGCGAGCTCTGGAAAAACTAAGCGGAACCAGAATCTCCGCCATTGGTGTTGGACCGGACCGCAATGCGACAATCGTCCTGCACGACATGCTTGGCTAGGGCCAGCAATGCTCTCAGAGTTCTTGTGGAGTAGAGGACAATAAAAACGTGAGCGAAAAGCGTGAACTGGACGAGATTCCCTATCCAGACGAGGCCTTCAATAGTTGGGGTGCGTCAGCGGTAGGGGTAGACCCCCTGCTCGCCAGCTTCACCTCGCTTCCCTATCAACCAGTCAGACCACACGTCCCCTTCTATCGCTTTCTGGCCTATCCAGACATTTTGGATCTTAGAAAAGCCGGCTATGAGCTGGATAAATTCATCCCGCTGTTTGATCAGCTAGAGGATGTTCGCTATCGAGATGCAGTGATGCTCAGCTCTGTTCTGCACTACTTCGATCCATCACTTGGTTGGAGTGCGAGAAGGTGCGCAGAGATAGAGCTAGAAGTTTGGGGAGTTCTCACCGATCACGGAGTTGGGGAAGTACCAAGGCTACTCAGAAGATTCTTGGGCAAAGCATTTCCTTCCGACACCATCAGTCAGCTAACCGTTGACCTCACGCAAGTTTTCTTCTGGGCGGCGCTCGCCGAATTAGCAGATGATTTGATTTGGAAATATCCGGAGCTTGCTTGGAAGAGCGAATACCTTCGTTTCCCACTGAGACTAATCAGCTAGCAAAAAGGAATCAGAATCTTTTTCACAGCTGGCAAATCCGCCTCTGACCAATCAAGCGAACCAAGATCTTTTTCACTTACCCATCGCAACTCACTGTGATCAGTTGAAGTCGTTGGTTTCTCACTTAGCAAATCAGCCACAAAGCAAGTCAAAACAATCTCGCCTGTTTCAGTGCGATCAAATTCTCTGATGACTTTGATCTCGACCGACAGCTCTTCTTTTATTTCTCGAACAAGTGCTTGCTGAGGATCTTCGCCAGCTGCAACCTTGCCACCAGGAAATTCCCATTTGCCAGGCAGTGATTTCCAATCGCCGCGCTTAGCGCAAAGATAATTGCCTTGATCATCTTGAATGATTGCGGCGACGACTTCAGTCATGCCTCAACACTAGCGAGGGAGATTAGCCTCAATTAGCCCGATGATCTCTTTGTCATCTGGCTGGGTTTGCGGGCGGAAACGGTGAATGTTTCCATTTGGCAAAATTAGAAACTTTTCAAAATTCCACATCACTGGTCCAGCTAGGCCCATTCGGTCCTTGGTCTTAACCAATTGCTTATAAAGCGGATGACGGTTTCTACCGTTGACATCTGCTTTGGCGGTCATTGGGAAAGTTACTCCCCAGGTTGTCGAGCAGTACTCGTTGATGGCAGCTTCATCTTTCAGTTCTTGCTTGAAGGAGGAAGATGGAACGCCCAGGACAGTGAAGCCGCGCGAACCATACTGCTTCTGCAGTTTTTCAAGGGTCTCGTATTGCGGAGACAGTCCGCATCTGGAGGCCACATTCACAACCAGCACCAGTTGGCCAGCAAAGTCTTTGGATGTGCGCTTTGAGCCATCCAGCATCGTTAGTTCTACTTCTTCTTTCAACATGCTTAGTCCTAACCCCCTTGGGGGCCAACTAATTCCGGATCTGAAGCCGGCTGGCAGCCTTCACCGACGCCAGGCGCGCAGCACTGACAATGAAACCGAGAGATATAAAGGAAATGGCGATGATCAAGATGTAGGTGAGCATTCCAGTGATGCCAATCTCGCTGTTTGGGTTGATGAACCAGTAGGGCCACCAGCCATCTAGCAGACCTCTCACAACTGAGAATGAAAGCCAAACCAGCGGGTAGACAATCACCCAGAGTGCTTTGCGCAATCTAGGGAGAGCACCTTTATAGGAAAGAAGGTAATCAAAGACGACTGCAATTGGAGCCCAAGTGTGAATAACGAGGTTTGGAATCCTTGGCCACTCGTATCCAATGTCTCTTGCATCTACTGCGCCATCGCCAAGCAGCGCATGGTAAACAACCGCAACGATGATCATGCTCACAGTTGCAACCAAACGCAGAGTCATCAAACGCTCTGACTCTTCTTTGCCACGAAGAAGAACATAGGCGCCAATCAGTCCAATTACGCCTGCAAAAATCGCTGAGTCAATCGAAAAGAAGACAAAGTATTCAGTCGGTCTGAATCTGTCAGCAATGATGCGATCTGTGATTTGCCAAACCACGCTACCCAGCAGTGAAACACCAATGGCAAGACGCAGCAAACCAAGGCCGTAGCGATAAATCATTTAGTGACCAGCTTCCTGAATAAACTCGATTACATTCTTCGCGAATTCTTCAGGTTTTTCTTCATTTGGCAGGTGTCCAGTTTCGGGGACAACAACCAGCTTGGCTCCAGCAATCAACTGGGATACCTGAACGGAATCTTCGGTTGCGACCACGGTGTCTGTGTCGCCGGTAATCACCAGCACCGGCATAGAGAATTCTCCAAGCCTTTCGGAGACTCCGCTGTTGCGAGGAGCTTTATTGAATTCCCAAAAGGCTTTCTCCCAACCATTAACCTTGAGCGGCGCTGTGTAGCCCGCGAGAGTCTCATCGGTGATTTTGTTTTGATCGAAGTAGCTCTCATACAAAAGATCGAGACCACTGGTTGCAATCGATGAAACAAGAAGCGGTCCAACGTGATTGATCTGAGGAACAGAGAAGATCCAGTTCAAAAATCCAGGTGCACCACCGGAGGTCAAAATCGCCGGAGCAAACAGAATTGCACCAGCGAGCTGCTCTTGGTGATCAACTGCGTAGGCCGCAGCGATGTTTCCACCGGCAGAGTGCCCAAGAATGTAGACATCTTTATTAGCGCCAAACTCAGTGACTAGCTCATCGAGAATTGCCAGCTGACCTTCTACTCCATAGGGGTTCACACCATCCCAGCTGGTTGGTCTTTCAGAGAATCCAAAGCCAGTTCTGTCATAGGCAATCACGTAGCCGATTTCACCAAGTGGCTCAAGCACATCTTTATATGAATAAGCGGATGCTCCAAAGCCGTGCAGCAAAACAATTAGTTTTTCAGAGGCAGGATTTCCAGCTGTTACGTAGTGAATCTCTTGACCGGCAAGCTCCACGAATTGCGAATTGCTTCCCCACAGCTCAGCGGCAGCTTCTTCTTTTGTGAGAGTGCCGGATGAGTTAACTGGAATAAGAAAAGGACCCACCAGCAGAATTGCTAGTAGTGCAAGGAGAATCTTGCTGCGAAGGCGCAAAGCGCTATCCGACTTCTTGCAGTCGCTTGCCGCGAGTATGAGTAGGTTGGCAGGCTAGATGTTCTGGTTTTTCATTGCAGGCATCACAAAGCAAAATCAAATCTCTGCAACCAAGGTTTGAGCAGTTGCGGAAGGTCGAAGTTGGTTCTGAACATGCTTCACACTCACCAATTGTTTTTGCTTCGTCTGAGAAGTTGATGTTCATGCGACCATCAAAGACGTAGAGAGATCCTTCCCACAGTCCCTTATCTCGGAACTTCTCGCCATAACGAACAATGCCACCCTCGATTTGGTAAACCTCTTTAAATCCGCGGTTGATCATCACAGCACTTAGAATCTCGCAGCGAATACCACCGGTGCAGTAGGTGACGATTGGCTTGTCCTTGAGGTGGTCATACTTGCCACTCTCTAGCTCATTTATAAAGTCGTGAGTGGTTTGAACATCTGGCACCACCGCATTTTTGAACTTGCCAATCTTTGCCTCAAAGGCATTTCTGCCATCGAAGAAGACAACATCATCGCCCTTTTCTTCAACCAAGGCATTCACCTCGTGTGGCTTTAGGTGCTTACCGCCATTGACTACACCAGACTTCTCAACCTTGATCTCATCTGGGGTAGTGAAGGCAACCAATTCTTTTCTTACTTTGACACTGAGTCTGGGGAAGTCGTTGCCTGTTCCCTCTGACCACTTGAAGTCAGTTTTTCCAAATCCTGGGTATTCACGGGTTTGGCGAACGTACTTTTTGAGATTTTCCATCTCGCCACCCAAAGTGCCATTGATGCCGTGCTTGGAAATGAGCACGCGACCTTTTAGCCCAAGCGATTCAGCCAGGGTTTTCTGCCAGAGCATGACCGCTCTGGGGTCTTCCACCGGCGCAAAGGCGTAGTAGAGGATGATTTTGTTTAGTGGCACCGGCCCAGTTTAGCCACCAAGCAATTGCCTAGACTAGGCCCATGGCAATGAACCCAGGGCTTGATAAAGCCGCGATAAATCAATCAATTAGACCCCAAGACGACCTATTCAGACACGTTAATGGCAGCTGGCTCGATAACACCGAGATCCCAGAAGACAAGGCCGTTTACGGCTCCTTCCATATGCTGGCCGATGACTCAGAGCTGGCGGTCAAGGCAATCTTGGAAGAGGCAGCCGACGATCCAAAGCCAGGAGTGAGCCAACAGATTGGCGATCTCTACTCCAGCTTCTTGGACGAGGAAAGAATTGAAAAACTCGGTAGCGATCCAATCAAGCCAGGTCTTGAGCGCATTGAAGCAATCAATGACTACGCAGACTTTTTCTCAATGATTGGAGCATTTGAGCGCGCTGGTGTTTCAGGACTTTGGGGATCATATGTTGATAACGATCCAGGGAATCCTGAGCGCTATCTAGTCCATCTATATCAGGGCGGAATCGGACTTCCTGATAAGGACTACTACACCGATGAGAAGTATCAGGAGATTCGCGAGGCTTATGTAGTTCACCTTGCAAAGATGTTTGAACTTGCCGGTTGGTCTGAGACTGATGCCAAAGAAAACTCCAAGCAAATTTATTCTCTAGAAGAAAAGATTGCTGCGGTTCACTGGAACCGAGTTGAGTCCAGAGACGCAGAAAAAACTTACAACCTCCGCACCTTCGCGCAACTAAAGGAGCTGAGCCCAAACATACTCTGGGCTGACTATCTGGCTGGTGCGACACTGAAAGAAAATCTTCTTTCAGAAAACGTTGTGATGATGCCTTCCTTCTTCGAAGGCCTATCAAAACTTCTGACTAAAGAAAACTTGCCAGTATTCAAACTTGCAATGGCAATGGATCTAATTCGCTCCTATGCTCCTTACCTCTCAAGTGACTTTGTCCAAGAGAGATTTAATTTTTATGGACAGAAGCTAACCGGTCAGCCAGTCAACCGTCCTCGCTGGAAGCGAGCGGTGACGGTGGTAGAGGGAAGCCTTGGTGAAGCAGTTGGTCAGCTCTACATCGAAAGACACTTCCCAGCTCAATCCAAAACGCGCATGGATGCACTCGTTAGCTATTTGATCAAGGCTTACGAGATGAGCATCAAGTCGCTGGACTGGATGAGCGATGAGACAAAGCAAAAGGCTTTGATAAAGCTTTCCAAGTTCAACCCGAAGATTGGCTATCCAAAGAAGTGGAAAGACTATTCGTCGATTGAAATCAGCAAGGACGATTTGGTAACCAACATTGCCAATGTTTCCAGTTGGCAGTTCGATTACAACGCCAACAAGATTGGCTCGCCAATTGACCGCGACGAGTGGCACATGACCCCCCAAACTGTCAACGCCTATTACAACCCCGGCCTAAACGAAATTGTTTTCCCAGCGGCAATCCTGCAGCCTCCGTTCTTTTCACCGGACGCTGATGATGCAATCAACTTCGGTGGCATTGGAGCTGTTATCGGTCACGAGATTGGCCACGGTTTTGATGATCAGGGCTCAAAGTATGACGGAGACGGAAAACTGGTTTCTTGGTGGACTGAGGAAGACCGCAAGGCCTTCGAGGCACTCACCAAGTCTCTAATTGATCAGTTCTCAGCGCTCACCCCAGCTCAGTTGGATGAGAAATACAAAGTCAACGGAGAGCTAACAATTGGCGAGAACATCGGAGACCTTGGTGGATTAGGTATTGCCTGGAAGGCTTATTTGCTTTCACTGGATGGTAAGGAGCCGCCGGTGATTGATGGCCTAACTGGTGCTCAGAGATTTGTGATGAGCTGGGCCCAGTGCTGGAGAACCAAGCACCGTGATGAGCTGCTGATTCAGCGCCTCGCCACCGACCCACACTCACCACCTGAGTTCAGAGCAAACCAGATAGTGAAAAATTTGGATGTCTTCTACGACGCCTTTGGCGTGACGGAAGACGATCAGATGTGGCTAGCTGAAAAAGATCGCGTGGTGATTTGGTGAAGCTCTGGTTTCGAATTCTTTACGTTCTCATCTCTTGGCGCACCCGTCCCAAGGTAACTATCGATGAAGTTTCCAAGATCACCTTGAGAGTTTGGCCAACTGATCTTGATATCTATAACCACATGAATAACGGCATCTTCCTAACCCTGATGGACATCGGAAGATTTGACCAGGGGCTTAGGAGCGGCTTTTGGCAGCAGTGGAACAAAAAGGGTTGGTTTCCAATTGTTGTGAACTCAACCATCAGCTATCGCAAAGCTCTTTTGCCTTGGCAGAAGTTCACCATCGAAACCAAAGTGATTGGTTGGGATGATGTTGCCTACTTCATCGAACAGAGATTTGTGCGCGAGGGGGAAATTTATGCCCGTGCAATCATGCGCGGAAGATTCTTAAAGCGCTCTTGGGGAACACTAACTCCGCAAGAAGTAATGGAAGGATCAGGCGGCTGGCCAGGGGAAAGGCCACAACTTCCTGCTTGGGTTGAGCAGTGGGCAAAAGATTGCCAGCTACCCAAGGGCAAAGAACCAGCACCTAGCAATTGGGACTAGCAGCTAAGTCGGCTCATGACTACCGCCTCTCTAGCAACCAAACACGCAAAAGAAAAAGTAATCGCGCCAGTATTTGAATCAGTTCTGGGCTGGAGTGTGAGAGCCCTCGAACTTGATACCGATTACTTCGGAACCTTCTCCGGCGAAGTTGAAAGACGCGGCACTCCTAAACAGGCAGCTATCGCTAAAGCAAAGGCGGCTGCCGAACAAGACCCGGATGGAAAAGGAATGGCGAGCGAGGGAACGATTGGACCGCATCCGCAAATTCCTTTCATAACTTCTGACTCAGAGCTAATGGCATTCGTGGACTTAGTAAATGGGTTGGAGTTGGTGGTTAGTCACCTAAGCACCGAGATAGTTGCCGTGGAGAAAATTTGGTCGGCGAATCTGAATCTAGATGAGTTGGCAGAATCTGCCCAACTACCCAGTCACCGACTTATCGCAAAAGCCCAAACACCTAGTGGTCTTTGGGTAAAAAAAGGCCTAGGGAGCAAAGACGAACTGCTTTCTGCCATTCACGAATTCGAGAACTTGGGCTTAGAAACCGATTTGATTTTTCAGAGTGACTTCCGAGCTATGAATTCCCCATCGCGTATGCAAAACATTGAGCATTGTGCAAAAAAACTTGCAGAGAGAATCTCATCTACTTGCCCGGGTTGTGGACTTATGGGTTTCGGGCAAGTTGGTCATGAGACTGGGGCTCCCTGCCGGGATTGCGGAGAAATGGTCACAGATTTCATTCGCGCGGACATAGTTGGGTGTCTGAGGTGCGACTATCGCCAGGTCGTTGAGCGTGGAGTTGATTGGGTCGATCCCAGTCGCTGCTACACGTGTAATCCCTAGAATGATGTCAACTTGGAACCGATAAACGATCTTAAAGAAGCCGCTAGGGCACTAGCTAGCGGCCATCTAGTCGCGTTCCCAACCGAAACTGTCTATGGCCTTGGCGCAGATGCTACAAACCCAGCTGCTGTTGCAAGAATCTACGCAACTAAACAACGGCCAACAGATCATCCGTTGATTGTTCACATCGATAGATTCGAGCGAATCAACAGCTGGGCAATTGAAATTCCTGATTATGCAAAGGATTTAGCTAAAGCATTTTGGCCTGGACCGATGACGCTGATTCTGCAGCGCAGCGAAACGGCAAAGGATTTCATAACTGGAGGCCAACCAACCGTTGGAATTCGAATTCCAAATCACCCAGTTGCCCTGGGGTTGTTGAGCGAATTTGCAGCGCTGGGAGGACTTGGCGTTGCCGCACCATCAGCCAATCGGTTTGGAAAACTTTCTCCAACTACAGCCAAGGCTGTCTTGACAGAACTGTCCGATCGACTTGGTGTCGAAGACAAGATTCTGGATGGTGGAGCTTCGGAAGTTGGCATTGAGTCAACCATTATTGATTGCACCAAGGAACTACCTTCGATTCTCAGACCGGGCGCAGTAACCGCAGAGATGATCAGCGCAGTAACTGGCCTAAGAGTTTCAGAACCTGATTGGAGCATTAGAGTCAGCGGCGCGTTAGAAAAGCACTATGCACCAAATGCGATGATTGAGCTTGATACCAGGCCTAAGCAAGGCGAGGGATTTTTAGCATTGAGCCAGGAAGCAACACCACCAGGTGTTATCAGACTTGGTGCGCCAGTTGATACTGCTGAATTTGCGAAGATTCTCTATGATTCCTTGCGTAAAGCGGATGAGTTAAGACTTGCCAAGGTTGTTGTCTTAGTCCCAAACGGCGATGAACTTGCAGTAGCAATCGAAGATCGCCTTCGAAAAGCCGCAGCAAGATAAAGCTACTTTTTATACCAGCGGCAAGCTGCGATGGCATCTTCAATTGGATTGAGCAGCAGGTCTTGTGTCTCCGGGTGCTTTTCCATGTAGCGAACGGTGTAGGAGCAAACCGGAACAACCTTCTCTTTTCCGCGAGCTCGGATGTCAGCTAGTGATTCTCGAAGAAGGATAGCAGCCAGGTTCTTGCCCTGCTGGGCTGGGTCAACCTCGGTGTGGACAAGGTGAATCTCGCCTGGCCTAAGCTCGTAGTCCATCAGGCCCACTCGCTCCTCGTCCAAAAAGATCTCATAGCGGTGATTCTCAATGTCGTGCACAACATTTGTATTCATGCTGTTAATCTTCCTTTCGTGAGCGAGAACAAAGTCTT
>JACCDJ010163385.1_pt1 | contig 11676 bp, 15 predicted proteins | sample 7444481 | NCBI WGS metagenome assembly JACCDJ01 (sample SAMN15323435, study PRJNA562643) | freshwater metagenome | isolation source: river surface water | place: USA:Blue River Watershed | collected 2017-08-15 | reverse complement strand
TCACAATTTCTGGTGCAGTTTCTGCAGGAAACTTGACTACAACGGGCAACTTAACTGTTAACTCAATCAACGCTTTGGGTAACATCAATACTACTGGTGTTACATCTTCCGGAGCTATTACTGCTACAAGATTAACAACATCAGGTAATGTCACTGGTGGCAATTTAGTTACTACTGGATTAGTATCTAGTGGTAATATTACTGTTAGTGGTAATATCAATGTCACTGGAACTACAACAGTTACTAATATATCAGCTTCTGGTAATATTGCTGTTACCGGTAACATTACCGTTGACAAAATTACTGCTACTCATTTAGCAGGCGATGGTTCAAATATTACGAATGTTTATGGTAATGCTATTTCAGGTGAAGTACAATTTTCAAATACTGCGGCTAGTGCAGATTATGCGGCAGCCGCAAATAAAGCAATCACTGTTACTGCTAATGCTCAGCCTAATATTAACAGTGTTGGTATATTAACATCATTAACTACTATTGGTAATATAAGTACTAGCGGTAATGTTATTGCAAGCAAATACTTAGTTTCAAGTGTCAGCCCATCAATTACTGCTGCCGGTTCTACTGTATTAAGTGCAGTTCCGTTACCTAGTCAGGTGAATTTGGTAACAGCAGTTACTTCACCAACATTAAATAGTGTTAAGTTACCTCCAGCAGTAGCAGGATTAACAGTAACAGTAGTTAATTTGACTTCACAGAGTATTAAGTTATTCCCGTACAACAGTCAAAATTTCAGAGGGCAACTAGCTAACATTGAAGTAACAATCACTTCAGCAAATAATGCACAATGCGTAGCTATTTCAGATACTGAATGGTATATTTTATAAGGAAGAAAAATGAAAGTAACACTTGAACTATTACAAAAGATTTGTCCAAAGACTAAAGCATCAGTCTTAGAACAATATGTGCAACCATTACATGATGTTGCAGAATACTATGACATGTATGATAATCCTCATCGCATTGCAGGATTTTTAGCACAAATCGCACATGAATCAGGTGGTTTTAACTTTGTAAAAGAAAACTTGAATTACGGTGCTAAAGGCTTGATGACTACTTTTAAGAAGTATTTCCCAACAGAAGAACTCGCAAAACAATATGAAAGACAACCTGAAAAAATTGCTAATCGTGTTTACGCTAATCGTATGGCTAATGGCCCTGAAGAATCAGGTGATGGATATCGTTTCTGCGGTCGTGGACTTATTCAATTGACCGGTCGTGCAAACTATACAAAATTTGCAGAAGATTTGGGTATAACAATTGAAGAAACAGTAGCATACTTAGAAACACCTGCAGGTGCAGTAAGTTCAGCAGGTTGGTTCTGGGATAATAACAACTTGAATCAATATTGCGACAAAGATGATTTCGTTACATTAACTAAACGAATCAATGGTGGAAAAATCGGATTAGAAGATAGAAAACATCACTATCATTTAGCATTGGATCTACTACAACATCAAGGGTAAGTATGGCAATAATTAATTGGGAATCACCAGAGGGAGACCTAGGGACTTTTACCACTTCGCAGGTATTGTCTCTACAACTTTGGGCCTATTCTGATGACCCAACTTCAGTAATAAAATTTAAATTACTAAGTGGTAATTTTCCTACAGGTATAATCACTGATCCTGTACAAATATCAAGCGACGGTATCATAACAGGTACCCTCGATGATGTGACTACCCAAACAGTAAGTTCATTTACTATCCGCGCTTATGACCAATATGGAACATTAAGAGATAGAACATTTAGCATGACTGTAGTTAATTATACAGTCCCATCATTCGTTCAATCTTCTGGTGAATTACTATCAACTACAGATAGCGTATATATTTCATATCAGGTACAATATGTAAACCCTATAGAATCTGAAACGATATCTATAATTCTTACAAGCGGTAGCTTGCCTACAGGATTAACTATAAACTCAAATGGATTAATCACTGGATACGCTGCACCACCGACAACAGTTACTGGTATCCCTATCACAAAAACTTATCAATTTACTTTAGAAATTTCAAGTAGGTTAGGTAAAAGCACAGGTGCGTATTCTATCGTTGTAGCTAATCATCAATTAAATCATGGATCAAATACTAGAATTCCTGTTATACTCAACAGTAAGCCTAGATTCACTCCTATACCAGACTCTGATGAATATTACGATTATTATATAGGGTCAGATAACGAAATACCTACAGCAAGTGCAAATGATTACTTTTCTTTTAAAGTAATCGGCTACGACTTTGATAATAATAACATTAGCTATTCTTTCTCTGGATTGCCTTCAGGACTTTCAGGAGATACAGTTACTGGATGGATTACTGGAACATTGTCAATGGCAGTAGTTGGCATTAACCGCTATATATTCAATGTAAATGTTTACAAAACAGATTACCCTGCAGTAGTAAGTGAGACAATAACATTTGGTCTAACTGTTTCTAATCAATTAGTAAATGATATCGTTTGGGTTACTGGATCTGACTTGGGTATTATTAATAACGGAGCTATCAGCGAGTTAAGTGTTAGCGCCACATCATCTAGAGGATTAGTATATTCATTAGTACAAGGATCACTTCCACCTACATTGGAATTATTAGAGACAGGTGAGTTAGCAGGAAGAATATCTTTTCAACCATTGGGCAGATTACTAAATGAAGGAGCACAATCTGAATTTAAATTTACGATTGTTGCTTATGCTAGTCAGTTCCCGTTATTGAAAAAGGAAAGACAATTTACTTTAAAGGTAAATCAGAAATTCCCTAAACCATTAGAAAATATCTATATCAAAGCAAGTCCTAGTGTAGCGAATAGAAGAATATTAACAGATTTGTTAACTGATACTAGTATTATCCCTACTAGTTATTTGTATAGACCTAATGATCCTTTCTTTGGAAAAGCAACAGATGTAAGATTTGTACATGTGTATGGAGTAACTCCTACAACAATGACTGGATATATTAACGCTATTCAAACTAATCATTATACTAGACAAGTTGTTTTGGGTAATATAAAAACTGCTGTAGCCAGAGACAAAAATGGTGATATAGTATATGAAGTTGTCTATAGCGAAATTATTGATAATCTGATAACACCACAAGGTGTAAGTGTACCTGAAGTAATTGATTGGCCTGTGCCGATCAACTTACCAAATAACACTACTATAACAGAAGTTCGTCCGGGTAGTCTAATTAATATGCGTAAAGAAGTAGTTTCTATTCTTGGACAAAATACAGATATTGATTTACTTCCAAGATGGATGACAAGTCAACAAGTTGATGGTAATATTACTGGATATGTTCAGGGCTGGGTAATATGCTACACATTACCTAACAAATCTGCTATTATCAAATCTAATATCGAAAACAATTGGGGCAATACTTTGAATAGTGTTGAATTCTTAATAGATAGATATTTGATTGATAAAAGTGCTACATATGATTGGAACTTAGATTTGAGTATCCCATCCTGGAACGAATTACCAAGCGCAACACCTGCACCAAATTCATTAGACGATTATAATATTAGTATATTGTTCCCGCAAAAAACAATCATACCAACATAATGTCAATAAATATATAACGGAAACACAATATGAGTAACATAAACACTAACGGAATTAACACTAATTATCCTGTCCCAGGAGTTAATAACAGTACCCAGGGTTTTAGAGATAATTTTAACAGTATTAAAACTAATCTAAACGCTGCCTACGATGAATTAACCGATTTACAAGATAAAGTAGTCGTTAAATCTGCACTAAGTGGATCAGCACTTGACAACGACATGGCTAATACTTTAATCAGTAACGCCGCTGTTCGTGGTTTCAGATCTCCTACTTATAATTTAGGTAGCAGTATTCCTGCAACATTAGTAGTCGATGTAAGTTTGGGTGATATTCAGTATGGAACAATCACACAAAATACTAGTGTTTCATTTGCAGGATGGAGCCCTACTGGAACAAAAAGCAATGTTCAATTATATTTGACTATTGCTAATTCTAGTGCATATATTCAATTCCCAGATTCATTCTATGATGCTAGTAATGTCATCACAACCGGAACTAAAGCAGGTATTTACAATTTAGAAAACTTTGTAGGTACTTACGCTAACGGAGTTGCATTTGATTACAACCCTACAACCAATGTTACTAGCACTACAATCACTAACAAAGTGGGTATTCCAATTGGACAAACAGAATTACAATATAATATATCAAGTATTGATTGCGGAACAACTATTGATGTTGAGCCAATGAATACTGGTACAGTTAATAAAGTAATTACTAGAACTCCATTAGCGGTTGGATCAGTCGGTGATGTTGAGGGTAGTATCTGTGTAGATGGTTCTTATGCATATATTTGTACCAATTCATATGGTAATGCTAAGTTAGCTGTTACTGGTGTTTCTGGTACAGGATCAACCGCTACATTAACCTTTGCTGCCCAACCATTACCACCCTTCAAAGGCGGTGCAACAATTACGGTTGCAACAGTTACTCCTACTGGATATAATGGAACTAGAACAGTTACAGCATGTACCACTACTACTGTAAGTTATTCTAATGCTACTACTGGTAGTACAGGATTTGTATCTGGTTTAGGTTCAATCACTGGTCCTAGAGTAATTTGGGGCAGAATGTCTATTTCGGCTGTACCTACTTAATTTTTGACTAGTCGTTTAGTATCTAAATAAGTTTATGCAACATCCGTTCATAGGCGACTTATCAGATAAGACTTTGGAAGAAATACAAAGTACAATTACCAAATTGACTGGCAACTTAAACTATGTGTATAGAACACAGAATCATGCATTGATCCAGCAATTACATATGGTTTTGGAATCTTATAAAGCAGAAGCCAATAAAAGATTGGATGAGATTTATAAAAAGCAAAATCTGCAATCCCAAATTAAGATACAAAAAAATGACAGCAAGAATTCATAGAAGTTTCGACTTCCACGCCGGCGTATACTTCGATGGTGATTTTTACATGAACTCGTATGATGTAGATATCACTTTCAATGTTGAATCAGAATCAATACAAGAACAAAACATTGCTTTAGAAAGAGTAAAATACTTCCTACAAGATTGTTTAGAACACAGCATTTTTGTATATGAAAAAGAAGATCAAGCTATCAATAAGTACCTTGACGCTGATTTAAAGGTATGTACTTTACCAGAACAGCCCTACGACCAAGTAGTTGGTATTATGCTTTTAGTAAAGTTAAATGCTATTGCAGAGGGTAGACTAGTGCCCACAGATATCTCAATCGGTAGTCGTATGAGTGATGGGGTAAGCTGTTTACACAGTTTAGAAGAAGATACAGGTCCATTCAAACACCGTGGTTGGTGGAATGATTCTTCAACTAAAATCAATAACCATATTCAAAAATCTAAAAACAAAAAGATATTGAAGATTACCAAATATAAAGCAGAATGGAACGATTTATATTTGGCATGGCCCAGTGATGAGAATACCGATTCAGGAGCCGAAATCGTATTTGCCAGTTTTGATTCAAAAACGGATAAATGACTATTGACAACAGGTATATAAAACTGTTAAAATAGCGTATGCAAATTGATAATTATGGTAGACAGATTCTTACGGAAGATGATTTATGTGACGCCTACCTTAAAAACCCTGATATCATAATCAATAATGCTATTGTGGATAAGTTGATTAAATTCAACAGTCAACTTGAACTAGAAAAAGTACCCAAACTATCTGAATTTACTGATTTAAACATATCGGTAAAAGAATTTGATAAAATATCACAAGATAATTGGTATATCCCTGACGAATATAAAAACATGGACATAGCACAATGGGTGCTAGACCAATGTATTGAAGACCATGAACTACAACGAGTAGGTGAAGAGTTAATACGCTATCAGGAATTAGAAATGTTCCCGGTGTTAAGATATTGTAAGTATCTAGTAGACACAATGCGAAAACATAATATAGTGTGGGGCGTGGGTCGAGGATCAAGTGTGTCAAGTTATGTATTGTTTTTAATAGGAATACATAGAATAAATAGTTTGCATTATGACTTGTCCATTGACGAGTTTTTAAAATAGGAGAAAATAATGGCTATACATAGAACAGCCCATGGTGTGCCCGTCGATATGGCAGCACTCACCGCAAAAAATGAAAAAATTCGTGCCGTCGGCAACATGAATGTTAATGCACGAGGTGATGTGCTTGACAGCAACAACAAAATTATCAAAGACAATACAAAACGGGTCAAGAATAATTACAGCAAAACTGTTAATGAGCGCCCAGAAACACCTCAAATCAACAAAGCAGAATTGACTCCAGAGGAGCAAATGTTTGAAGATGAAGATGTGGACTTTACAAAAGAACCAAAATAATTGATTAACACATATCAATCATATACAATATTACTATGAAATTAGCATTTGAACCACACAGAATAACTAAAGACAAATTTACACCTATCAATGAACATATTATTGTAACCAATATGAGATTTGATGAAAGAATTACAAGAGGTGGAATTATTATTCCAAATGATGATAAAAAGTCAGATGGAATTAAGCCAAGATGGTGTCAGATTTATAAGTTAGGTCCTAACTATAATGGAGAACTATCTGAAGGACAATGGATTTTAGTCAGTCATGGTCGTTGGACTAGAGGTATCAATGTGACAGATGAAGATGGGGACAAAACATTGCGTAGAGTTGACCCAAATGATATTCTTCTAGTTAGTGACGAACGCATGGAAGATGAAACATTTAGTGATAAGGTATAATATGAAATGGTTTTTTAAATGGATCAGACATGGTATGAACACTCTTGAAAAAGAGGACAGAGAATATGAGGCTAATGCGATCGGATTTCCAACTATAGCAAAACAGGCCCGTGTAAGATCCGCTAGACTTACAGCGCCTGGCAACGAAGGAATAAGTTTTAACCAATCACCTATGAACTTTAGAATCTATCCAGCTACGGGTGGGCATATCGTAGAATACACTTTCTACAATGAAAAAACGGATAGAAGCGACCAAGCATTGCATTTGATACCCAGTGAACTTGACTTGGGTTCAGAACTTGCTAAAATTATGACTTTAGAAGCGTTGAAACGCTAAGGAGAAAATTATGGATATGTTATTTGATTCAGCACCATCATATAGAACAGCATCAGAAATTAATCAAGCTATGGGCCGTGTTTATGGTCACATGAGTTTGGCTGTGATAATTAGTATGTTAGTTAGTTATTTTGTAGGTACAACACCAGAACTAGTACAATTCTTTTTCACTGGTATCACAAAATGGGTAGTAGTATTTGCCCCATTAGTATTTGTATTTTTAGTTCCAGTATTGTTTAATGCGGGCATTGGCAGAATGGGCAGCGTATTAGTATTGAATGCGTTTGCCGCAGTGATGGGTTTAAGTTTTGCAACTATCTTTGTTGTATACAGTATGGGTTCAATCTTTACTGCGTTTATGGGAGCGGCAGTATTGTTTGCTACTATGAGCTTTTATGGTTACTTTACTAAGAAAAACCTAGACAGTATGGGACAATTTATGATGGTTGGCTTGATTGCTATCATCATTGCTAGTATAATTAACATCTTTATCGGTAGCACAGTAATGCAAATGGTTATTAGTGCTATTGCTATCATTATCTTCTTGGGTTTAACTGCGTATGATACACAAAAGATCCGTGAAGATTTGATGGATAATACTAACGAACATGCTGAGGTTTATGGTGCATTGACATTGTACCTAGACTTTATCAACTTGTTCTTGTCATTGTTGCAACTATTTGGTGAAAGAAAATAATGAAGAATGCTTTATGGGTAGAGAAATATCGCCCCCAATCAGTCAATGAATATGTATTTGTTGATGAACGACAGAAACAACAAGTAGAGGGTTGGATTACTGATGGTTCTATCCCTCACTTATTGTTGAGTGGTGATCCGGGTACTGGTAAAACAACTTTAGCAAAAGTATTAATCAATGCGTTAGGTGTTGAAGAATATGATGTTATGGAAATCAACGCTAGTCGTGAGAATAGTGTTGAGAATGTAAGAACAAAGATTAATGGCTTTGTTGAAACAATGCCTTTCGGTAAATTCAAAGTTGTTTTATTAGATGAAGCAGATTATCTATCCCGTGATGCTCAGGCTGCATTGCGTAATGATATGGAAGCGTATCATCAGACAGTTAGATATATCCTAACATGTAATTATCAGCATAGAATTATTCCAGCGTTGAAGTCTCGATGCCATGAATTTCATATTAGCAAGACGGACAAGACTGAATTTACTGCCCGTGTCGCTACTGTTTTAGTTACAGAGAATATTGATTTTGATTTAGACATATTAGACAATTATGTATCAGGTACTTATCCTGATTTGCGTAAATGTTTGAATCAAGTTCAAGTAAATAGTAGTAGTGGTAAACTTCTTCCACCAGTAAGTCAAGGTAATGGTGAAGAAGAATTATTAGTAGAAGCTGCCGCTTTATTTAAAGCAGGTAAGATTAATGAAGGAAGACAACAGTTACTTCAGTTTTTGAGTTTGTATCCAACTAGAATGGAAGATATCTATGCTTGGATGTACAATAACTTAGATTTATGGGGTAATACTAACGAAAAGCGTGATGCAAGTATTATTGTTATCCGTAATGGTTTAGCTAATTTAAGTCTTGTTGGCATTCCTGAGATTAGTCTTGCGGCTACTTTGATTGAGCTAACAAGTTAAGGAAAACGATGAGATATTTATTAGTAACTTATGTCCGTAAAGGTAACGGACAGATTGATGAGCAAGTTGGTGTGAGTACGAAAGTAAAGCCAACTGATATCCAAATGTGTAATATCATTATGGATTTTAAAGATAAAGCAGTGATGAAAGCAGTAATTGAGAGTGCCTCGATTGAGAAAGATTGGGACAAGTTATATGCTTATTACCAGAAGATTTATCCGGCAATTATTGAACGATTAGAACAAGAAGCTAGTCAAGAATGAAAAAGGGGCGATAAGCCCCTTTTTTATTGATATAGATTTAAGACATGTTCGATGATCCTGTGTCGTTGAACATCTTTCAGTTCAAAGTTGCATAACTGCAATCCAGGAATCACCCCCTTTCTCAACCTATTTTGTAAATCTAGTAGCCCGTTGTCGGCTGTTTTTCTATCGGCTTGTTCAATGTCGCCAGTAATTACAATCTTACTTCCGACTCCGATTCTAGTCATAATCATTTTAAGTTGACCAGGTGTAGCGTTTTGTGCTTCATCAAGTATAATGTAGCTGTGCTTAAAGTTCCGACCTCGACAAAATGCTAGGGGTGCAATTTCCACTATCTGTTCTTCTAGCATGTGGGCGATTTCACGTGCAGTATAATACTCTCTTAAAACATCAAGCAATGGTCTAGTCCATGGTTCCATCTTTTGATTGATATCGCCTGGCAAGAATCCATGCTTTTCATCTTCAACTCCAACTGCTGGTCTAGTTAGGATAATACGGTCCACTTCACCTGCTTTCAATGCTTTGATAGCGGCTTGCATAGCTAAGTAAGTTTTTCCTGTTCCTGCTGGACCACCAACAACGACAATATCTGTATGTTCGTTTAATAGTGCGAGGATGTACTTTTCCTGATTGACGGACTTGGGCACTAGTTGAATAGGCTTAGTATTCAGTTTAATTCGTGCTTGGTCGAAATTGATTGTTTTATTTTCTTTCGTGTAATATGTCTGTGTGTCATGTTTTTTACTGTGTGAGTATCTTGTATCTTGCTCTTGTTGACGCAATGCGCCAGTCTTTCTTTTACTCAAAATAAAACTCCTTTTGTCGAGTAGCGTGTTCTCATAAAACACAAGAATATTTAAGGTACTTTGATATCCAATTAATAACATACTTTTTTCTCCCGCTTTTGCGATAAATATTAAGCTAACCCCAAATTTTCTTAATTGCTTACAATCATTGCAAGAATGATAAATACTAGACTATGAGCAATCCTTCAGACGAATTTTTCAAAGACATTGATTATCCAAGCATTATTGACACCATTAAGGGTGTTTATACTAGCGACGGGTCAATGAGTACATTACTAGATTTTGAGCGTGTGCTTGATGAAGCAGACCTTTATGCATATGAGAATTGGGAACTAGGAGAATTAGTCTCTGGTCCTAATGTTAAACGCTATACTGTTGATTGCGTTTTTATGTACCCACGCAAATTAATGCCAAACCCAAGAGGGGCAAAGCGTTTACTAAGCGTAGGATGTAATCTTAAATTTAAAAAGACAAAGATTAAAGTTCCCGTAAAAATTGAATCATCCGATGATTACGAGCCCGGAACTCATTATCCTAAAATGGTTGAGCGTGATGTTTGGTTAGTTTGTATCGAAATGCCAAAAGAATTAATGAATGATATCCGTGAAGGATCAATCGATTTGGCAGGTCAAAACATTGATTTAGCAGAATTAGATACTGCTTATGAGGATGATCTAGACCAAGAAGGCACTGATACAGAAGAAAATCAAGCAAGTGGTGAAATGGCACCTGATATGGGAATGGGCGCAATGCCTCCAGCCCCAGGCGGAGCTCCAATGCCCGGAGGAATGATGTAATGTCTAAGATTCTTACTGAAGGGTTCGATTACCACGATTTAGTTAATCAATTAGATCCCATTGTTGAAGTAGACAAATATTCAGCTAAAATGGGCAGTGACGATGATATCATTACATTAAATTTTATTGTAAAGGGCCAACAAGCTAGTGAAGATTTAGTTGATTGGTTCGAGCGTGGATATGATTGGGTATTAGATAGTCAAGTAAGTGACGGTGAAATCACTAAGGGCAAATATCTAGTATTCGTAGAAACAAAAAGAAGAACATCAGTACCCGGTAAAATTATTGAAATGATTACTGATTTAGAAACATTAACTGATTTACCTTTAGATAAATGGAAAATCGTTGTAGATGATGTTGAATATGGACCAGACGAAGAAAAATTAAAATCAGTAATTATTTTAAGTCCACATTTATATCGTAAAGATGAAGAAACTGAAATGAATGAAATGCGTGAAAGAGCAGGCATTGAACCTCATAAGATTTTTAAAGAACAAGACCAATTATTAAAAGATTTTATTGCAAAGGCAGGACTATAAAATGGCAACTTTATTAGCAAAGAAAGCTGGAGGCGAAACTCCAATCGCAACTGATGATGACCATCACGAGGCATTAGCGGCTGATCCAGGAGTATCAGCGTTCCCACAAGGAAGTTCATTCGGAGGATTCGGAAATGCAACATCAACAAATGGGTCAGCAGCATTTGGCGCACCGTCAACAGGAGGCTTCGGGAGTTCCGGTGGCTTTGGTGCATCAGCTACAACATCAACAACACCGAGCAATTTCGGAACAAGTCCGTCAGTACAAGGAGCAGGATCAATGGCACAACAACCAAACCAAGCAGAACTATTAAAGAGCGGCGGAGGAGCCATGAGTGAAGGCGGTGAATCTACTGTAGCACTAGATAAAGACGCAACAGATTGGATCAACAAAAAATGGCGTCCAGTAATGGGTTGGGTGTACATGTTGACATGTACAGCAGACTTTGTTATCTTCCCGGTATTATGGTCATTGTTACAAGCATTGACACACGGTAATGTTACAAGCCAGTGGCAACCATTAAC
>JACCDJ011842327.1_pt1 | contig 11682 bp, 18 predicted proteins | sample 7444481 | NCBI WGS metagenome assembly JACCDJ01 (sample SAMN15323435, study PRJNA562643) | freshwater metagenome | isolation source: river surface water | place: USA:Blue River Watershed | collected 2017-08-15 | reverse complement strand
GTGCAATGTATTTGTTTGGTTTCATTTGTTTGCTTTCTTTTTTATGGTGTAGCGATACAGATGTGGGCAACGTTTTTCGAAGCGTCGGAGCTTTTCAAAATAGTTGAGCGAATAGTCTGAGACAAGCTCATCAACTATCTGTTTGTAAATGTTGCTATTTGAGAAATAAATGACAATTTCGTCAGGGTTTTCGTCAACAAACGCTTGTAATACGTGCTTGATGTCTTGTTGAGAGATAAACAACTCAATACGACTGCGATTCTCTTTTATTACTTTGAGAGAAAAGTTGTTGTTTGGGTTGTTTAGGATAGATTCATCAAAATACTTGGCACTACGCATCGACAGTAGCGTCTATGCAACGTGGTGAGTAGCGGCGAGCGATAAAGCCTAAGTCTCTAAAAAGGAGTTGCTCACTAATGTCTAAGCGATTCTCAAGCAATGTTTTGGTTTTAACTCCAAAAGAGATGTCTTTGTCGGCGTGGATAGCATTCCAATCATGGCGAAAGTCTTCATCGGCACTTAAAAGCGTCACCGACATAATCTTGAAATTTTGATTGGCAAAGCGCTCTTCAAAACGATTTGCGGTTTTCTCCATATCTTGCATAAGACCGACGTGAGATGAGATGGTCTTTAGTCGGTAGTCGGCACGGTCAAGGCAAAAGTATTTAACAGTGAAGATTAGCTGGAAAAACTTATCACTCATCGTAGCCCTCCTTTGGACAAACGATTTGGAGTTTGACGAAATTGCTGTCGTACCGCTCGTCTCTAAACTTAGTGAAATCTACGGTGCTATCAATTAATACAAATCTCTTATCTGTGTTGGTATCTTTCAAAGTAGCACCCACTTTGCGTGTTGCACCTGTTTCGACATGTTTAACAATCAATAATGATTCTGTGAAAACTGCTGGGTTTTTTGGTTTCATGTAAATCCTGTTAGTTATGCGGTTTGTGAGATTCCGCGTTGTTGTAGTCTTGTTGCGACAAGTGAGCAAAGGCGCTCTTCTTCGTCGTAATCGTGGGAGTGATAAAGCAAATCACCCAATGGCACAGCATCTAGCTGTAAACGTGCAATTACGTAATCAATCGCTTTGTCATTAGCCTCACTTCTGTCGAAGCCGGCGTTAATGAGGGTGCGAAACGATTCCTCGATGTGCTTTTGTTTAATGTCGTGCGTAACTCCGCGGCAATCGACAAATGAATACAAAATGGTCATTCTTCTCTGATACTTTCTAAGATTTGCTTGGCTTTTCGTTTTGCCTCAGTCAAATCATTGGTTTTTAAGGTTGATGGCTTTGCGCTAGTTTGAGCAATCACCATTTCGGCAACTTCTCTACTGTGGGCATTACCTATCGCTTGTTTAGTGGGCTGTAAACCTAACTGGCTAGACATAAGCGCAAGTCGCGCAGTCAATGTGTTTATTTGCGTAGTTAGCGTTGCGGTGTTTGTATTGATGATTTTGAGACTCTTCAAATCTGATTCGCTGAGAAACTCTCCATTCAAGTAATGGGTGGCTTGCTTCGATAAAGCGAGAAGTTGAGATTCATTACGAGCGAGTGCGACTGTGAGAGCAATCGTGTTTTTGCACCACATGCGTGGTTGCTTCTGAGATAGATAAGTAACTACCTTTTGTTGGATTTCTTCGGATTCATCTTTGACCACTTCTTGCGTGTAATCGAGCAAGGCGGTGAAATCGTTAAAGATGTTTACTTTTCCGTTGAAGGTATTTGGTTTTAGAGTTTTGGACATAGTTGTGGTCTTTCTGCTGATAAACAGCTTTAGATTTGTTTTAGAGTTGTTATTGAATTTGCGCCGATTTGGTGGCGCTTCAGTGCCGTCGGGTCACCGAGGAAGATAGTGCGTTAAAAAAACACAGACATACGGATTACGAGTGTTATCGCCTATTTTCCGGATAGCCCCATATCGTTTACAGAGAGTAAATTACCTCTTCAGTCGATCGACTCGTCAATGAATAAAGGTTTATTTGATTTTGATAGCGATTGCTTGAGCGAAATTGTTAAATCATTTGCTCGATGGGATAAGCCACGCTTGGTAAGAACTGCGTTGGTAGCTGATACCATGAAGCTCTTTACTTGTTCGGCATCCTTGCGGCGACAAAATAAGCCGTCATGAATTCCACAAATACCAATATCAAAAGCCATACACGCCTTAGTAATCGACATCATCAAATCACTCTCAAGAGAGCGGTATTGATAGGTCAATTTATTTGGAGCTAACTCATACTTCTTTCCGATAACAGGATTGGCCTTAATTAGGCTATCCATGATGGCCTTACTTCTGTATGAGCTTTGGCGTTTAAAGATTGTTACACCGCTCGGTAGAGTTAATGCCTTTGGTAATACATGAGCCATAACCTCTGTATTGGATAAAGAGGCGGCAAAGATACCTTTGACAGTATCTCGAGTTAATTGATAACCACCACATACTGACTTAATAGATGGATATGGATCGCTAGGCAACGCCAAGTCGTGAAGTATTGCCAAAGATCTTGGCGCGAACTGGTCAAAGTCCAACATCACCAAATCCGTATCTCCATCTATCGACCAATTACTGCAATCAATACCACTGCGGGTTTGAGTGAGCCATGGGTGTGCCGTGATACGACCCAGTGAACCATCCTTCTGTGTGGTTCTTCGGATACTTTCACAATCCATCTCTTGATCACCGATCCGGTAACTATGTGAGGTGTAATACTTCCTTAGTGTTTGGGTATCTTCGAGTAATTGTGTGGCCTCGGGTGAAATACCAATTAGTTTAAGACCAAGCTCGTGCATGTATCCGTAAAGCTTTGGCGTCATGGATACTTCTGTTGCCGGTCTTTTGCTACCTCTATCTTTTGTTGCCTTGATACGTTTACTGTATTTTGAGTTGACCTTTACCGTAAACCAATCAGGATTATCAATAAAGGACTGCACTAGACCACGAACAATTCGTGATTTGTTAGTTGATTCACCGAATGGACCACCATCTACGTTAAATGTGTTCTGTCCGAGATACATGGGCTCATATAGGCCATGTCGATCGTAAAGAATCAGTAGATTTGCCAAAACTATTCTGAGTAGCTCCAGCCTGTCGGAATTGCTACGAGAGAACAGCTTTTTGGTTATTGGTGTTAAATCGCCATCGATGGAGAGAGTAGTCAAATAAGACATGGCTCTCCTTTCTGTTGTTAGGTTTGGTTGTTATTTGGTTATTACTGCTTACCAATCCATTAGCTGATCGCTACACTATCTAATAGAAATACTTAGATAGTCATTAAGGATTTGTAGGCAGTCTTATTGACTATCTGTAGTTTATCTAATTCCGGTTAGCCACCCTGTTTTAGGACTCTTAACTCCTCCAAGGCCATAATTACCCGCTTGTTCATAGAGTTGTTAATGCCATTAGTTAAACCATAGTGGTCATGCAAGAACTTGGTTAGGCTAATAGGCAACATTGGATGAATTCGGACGGTAGCTTCACCATCAAAATCCGCATATCCATGCTTTTTCATGTTTTTACTCCTTGTTATTGTTGTCTTTAAAAACCATCCCAATTAATGGAATGTGTTGTACTAAAGTGTTATGGTTATTACATTCAAATAATTACAGGTAAATCAGATGGCTTTAATTAATTGCCAAGAATGCGCTAAACAAATTAGCTCAGAAGCTTCAATATGTCCTAACTGTGGATTTAAGTTAAAGAAATCCTCTGGATCATTACGCATATTGGGTTATTTCATTTTGGCGATCGTTGGATTGATGCTTTTAGGTAAGTGCGCCTCAGAAGTTAACTCTTTATCAAAGACGCATATTGGAGGCAAGAAAGAGCTTCCACACACAGGCACTTTTTCTTGCATAAACCCAAAAGTGGTTCATTACGCCAAAAGTCCTAGTGGCACGATTAATGACACTGTTAAGAGCGTTACCGCCAAAATACAATTTACAGAAACAGATCTAACACTTGATGTCAAAGTAAATGGATTTAATCAATCATCTAGTGCGACGCCATACTCGCTTGAAGGTGATGAAATTATTGCCAATGCCCAATTAAAAGAAGATAAGCGTCTCGATCCTACTACTAATAGGCATTGGATTAGCTCAACCACTCAACAAGTCCGTTTTAATCTCAAAACAATGGAGTTAAAAAGAGTTGTGAGAAATGAGAGCTTGGCATTAGATCGTAAAGTAACCGGATTTGAAACTTTCACACTAACTGCCAAGTGTCCTATATAGGATCCACTGGCGAGTTATCACCAAAGGCTCTTGGCGAGCGGTTTTTTCTCAGGTCTATTAGTTACTATTAACTTTGATTTTTGAGTGCCCCAAGTCCCATCCAAGGCTTCTGGATGCACTTTTGGGTCAATTTTTTAGTGAGATAGGCAGTGGATTTGGAGGTAGTTTGCACCTCGAGTCATGAGGTGAACTCAGGACATCTTTCTTGCTTTATACAATACACTTTGTTTTATCTACTAGGGATACTGGAATAACAATTACCAGTTTTATGTAACAAACCCTGTTGTGTTTATAGGGGATACTCAAACTGGAGACTGACTTTAGGAGCTTGGGTTTATAGAGGTACTCAAGTTATTGAATTTGATTAACTTGGACTCTATTTGTATATAGGAAGTACTCAAAACTGTCCTTGCTTGGGTCTTAGTATACCTAGCGCCTAGCATCCATCTCTTAGTGTACCTAAGGTCATTAGTTGAATTACTTAGTAAGGCTCGAATGTCTCTTTGTCGAGCATTAAAACCATACCATTCGTAAAGTTTTTATTAATAGATTCATTTCTTATGGCCTCAATGCACAAACCTTCAGAAGTAAAGCATTTGATGTACTGACCTACTTCCTTGCAAACATAGCCGTTATGTAAAAAAATTAACTCTCCAAAGAGAGTACTTCTTACATTGAACATTCCTCTTTGAAATAATTCACTAACGGAATAAATAGAGTAATTAACAGTAGCGTCTTTTTCAATTTCATTGCCCAAAGAATATTTTTTCTCAACTAAAGTTTTGGCAGTGTCATTTAAATTGCTAGCTGTTGAGTCACCCTCCATCAAATAATCATTAACACGAATCTTTAAATAGCTTGCCTTGGCCTTATTTTCATCGCCGTTCACATCAGCAAAGCACTTCGCCCACAAGCCTTCTTTGCGTAGATTTGAATTAATTTCATTAGAGGCACGCTCCCACAAAGCCTCATTATCAAAGGTTTTAGGGGTAGATTTAATGGGTGCAGTTTTCTTTTGCTGTAAAGGTGTGGAAACTGTTGAAGAGGATTGGTTTTTAAAAAACTTAACTAAAAGGTAATAAATAAAACAACTAACAGCCAGAATCAACAATGGTAAAAAGCCAAAGTCACTTCCATAACTAATTAGTAAAAAAATCATAGCTACTGAAGCAATAGCGGAAATCCACATCAATGTTTGAAACAAAGTTACAAGCTGAGAATTTTTACGCTTGTACATTAACCATGCGGCATAGCCCCAAAGAATGGAACCCAACAAACTAGATGCATTACCAAGCGCAACAACAAATACAATAATTGACGTAAATATAGTAAATATAAAAACTGCTTGGTAAGAGCCTGACATTGGTTCTTTTGAGTTCATAGCTTTTTACTTTATCTTGATTAAAAATTAGCGCTTCTTTAAAACATCCGCCCGCAAAACTATGGCATTTTGAACTACTCCATTTTTAAAACCCAGGAGATGGCCATTAGTTGGACTAGTTACACTATCAATCGTTTTGAATCCTGGGGCCTGTACTGAGCTAGCAACACCATTAGGATAGTTTGTGACATCGGCTTGAGGAATGCAAGACCAATTAGAGTTATCAATAATCAAACAATTTGATAGCTTGGAGATATTTTGAACACCATTGTTATCAATTCTTAGTGCAAGAACTTGATTGTTAGGCTTGTCGATGGTGAATTTAATAGTTCCGGCATAGACTAGGCCACAATCGTCCTCAACTTTGGCTGTTTTGTTGGTGCATTCATAGCGATCATAGGTGTGTTGGCTACCAAAATTTAACCCTGAGGATAACGACTTAACTTGCAACACAATGGCAAGAACAATAAATAACAAAGATATAACAGCAACTGCCTTAGAGAGATACTTCCAAAGCATGGATTTATCGTAATGTGAAGCTGAGCGCCATAAACCAACAGCCACAACCACGTTATAAACAAGATAAAGTAAAAAATAACCAATGTATAAATAAAAATAGCTTTGCTGAATCTCACCACTCAACTCTAGATAAATGGTAATGGGAATTCCAAGGAAGATATTTACAAGAACACCGAATATCCAGTATGTTTTTGGAAGACTTAACTGCCCTTGCCATAGCTTTAGAAGCATTGAGATCCCTTACTCACAAATAAAGTGAAAACATTTAAAACAATCTTTTTTGTTTAGATGGAAGGCACTTACCCTCATGTATTGAATTAACAAATCCACTTTTAATGTTCAAAGAATTGAATTTCTTAAACTGTGAATTTTTGACATCGTGTACGTAACTGCTTTTGGAGTAATAAAGCATGCCATCGAGGCGGCCAATAGATATTTTTATGTTTAAGAGACTATAACCGGGACCCTCTTCGCCTCTTTCGACAAACTTAAACCCGTCATAATCAGTTTCAGTTTTTACAAAATCCCCATACTCTTCATACCCATCATCAGATCTAAATCTCTGCTTTAACTTTTCTAATTTGACACCATCAATAGTTAAAGAATTATTGGAGATAAAAATAAGTAAATTTTCAATGCCCGCGTTTTTATAGTCGCGAATATCTGTGTTTTTCCAATACTTAGAAACCAAAACTTTTGAATTAGTTTTGCATTCTAGAATTAGTGATTCCGCTTTTGCAAATGAAAAACTGGAGACTAGGATTAAAAATAATGAAATTTTTTTCATATTTAAAAATACTTTAGGTAAGAAAAAGTTCTATTCAGCAATCAGTAATCAACTTTTCCACGCTTAACCAAGAAGACGACTGGAGAGAAAAACAAGACAAGCAAGAAATATCCCCAAAGATAACTTCTTGAACTAAACCAGTTAATGTCGTTGGGGGAATAAAAAAAGATTGTTTTTATAACAATCAACAACGTCAATAGCGCGAAAGAGCCAATTCCGTAGATATAGGTCGAATAGAGTGACTTAATTTTTTCTTTTGAAAATTGCCCAAACCACAATAACTCATTTAACTTTTCAAGCTTAGGGGAAGACAACAGCAACAAGACTGAGATCAAAATTCCAGATATAACAAGCGGTCTTAGGTATAAGCCAGTTGTAACTTCAAATTTTTCAATGAGCAATTCACCTAGATCTCCACCAAAGTAATAAATTGGGGCAAGAATTAGAAGCGACATTGGAACAAATATGACTAAATAATTAAAAATCGGCAACAAGAAATATCTAAGCGTATTTGTTAATAAAGATCTCATACCGTTGTCCTATTTCTATTATGCAAAATATCAGTTTATTACCGTGTACTGACCAAAAACATTCTTTTTAAATTGGCATGTCTTTAATGGAAGCTCAGGATTTAATTGCTTTCCATTTTGACCCATTATTGTTAAGTGGGCATTATCTTCTCTAAACCCATTACTCATTACTGTTCTACTATCCAAAATTATCGTAGCTCCATCACCTCTTGTTCTAAATTTTTTCTCACCACAAATAAAATTTTTACCATCAACAATGTTGCAATTCTTTAGAGTTGCAGACTCTGTTTTTTTAGTTTTCAAATCAGTTCCTGAAAAAATAACTACTTGAGCTGATTTGTTAACTTGATATACCTCTTTATAATCAGGAACACACAGCTTGCAACTTTCGGTTCTATTGCATTGTGCAGAGTAAATTTCAATTGTTTGGGCATATGTATTTTTCATAAAAAAAATAATAAATATGGCGAGTAATTTTTTCATTGTTATCTTTCCGTTTTTTCACAAATGCTCATATCCGAAGATCCATCAAAATTTTTAAGCGGTCGACAATTTAAACCACACTCGTAATCCCCGTCCAACCTTTTTCCTATTGATGATAGTTTGTGCAAAGACGCATCTCTACACTTCTCTAATGAATCGTATCTGCCAATTTCTATATGTTTAGATAGGTCGTTCTTATTTGGATACACAAATCCTTTCCATTCCTGACTACAGCCAGCAAGCAAAAAGGGTAAAAATAAAAAATAAAGGTGTCTAATTAGCATTAATGAAGTGTTTATATATTAAAGAATATTCATTAAGTAATTGTTCGACATCATCATAGTGAATATTACTTGTATCTAGTTTTATTAATTTGTATTTGTATGATGCGTTGATGATCTTAAATTTATTAGTTACAGTGGGCTTTTATAAGAGCATCTGCCATTGTTCCGCTTTTTGGCTTGCTATGCCAATCTGGTAAGAATCCATAATTGTCAGTTAACTTACCATTTTTATCGTACGTTTTCATCTTAATGATTTTGGATGTACGTTTATTGCAATCAAACTCTCTAAATGTTTCCTGAGCCTTTGTGCCGGTTACTATTGGGTTTTTAAATTCCGCCAAATCCCAAGCCTTAACAGTTGACTTCGATCTACTCAGGTCAACTTCAGTTATGAAAACGTCCATATCGGAGGTTGATGCAAAATATACCCACTTTGCATTAGCAACTCCACTCACCCCAAGAAACATAAGAGCCAAAATTAATTTATTGATCATATTTTTCTTCAAACGCGGTATAAACCCCGCCGCCTAAGCCAATAATTGTAAAAATTACATTAACAATCTTCCAAAAATCTCCGACTTCCAAACCACTTAAAAGAGTTACCGATAGCATCAGGATGTAAATAGCCGAAAGAATTAGTGACGTAATTTTTTTTCCTTGCGGAGCCATCAATACTCCTACGTATACGGAAGCAAAGCCTGTGAATGCTGGAGGCAAAGTATTTCTGAAAACATTATCAAAAAATCCGCCTGTTTCTGAGCCCACCTGAGAGGATTGAACGCCTGCAAAAAATTGTGTAATCCAGTGAACAATGAACATAGCAAGAATTGAGGCAACGGGTATTAGTATCCACCTCAACCAATTAGGTATTTTGTTAACAAACTCCATTATTTAATCCTAGTTTGTGCTAATTAAAGTTTAAGAAATTTATTTGGATTGAATTAGATTTTTAACTAAACCATAGGTAAAAACCATGAAGAATTCCTATCGAAAAAAAAAGAGCGCCGGCAATTAAAAATCCCCACATTGAGCCTGCAAAACAGGTAAAAATGTGAGTTAACCATGCAACAAAACAAACAGCACCGATCAAATAACCCATAATTTCTCCAATTCAATTAAATCGATCGCAAACCAAATCTTCGCGACTCTTGACTACAGCCAACAAACAAAAAAGACATAAAAAAACAAAAGATGTTTGATTAGCATTTAATAAGACCTAACACCTACCGCCTCTAGTTAAGGAAAGTAATTTATGTTGATTTTAAGAGATTCATGACTCAAACTAACATAAACTTATATTAATTACATTTAAATATTAAAAAATGAACGCAAAAACCCTAGTTTTAGGCCTTATTACAATTGCTTGCCTAAGCACCGCGAACGCTAAAAAGCAATTTAGTGGGGATTGGATCACTTCCGTTGAAGGAGGCATTGGTGAAGCCTACACTTACAACGCCTCGAACTCAATTTTTGGCGTCATGTGCATTGAAAACTGCGTCTTTTATGTAGACTTTCAAAAAGATTGCGTCGATGGAGAGGAATATTCCTCACTGGTATCTTCAGATGCCGGAGCAAAAACTTTTGAAATGAAATGCTTTCACTTAGGAAAAAGAAGATTCCTATCTATCAATGATTTTGATGCTATTCAAACTATTACAGTTAAGAGTAAATCAATTGGATTTGCAATTGCACTTCCGGATAGTAAATTTCATGTTTCCAGATTTAGCTTGAATGGATCTAAAGATGCTCAATTAAAGGTTTTGAAGAAAATGATCGACACAAAACAATTTAAAGATACACGGATGTGATCATGTCAATTTATTATCAAAAAGCGTACGTAATTGTTCTTGCAATCACTGGTTTACTAACATTCTTTACGTTTGACTCTGCCTACAATATTGGCCGATTAGCAACAATTGCTGGTCTTGTTTTTGTTATTGCTCATTACATATCGAAAGATAAAAGCGAAAAATCTAGGGCAACGTATTTTTTAATTGCGTCGTTAATACCGTTAGTAACAATCACACAAACAATTACATCTGAAAATTCACAAAAAAACTCGCTTGCATCAATCAATCAGTCATTAACCACTCATAGAGAAATACTTTCAGAATCTGAAAATATCACCCCAAAAAATCAATCAAATAGTCTTTTGTATTTTTCAAAAGTAAAGCCTGCGTCAAGCAATGAGGAGCTTTTAAGAGAAGTAAGTAAGCTTTTAGAGATTGCTACGGAAAAAACAAGAAAAACATACGAAGATCAGAATAAACTGTTCGCAAAAGCCAACTTTGAGGAAACACTTACTCCGAAAAGTTTAAGGAATTTAAATGGCGTTGCAAAGTTAACTGCGTCTATAAATCTTTATGAGGATTACCTTAATACGATAGAGGTTGATCATAAAACTTTTAATACTGCTTACAAAAATGCCGTAAGGACTGTATCTAAAAACTATCCCAATTTTACAGCTGGATTTGAAGAAAGCTTTAACGACTCTATAGCCCAACAAGAAAAAATGATGGCAATTCAACGATCAGTGATTATTGAGTTTAGGAGAATAGCTTCTGTCGTAAAAGCCGGATATGAGAACAGCCAAACTAAATATGATCCATCCACGGATCAGTTGATCATGCTTAATGACAACCATTTAAAGCAATACAACACCGCATCTCAAAATATTCAATTGTTAGCCAAAGAGGAAGAAAAGATACTTAAAGGGTCGGACAAGAAACTTCAAAAAGCTCAAGATGATCTTAATAAGTATTTGAAAAAATGAACTCAAGAAACAAATTCTTAGGCCTTGTTTTTGTTGCCGTTACTGCCCTATCAGGCGGTAATTTATTCGCACAATCACAACTTGAACAAGTTAGAAAGAATGAGCTTCAGCGCAACTACAATAACTGCATAACAGGAATTGGTTATTGCAATAAAAATGAACTTACTCATTCGCAAGCAGAAGAAGCAAGCAAAAATGAGCTAAGAAGAAACTTTAATAATTGCTCAACAGGTATTGGCTATTGCAATTTAAAAAACTTAAATACTAACGAGTTACAAATTGTTAAAAGCAATCAACTTAGAAGAAACTTAAATAACTGCAACACTGGCATTGGCTACTGTGATAAATCTGTATTAACAGTAAGCGAACTTAGTACAGTTGAGAAAAATGAATTACGCCGCAACAACAACAATTGTGTAACAGGTATAGGTTATTGCGACAAATCTAAGCTTACAGTTGCAGAAGCCGAGTCAACTCGCAAAAATGAATTACAAAGAAATTTAAATAACTGTTTAACTGGCATCGGTTACTGCAATAAAGCTCTTTTAGATCAAGACTCGCAAAGTTATTCAAATAAACACGCAAGAAGCTCCGGATCTACAGCCACCCTTCAGGACACAACTGGCCAATCTGCAAACAACTCTTACCAAGCTTTACCAAGAACTTGCGCTGAAAACGGATCTTGCTATGGCG
>JACCDJ011407945.1_pt1 | contig 11682 bp, 11 predicted proteins | sample 7444481 | NCBI WGS metagenome assembly JACCDJ01 (sample SAMN15323435, study PRJNA562643) | freshwater metagenome | isolation source: river surface water | place: USA:Blue River Watershed | collected 2017-08-15 | reverse complement strand
CAGTTTGAGTTGGCGTTTGAGTAGGTGTCTGCGTCGCAGTATTTGACGGAGTATTTGTTGGTGTTTCAGTTTGAGTTGGCGTTTGAGTAGGTGTCTGCGTCGCAGTATTTGACGGAGTATTTGTTGGAGTACCAGTCTGTGTTTGAGTTTGTGTTGGCGTGTTAGATGGTGTCTGAGTAGCAGTATTCGAAGGAGTATTGGTTGGAGTACCAGTCTGCGTCGGCGTATTTGTCGGAGTTTGAGTAGCAGTATTCGAAGGAGTATTGGTTGGTGTTTCAGTTTGTGTCGGAGTTTGAGTTGGAGTCTGAGAAGCGGTATTAGATGGAGTGGTTGTTGGTGTCTGTGTTGCAGTTCCTGTCTGTGTTGGAGTGTTAGATGGCGTCTGAGTAACAGTATTCGACGGAGTGTTAGTTGGTGTCTGTGTAGGTGTTTGTGTCGGAGTTTGACTATGAGTGTTTGTAGGCGTGTATGTTGGTGTAACAGTCGATGTTGGGGTAAATGTTGCGGTAACAGTTGGTGTAGGTGTAGGTGTAATAGGCGGCGTGACAGATGGAGTTACCGTAGTAGTCGGAGTAGGGGATGGACATGTAACACAAGTTTCACAGCTATTAAAAAACGAATCGATTGGAAAATCAGGTTCACTGACAGTACTACTAAAACTATTAATTTGGTAACATATACCATTAACTTTAATAACAGAACTATAGGCTGGAGTTATTCCACAGGGATATTCAACAACATATGTTATTAAATCTAGTGTACAACAATCCTGTAATTCAACAGAATAAAAATTATCACAATTCTCTTCATTAGCTGTCAAACAAGCCTCACAACTCGCATAACTTCGACTCCATGAATTGACCGCACTTCCTCCATCCTCACCTTGATATTCATAACAACAGTTATCAACTATAAATGTTGTACCAGCACTTGTTGCTATCGGTACCGCAATTTCTTTAACTAGTAATCCCGTACAACAATCCACAACAAAAACATTTTTATTTGTGGCACCTTGAGTTGGTGTAGGTGTTGGCGTTTTTGTTTGTGTCGGAGTTTGAGTTGGTGTTTGTGTTTTTGTTGGCGTTGGCGTTTTTGTTTGTGTAGGAGTCTTAGTTGGCGTTTGTGTTTTTGTTGGTGTAGGTGTAGGAGTTGGTGTAGGAGTTGGTGTAGGTAAAGCTTGTGTAATATTATTACAAATTGTTGTTGTTGTAGGATAGTCTAATTGACACACAGAACAATCAATAGTCAAACCATAGTTTGTATCAATATTAGCATTGTATTGTAATAATCTATTATAAGCCGGTGGTGATGTACAAGTAGCCGAGTAGTATGTACACCTGAAACATCCAATCCACGCACCTGATTGAAGGGAGTAATATGCTGTTGGTGTTGTGGCAGCAAAACCCGCCAACCACAAACCACTACTATCCCAATAAGCATCAATCGTATTGTTAGCACAACATTCAAAAACAGCACAAGCAACAACGTTGTGAACTATATAACCATCAAGTATAAAGTAATCTTCAACCTCAACATTCAATCTATAGAACACATCTGAAGTAGTACCCGTCTCAAAAACAACAATAGGCTCAATGGTTGGTACCCCATCAACTAACCTTACCATTGAGTGAATATTAGGGTCGATATCTACAGTTACTTGGAACTCATAAGCAGAAATAGAATTATTGTAAATAAGGATTGGGTCTTCACCAACTTTTAAGTCATTAATAGTATAGTAAATTGAATCACCATTACCTGAATAAACACTTCCGACAAAAACTTGTGATGAGTAAGCAGTATTGATTGTCGCAGCAGTCCAATTAACCCAAGAATTTTCTTCATTACCTAAACCAGGTAATACTAAGGTTTTGATATAATCACCACGAGAAACACTCTCAATCGGTGTTGGAGTGTTATTTGTACTTAATACATTTTGACCTGATTTATATCCTATTACCATCTTATAAGACCACTTAAACTATAAATAGTTAGTTAAGTAAATTTTTAAATATTATGATTCTTTTCTTAGTTTTCCGTCATAAAAATCAAAACGGTCATGCTCAGTTGGTGTTAATAATAACATCGCAGGTTTTAAATTACCTTTAACAGTTTCTTGAAACATATAACTCATCCAAGTTTGTTCATATGGGTAGGCCCATTTTTCAGTTAAAAACATTTTTTTATTTCCATATTTTGTAACCACTTGTGGCCAATTACAATAATATATTTCACCATCAATGTATGGTATGTTATTATGTACTCTAATATTTTTAAATTTAGTTCTTGGTGCGTTTGGGTCGGTTCCGTGAACTGGTAAGTTTGGTTTTTCGGGCCAATTAGCTTCCCTCACATTTTGAGGTACATTATACCATGACCATTGGATACCATTATCTCCGTAAAATTCAGTAAAATTAAATTTAACAAAATCATATTCATTTTTCTTTGCAATCTCTATTACATTTTTATAAAGATTGTTTACATACCTATTAAATCCATTTTTACAAACTTCCCCTCTCTTTGGGTAAAAAAACATATCATCTTCAAAGAACATATAAAAATCAAAATTATTTTCATCCGCATGTTCAGCAATCCATTGTCTACCACCACAAATACCTAAGTTATCTTTTTTGATGTGTTCAAATCCGTGTTGATTGCAAAGTTCCGAGTATTTCTCGGTAGTTGATAAATCTGATGAGTTATCCAATAAAAACTTTTTAGGTTTGTTCAAGAAGTCCTCATCATATTGTGTCATGGATTGTATTAAAGTCTCAAATTGTTTTGGACTATTAAACGTAATGACATAAAGAGCCGAATTATCAACATTAAGTGGTAGTTTTTTTCCAACTACTCTTTCAGTAAAATTTTTATCTTTTATGTCTTCAAAGAATCTCCATACCAACCCATCTTCACCAATCATAAATTGTGTAATAATATCACCGTGATTATGCATCATGATAGTAAAAACACTTTCTTCAGTCCCCATTAAACCTTCAGACAAACTTGAACTCAAATATGAGTAATACAAACCATTGAGTTCATTAATTCTTGTTTTTTTACCACCGAAGAATCCACCCCTACAAACATATTTTACATAATCGGTTTTTGAGTATCTTGCCATACCATTTCTATTGAATCCATGGATTTCTTCACCACCGATATATGGATAAGTTAGAAATACAAAATCATCATTCGCCTTAATGAAGTCAGGTAGATTATCAAATACCTTATCGTGTGTAAAATATCCGTAATGAACAGTATTAGTAATACCAGCATCAATCCAAAAGAAATATTCAGAACTGAACGGATTGTAGATTGTCACATTATTCAACATAAACATCTTACTCATAACCAAAGGATTATATCCTTCAAGTTTTGCTTGAGGTGAATCTGCTAACCAACCACTTTGGTTTAACCAACTTTCTTTCTGTCTTATTTCATTTGTTTGTTGTGTGAATCCAAACCAATTAGTGAGTTCATCCAATGACATTACTTGAACTACAGTGTTTTCTCTACTTCTGTGATTCCAAATAAAATCTTCATCTTCTTTGGATACGAAGATATACATTGGTATATCGGTTTTAAGTAACTCACTGAATTTTTGTAAATAATTGTCGTATCCTCTTTTAAATGAATCTGAGATTTGTCCTCTACCTAAATCCCATAATGCCGTTACGATAGTAACTGGTGTTTCTTTTTTCTCAATCACTTGTGGTACTCCTTGATATATTAATTCAGAATTTGGGTAGTTTGTTTTTATATATTCAAGATTGAAATCTTGTAGTGGAAACTCTCCAACCTCTATATGAATTTTGTTTATGTTTTTTCTAACAAACACCCCATAATCATGTCTCACACAAAGTGGGTAGAAATTGTTAAATTTTTCGAAAAAGTTTATAAAAGTTAAATCCGCCTGTAAATGTATTTCAAAAGGATTATCAAAATGAATTCCCTGCTCCGATTCAAATGGAATAGCAACAATAACATCACAATGAGACATCTTAGATACTAGTTCTTGTGCCTTTGACATTTCAATATGTTCCAAAACATCACCAAGAATTATCAAATCATATTCACTAAAATTAATATTTAATGTAGTCACATCTCCTTGAAAAACCTGTCTGTATTTACTTGTTAAATCATAGGTTGTTATATATGTCTCCCAAGCCTCAACACAGTCCATGTTTACATACTTACCTTCTTGTAAGAGAGAACTGTAAGTACCTATACCCGCACCAATATCTAATATTCTCGTTTCAGGTCCATAATTAGAAAGGATGTAATCTTTTGTTTCTTTTTTGAAATAATACGTACTTGAAGGCATAACTAAAAATTATTCAAAAATCACTAATCCACTACCAGTGTTATGCCCTATTGAAGTGAGGTCAACTTTTTCATGAGTAATTCTATTCCAAAAACTTTCCATATGGGGATTTAAATGAATATCATCACAAAATAGTATTCCTTTGAAACCTGACGATATTAAATGGTCATAAAAAATATTTTCAAACTTACCATCGTGGTCAGTATCTAACATAATAAATCTTGTTTCATTTAACACTTCGGGTGTATCCAAAACATTCTTTACATAGAATGTAATATTTGGTTCTTTGATAAATTCTGTTTCGTGAAAATAAACAACATCGTAAGAATGAATATGATTACTTTTTTCATTTGATAAAGCAATTGCTGAAACACCATTATTAGTACCAATATCAAATAACTTTTCACCTTGGAATAAACCTGAAATATATTTTAAAAGTCGGTAATGTTCTCTACCCGAAGGATACTCATAATATAATGCAAATACCGTCATTTTATTTGTTGTGTCTCTTTCTGTTGACATATTTAAAGCATCTAACTCATCGTTAGATACTGATTTAATTTTTTCGTAAATTTCTCTTGTTGTCATAATTCAAATTTGTAACATTCATCTTTATTGTAAATTGTTTCATCATAAACATCCATGATTTTTAAGAATGCTTTTTGTAAATCATCCCAATCATTGAATTCATAAAATTTAACTTCTTTTTTATCTGTTAGAATACTAAGAATCTCTTGTTCTGAAACTAATTCATTATAAGTGTTTATGTGATTTAACAATGTTATTTTATAGTCTTGTAAAACATTTTGAACTTCATCTTTCTTACCACCAAATAAACATCCCGGTACTATTGAAACGTCAACACCATGTAGATTTTTCAATCTATCTTTTAGTTCGTAGTTGATAATAATATTATTACCTTTAGTACAGATGAAACGATGCTTTTCAACTTTCTCAAATATTTTTTCTAAAAATACTTTTTTATGATAAATCATTCTTCTCATATAATCTCTCCAAGCATTACTACAGCTAGTTCCAAACAATCCAGCATCTAACCAAATTATTGATTCTTCTCTGTCTATTGCATGATGAATTTGAGAATTTTCCAATAAGTTTTCTAACTTATTTAAAATAACTTCTTCATAATTTTTGACAGCATATATTCTATCAAATTTTTCACCCGCTTGAAACTTAGTCTCTCTAACAGGGTTAATAATTTTAGTATAAAATTCAGAGTCCAACTCCTTATAAACCAATTTAATATTTGGTCTATTATATTTTTGCTCTAAATTATGTTTATCACTTGTTTTTCTATCAGTGTAAATAATGTAATTGAAATCATCATGGATGAGTGCATCTAAAGTTTCTGTAAGTAATGAAAAACTTTTATACACAGCACCACTTCTTTCTTGTTCATAGTTCAGCTCATATGCCGATGTAACGATTGTTCTTAGTACCATTTGTCGTGATGTGGAATTAATTTATTTACTGACCTGTCGGAATTATTTCCTACTGTCATACCATTATATAGTGCACTAAAGCACATTTCATCAATATTTCCCGCAGGAACATTGTGTAAATTTTCAGAATCTTTAATCTCAATACATTTATCCCAAACTTCGATGAATTTAAATTTTTTATCATCATCAGAATCTATGTATTGAATACAATCTTCTGGCATGAAATCCAACTGATGTTTATCGTAGTTAACACCAAACACTTCTTCATATTTTAAAAGTCTTCTTCCCAACATACTATTGGTTTCTACTTGGTCAAAGAAATTATAAGTTACTTGACCTTGAATTGAATTTTGGGTGAATGACCTAAGTATTGATTCATGTGAGTATAGTGTAGGGTTAACCATAGCATCAGTATCTGTTAATATCACCTTATTATATCCGTTTTGAAATGCAAATAAAACAGAAAATCTTTTTACCGAAAAATCAAAATCATAATAATTTTTTTGATACTCAGAATATTTTGGATTAAATTCAGATATGTGTTTAACTCTTACATAATTTTTTTTAACAATAGATTCCACTGAATCTGTGACTACGAATATTTCAGGTTTTTCTTCTAAAACCTCAAAACTTTCAATAAGTCTATTAGTTTGTTTGTGATATCTTTCACCAAAACAAAAAGTAGCTATCGAATATTCCATATTAATTTTTTTTGAAACAACACCAAACAGCATGGTCGAAGTTTATTTTATCATATTTAATTAAATTATTAATCAAAACACTATCTTTGATGTCATCATATGTGATTTCCATCCAATTCCAAATTTTATCATTTATATTTTCTGTGAAAAATTCAGAAGATTCTGCATAATCATGTGCCATAATTATGTCACCATTTTTCAAAAAATCGGAATAAAAATTAAATTCATTTATTTTATTTCCACCGTCACAAAGTACTAAAGTTTTACCACCACTTGATATCATATTAGTAACAAAATCCTTAAATTCTTCTGTTCTTTCATCCATAATATTATATGGAATACCTCTTGGTTCTAATTGGTCTTTTACAAAATGGAACTCAGCATTGTCAAAGGTTTCTATCTTACAATTCAATTTATTCTCAGTTCTAATATCATCTAAAATATATGTTAGTCCAGCATATGCGGTTCCAATTTCTATTATGGTATCAAAATTTTCCTCAATTAATAGTTTTTCAAAAAACTCTTTAATATTTGACACTTGAGATGTTGTGTGTTTATCTTGGTATAAAAACATTCCTTTTACCATTGTATTAAATTTTTTCGTATATTTTTTTATTATTAAGATGTGGAATATCTTCTGTTGGAATTTCAGTGTTTGTAAATTCACAGAAAGGTTTCCAACCATCTTCAAAATTGTAAATCAAAATTGGTTTGTTGTACTCCTCAACAATACTTAGTACTTTATTTTTATGATTTTGGAATAATGTTTTGTAATTTTCTTCTGTTAAAATTTCACCACCGAAAGCATCATCATATGAATTCAAATCAAATTCCATTCCCGAATAAAAACTACCATCATCACTATTAGATGATATTATTAATTTTTGATAATTCTTAAATAACTTAACATTGACCCATGAATTAAAAATATCATCAAAGTCTCTTTCAATAAAAATAAATTTGGGTTCAATTTCTGTCGATTTACAAACCATTTCAACATTCTTAGGACAGAAAGTTGGAGTATCTGAAAAGAAATTCCATTCCCACTCCCCCTTCCAATTATGTATAAAAGACTGATGTGGTGGGTGTTGAGCTTTAAGCCCAACAATGTTAGCCATCCTTGAAATTGATGAAGTACCGCTTCGAGGTAATGATATTACAAAATATATTGTCCTCATTATAGATTACCTGTCAGTCTTTCACACCATCCTTTTGATTCCGAATACGGCCAAACAACCCAATATTTTGGTTTACTTGCGGTTTGAAATTCTCTCCATACTTTACAATAACCATCAGGGTCATTCATCATTCTTTGAATTTCTGACTTATCAGCATCTTTTCTAAATAAAGTTTCATCATTTTCTCCGTGGAATGCTACAACCCAAAACTCGTAATCCTTTTCAGGAACTGAGGTATATCCAACATCAATACAGTGTTTGAATACTTGAGCAAAACTACTCTTCCAAGTTTCCTCATCACCATAAAAATCAACACCTGGATTTGGTGGGTATTTCTTGTCTAAAGTTTCTTGTTGTACTGCACGTCTTTCAAATAAAAGACCAGCATATTCTTCATACTCCCTCAATGTTCTTACAGTTCCAAAACCGTACTTACCTTCATGACCTTCCTGTGATTCTCCATCCATACCAAACAACTTTCTATTTGTTAGGTGTGAGTGATTATTTTTATTAACCCAATCAGTATCATCATCCCACTGCTTTGTTCTACCCTTACGAGTGTATTCATGCCAAATTAAAACCTTATGTGGATGGAATAAATCATAACCCCACGTAAACGCTCTCGCAGCAATTGAAATTTCTTCTCCGTGGAAATAATATTCAGGGTTGTGTTGAACCTCATTTGAAAATTCACCTAAAGTAAATGCATAGTGTGCTGAGTAAAATCTTGAAGGAACTGGTGTTTCAATTTCTCTCCAATTTGGTATAGTTTCAGGTAAAAAGAAAACCGCACCTTCAGGAATAAATCTATCAAATGCCATTTGCCATGGTTCTTGTACCCTACCTGCCGGGTCATTATCAGGGTCGAATGATGATACATAACTTGTCAATAATGGTTTAGGAATACCCATTTCTTGAAGTTGTTTAACCATACCAATCATTTCAACATCCCAATTAGGTGCAAATCTCATATGTGAGTCAATTTGTAATGTATACATTTCACCTTCATATAATTGTTGTACTTGATTTCTAGCCCAACAAACACCTTTACTGTATTCACACAAAACATCAAGTATTCTGAACCTTTTATCCTCTTTATACTTATCTAAGTTATCAAACCCATCTTGTGGGTGATATTGTCTACAAATACCGAATCTTAAATTTTTTGGATTCTTAGCATTTGAGATACAGTCTTCAATTGTCTTAACTAATTCAGGGTCACGATATGATGCGATTTGAATGAAAATTGTAGGTGTTTTTGATTTTGCCATAATTTTTATAAACTTTATTTATACTAAAAAATATAAATCTAAGGTCCTTTGTAAAGGTATTATACAATTTAAGTTGATATTTATAGGTATGAAACTTATAAAAACAATTAAACATCTAATAGAAGAAGCTGAAGAAAATTTGTACTTAGCATCTCAAAAATCTTCCAACCCAAAAGAGTTGAGAAAACTTGAGAAAGAAGTATCAGACTCTATTAAATTGTTGAAGATTTATAAGAAAATTGGTCAGAAAGACTAAATTTTTTATCAGGTAAGGATACTCCTTTTTTACTTACCACATTACCGCACACTTCGTTCGCATACTCAACAGATTCAACAATATTTTTTGTCAAATAATATTTCAATATAAACGCAGCCACAAATGTGTCACCAGCACCCGACACATCAATAGTTTGTTGTGGATTTTTTTGTTTTACAATCACACCACCATATAACATAGCACCTTCGTCACCTAATGTGACAATTAAACCTGGATGATTTAATCTATCGTTATTATTGAACTCACTCTTATTTAATTTTATAAAATTAAAATTATGAATAACTTTTGGTGTGAGTTTTCTTTTACTGTCAATAATTGAGAGTTTAGACCTTTTGGATATCTCGATTAAATCATTGTCGGTCATAAAACCTTTGTTGTAATCACTAACTACAACAATATCATAATCTTCAATTTTTACTTCATCAATATCAAAATTTGATATATTATTTTCACCATCATCTAATCTCAAAAACATGTGGTTACTTTTCTTATCAACAAATCTTGTCTTTGTAATTTGAGTTTCATTAGTGATGTGTCTTATCTCTAAATTTGATATAGATTTTATGTTTTCAACCACGTTACCTGACATACCAGAATTTTCCTTTATATCTATAGGGACTAAAATAGGTACAGGAGCTTCAGGACTTATTCTTGTTACATTACCATAAATAAATCTATCAATACATGTTTCACCAATAACCAATATTTTAACCATGATTTAATATTTTAGTTGTTGAGTGTCCCTCAATTTTGTCAAAGAATATCAAACTTTTACAATATTGTGAACCAATTACTTTTTTATCTCTATAATCTGAACCAATTATACAATAATCAGGTTCATATAATCTTATTTGATTTTCTAACTCATCATCACTATCAAACCCAACAACATCAGTAACACTTTTTAGTTCCATCAACATATCAAATCTTATTTGCCAATTATTAACTGGTCTGTTTTTACCTTTGAATTCAGAAACTCTACGGTCCGAGTCTATACCGACTCTAACATTACCAAATGACGCAGCGTATTTGAGTAAAGAAACATGACCAATGTGTAAAACATCAAAAGTCCCATTTACCCAAACTTTCATGACTGTTGACTATCACCTTTCCAAACACGATATGAATCACTGTCAAAATGTTGAGTTGATACTTCGTAAATTCTACCGTCAGTTAACGCCTTAAGTTGGTGTGGTTGACCTGGTCTTTGTCTTACTGAATCACCAGAAACCAAAGTATCAGTAAATACTTCTGCGGTTTCAGTGTCAATCCATCTATAAATAAATTCACCACTTTCAACATACCACGTTTCATCTTTTATCATGTGATAATGCATAGAAAATTGAGCTCCTTGTTTGAAAACCAATACTTTACCACAATACTTTTCGTTATTTTCAAAAATGATTTCATGTCCCCATCCTTTGGGTACATGACACCCTTCACATTCGTGAACATTTATAATTTTAGGTTTTTCCATGATTAAAAAATAAAACCCTAAAAAAAAAAGTGGAGTGTTAATTCAACGATTAACACCCCACAAAATTTAATTGTATTATTTTATTTAAACAATTATATTTTGAGCAGTAAAAGTTCCACCACTTGTGAATGTTATATAAGTGAGAGTATCTACATCTTTAACGACACTACAACTAACATCAGTATAAAGGTATGGATTACCACCTGTACCACCTGAAAGTGTTAAGTCTACAGTGTAATTACCAAACGTAAAAACGTTATTTCGACAACTTCCTGAGCTGTCAATATCGTTTATTGTTAGAATTGTTCCGTGAGATATTTTGTTATTTATAAAATTGTCTGATATGTTACAACTCGAACAGTTATCCCCAAAAGTATTATCGTAACAGTATTCACCTATAATATTACTCAAAAAACCATTTCCTACAACATTTCCTCTAACAGTTCCACCACCAAACCCAAAATCATTTGCAATTGTGTTTGATTGGAAATTACTTCCTATTTTATTATATGAAAAGTTTGTATCTATGTTGTTACTTTGACAAGCATCACCTATAATATTACTTAAAGTTGCACCTGAAAAATAATTGTTCGTTAAATCACTACCAACTTGGTTATTTTGGAAGGTATAAACACCTATGTTTGCTGGGTCCCCAAAAGTATTTCCAAATGAGTTATTACCTAAAACATTACCATTAACATTACTGTAGAAAAAGTTGTTATAAAATGTATTACCTATTTTATTATAGTTAAAACTCGCCCTTACAGTGTTATTGTAAAACGCCGCACCAATTTCATTTTCATCAAAAGTATTTCTAAGAATATTACTGTTAAAATTATCACCAATTATGTTACGAGAAAATCCATAATGAATTAAATTTTGACTAAAGTCGTTACCAATTATGTTATCAATAAAATCGTCGTCATACATTGTTAAAAAGTTGTTTCTGAATCCCCAACCAACTTGGTTGAAATCAAAATCAAATCCGTCGTTGTCT
>JACCDJ010494535.1_pt1 | contig 11688 bp, 26 predicted proteins | sample 7444481 | NCBI WGS metagenome assembly JACCDJ01 (sample SAMN15323435, study PRJNA562643) | freshwater metagenome | isolation source: river surface water | place: USA:Blue River Watershed | collected 2017-08-15 | reverse complement strand
CTCGTCCGAAAAGATTGACTTTGAGCGTATGGCAGTAGAGAACCCTGAACTCTACGAACTCGTCCAGACCTACAAAGTCGCCAAAGGTGCTGGTCAGCCAACTCTACGAGTTGATGTTCTGTAACCAGAACCAAGCAACACATCACAACTGAATAGCCCCCTTTCAAGATAACGCTGGCAGATTACCTATCGTCTGCCAGCGTTATTTTTTATTTGGTGGGTCGCTAATGATTTTTCATTTTTTCCAGAAACACGAACAAATGTTCTTGCGTAATCTTTTCACCCCTGTATAGTTGTGTCTATGAACGAACTACTGCTTATCTTTCCTATCGTCTATCTGTCGCTAGTTGGCATCCCTATCACCTACTTCGACCTGCGTGTAGCACGAGTGCCAAACAAATACACGCTACCTGCCCTATACATCTGGCTAATCTGTGCCATCACCTACGCTGTTGTGTCTGGTGATTGGCTCTGGACACTAGTTATGCCTATCGTCTTTGGATTGGTGTCGCTGGCGATTGGTTTGTTTTTCTCAATGCGAGGCTCACTTGGTATGGGTGATGTGAAGTTGCTTACCTTTATGGGTCTAACTCTCTCTTGGAAGTCTGCTTGGGTCTGGCTACTACTGCCTAGCATCTCTCTCGCTCTGGGGCTTATCGTGGCTCTGGCTTTGGTATTCATAGCCAAGCGAAAGATAAAGACTTTCCCACTTGCCCCTTACATCTACTTCGTGTATTTTGTTCTTATCGCAACACTATTTCTCAACTGAAAGGACAACTAAGAGAAATGCTATACCGCCACGCACTAGGCGAAGTCATACGGGAACTTCGCACCGAGCAACAAAAAACACTTCGTCAAATCTCACAGAAGTCTTGCGTAGCACTCGGCTACCTAAGCGAGATTGAGCGAGGACACAAAGAGGCGAGTAGCGAGATTGTCGGCGAGATTGCTCGCTCACTCAACTACGAAACTCACGAACTAATCCTGCTCGTTGGATACCGACTAGGCGGCTTGGACAAAGCACCGAACACGGCGAGCGAACTCGTTGATGAATACGCTGACCTGATTGGACAGAACTAATGCTGATACAGACCCTCACTTCATACCGACTAGTCATAGCCGACCTAGAACAGACGGACGGCTCGGAGTTCCTAGTCGCTCAACTCCGCAGACGGATAGCGGAACTCAAAAGCAAATACCGCACCGAGATTGAGTTTGAGTTGTTGGAACTCAACGGAAGTATGGCTCGCCACCCCTCACGGATGAACAACGGCTCGCCTCTAACGCCTGTAACCATAGACGACCTGTAAGAGCCAACGGAACGCCAACGGACGAGAACCAGAGAGCGAGGTGAGAACAATGGACGAACCAAGAACGCTGACGCAAGAGGAAGCGGATTTGCTGATTGACCTGCTCTGGGTTGCTAAGACGGAAGCCGAAGCAAGAGGAGAGGACACCGAAATCTTTGAGAGCATAGCCAACAAGATTGACGAGCAAGCGGTAGCCTACGGATACGCCGAGTAGTTATTTCTCTCGCTGACCCCTCTCTTATAGAGAGGGGTTTGGCTCAATCTGGATTTTTGGTCGGTGCTGATTTTTCATTTTTTCCAGATACAAGAAAAAAACTTTGCGGAAATACTTGCGGAAACTTTTAGAACTGCTAACCTGTTCTTACCAACCAACCCTAGTGAAAGGACTAAATCAAATGGGTATGGATGTTTATGGCAGAAACGCTAAGAACCAAGTCGGCGAGTATTTTCGCCGAAATGTCTGGGGCTGGCGACCACTCTGGGATTACTGCGTAGATAACTACAACGACCTAGTGGGCGAGGTATCCGGACACTTCAACGACGGCGACGGCTTAGGCGAGGCTGGCTCGTTGGAGTTGGCTCGCCGTATCAAGAGCGACTTGGCTGACGGCAAGGCGAGCGAATACATTGACCAACGCAACTCGTATCTGGCGAGCCTAGAACGACCAGAGTGCGACCTTTGTAACGGAACAGGTATCCGTGAGGATGAGGTCGGCAAGCAGTATGGTATGCCCGACCAAGAACTTCCTGACGAGATGAAAAGCCTCGTTGGTCGCTCACACGGAACTTGTAACAAGTGTCGTGGTGAGGGTAAGACCGACCATTGGGATACTCACTACTTCCTAGACCTTGACGACCTGAAAGAGTTTGCGGAGTTTCTGGAAAACTCTGGTGGGTTCTCAATCTGCTAGACCAACCCTGAAAAAAGGGAAACACCTAGTCAAGTGTCTAAACTGACTACCTTTTTTGTCGGGGAACTCGCTGACGATTTTTCATTTTTTCCAGATAAGCCACAAAAATAAACTTGCTGATGTCGGTGGTGGGGATTAGTATCTAGATACGACATACAAACAAACGATAAGGAGTGTTATGTCCAGCAACTATCCAGAGGGTTCTATGCGAGGTTCTGGTATCTACTCACAGGAAGTTTCCTATGACGAGTTTGATTGCGAGAACGAGGAGTGTGGCAAGACAAACGAGGCTGGCGAAACTTCTACTGACGACTACGGAAACTACACGATTGAGTGTGAGTTTTGTGGAGTAACTTACGCAGAGCGTAGCCTTGACCAAGACCAAGAGGATTACGAGGCTGACCGAGCCTATGACGAGTGGCGAGATAGCCAAGCCGAAAACGAGCGTTACTAAACTTTTCCCCTAATCGCAAGATTGGGGGATTAGTTTTTAGGCTGGCAGGTCGCTAATGATTTTTCATTTTTTCCAGATACAACACACCGAAAAATCTAAAATGGTCTTGACGAGAGTTTGCTGATTGCTATACTGAACTTACCCTGATAGAGAGGACACTAGGGAAAAATGATTGACGACAAACTTGCCGAGAAAATCAAAGACATTTACAGCCGTTACCACGCTCGCGAAATAATGCCAGAGCAAGCACTAGACGAACTAGAACTTGCTATCGCTGAAAGCAACGAGGAGTAAAAATGGGAAAACTAACAGAGATGATGATTGCTAACACCGACTTATCACTAGACCGAAAAGTTGCGTGGCACTTACAGGGCAACCACTATCCACCTATTCCGTTGATTATGGTCGGGGTCTGCGTTGAGGCTATTGAGTTAGCACGGCTCGGCTACTACACGGCAGAAGTCAAACTTCCAATCCACGAGAGCAAGAACGGCGAGCCGTTCCAGATTACTTGGCACGGACAAGACACCGCACCGGTATCGGCTATCATTGAGAGCCACCACCTAGACGGCTTTATCAACACGGCAGACGGCGAGGAGTAGAGTGGGAAACCGAGCATACATACAGGTCGATAGCCACCGCTTTCAAACACCGATAATCTTTTACGGACATTGGTCAGGCACGGACAACCTGACGGCGGTAAAAAATGTTCTGGCTCGCACGGCTCGCATTGGTGACCCGTCTTACCTGACCGCTCAACTCTTTTACGAGTTTGCGAAACTCGGCGAGTATGACGGCTCGCTCTCGTTCGGGATAGAGAGCGGATGCTTGACGGGTAACGAGTGGAGTGATGTGCCGAGCGTTCTAGTCAATGCCGATACAGGAGAGTATGCGATTGACGGACAGGTATTCGTGGAGTTTGTGCCGCCCGAAGCGGATAACCTGTTGCTATGGGATAAGACCGCTCTCTCAACTTCATAAGCCCTAGACGCTTGTTCCTATCCAAGCGGTCTAGTAAATAAAGAGCAGGTAGTTAGTAAATCCCCCCTTTACTAACTGCCTGTTCTTTTTTGCCGTTTTTTTTTGGTTCGCAACTTATTTTTCATTTTTTCCAGATACAAGAAAACTTTTTACGAAAAATGCGAAGTTTGAAAAATGTTTTGTGAAATAATCAACTTAGGCAAAACGCCTAATCGCTGATAGATAGGAAACTCTCTCAAAAATGGAAACTCTAAACGAAACGCTAACTTTTCACTACGAGTTGTCTAGCACTTGCTCTTGCGAAGTTTATGACGAAGATACAGACACTTCAACGCCTAGCGAGTATTGCTATGGTTGCTTTGATGACGACCTAGACAACATAAAGCACGACCTAATGAACAAGTGGCTAACTGCCAATGAGTTTGAGTTACAAACTCCAATCAAGATTATTGGCTCGAAAATGACTTGGCGTGGATTGTCTGGACACAAGATTACAACTGCCGAAAACCTAATCTCATCTCTAATAGGTGATTACGACTTCACGCTACGCTTTTACGCCAGCACAGACTTCAAGACTTTACGAGTTGTGCGTTCATCTCACGACGAGTTAGGTGCGTTGTTTGAGTTTGAGCAAGCCACACAAGACGAGTTAGACGAATACGAATACTAACTCTCAAACCTAGATAATCCCCTTGATGAAAAGTCAGGGGGATTATTTTTTGGTCGCTCGCTCGCCCTTGATTTTTCATTTTTTCCAGAAATAACCAAACTTTCTATCAAAAGTTATTTATTTTGTCGGTGGTATGTGTTTTGATTATCAGGTAAGAGCAACACCAAACACCGAGAGATAGGAAACAAGGTGGCAATACCCTACCTAATGAAATGTGGCCACACCGCCAATGGCTACCTAAACGAAGGCAAGGTGAAACGCCCTGTGTGCGTATCTTGCTGTGGTCTTGTGGCAGGTGCGGAAGAAGTCGCTGACGAGCAACCTGTTCTAGAAAACCGAGTAGCGAAATGTTGCTACAACTGCGAAGCCACACAGCCTTCAAGCAACTACGCAAACCTTCCGTTTTTTGAATACCGACCTGAACACGACTACGACCTTTTCTACTGCGGTTGTTTCGGTTGGGATTAGCAACAACACCGATAATCTCCCTAGCGAAAGTTAGGGAGATTATTTTTTGTGTTTTGGTTCGCTCTTGATTTTTCATTTTTTCCAGATAAAGAAAACAACTTCGTTAGTAGTTGCTGTCTAAATGTCGTAGGTCTGTTGTCTAATAGACCTATGAACAAAAACAAAAACTCTAAGGTGGTCGTTAGCCACACCGCACCACGCATCACAAGTCGAACCAAACTAGCACCGGCCGGTTGCCGAACCATTGAGCCAATCACCGCCGACAAGATTGAACTGAACTTCGTTGCTCGCGTTGAACTTCTTGAAAATGGTTGCTGGCTCTGGCACGGCTCGGTTGATACGCCACACGGAAATAACAAGCGACCTGTTCCAACCTTTTTCGCTGCCAATGGCAGAGCAGACCACAAACTCGTTCGTGCCTACGCCTACGCCTACGAAAAGCGTATTGGCGAGTTGCCAGACCAAAAGTTTTTAGTTTTCCGTAACGCTTGTGGTCTTGCTCTCTGTGCCAATCCAAACCACTACACGATTGAAAAGCGTGGCGAGATTTTGGAAAAAGAAGCCAACCCGATACTTCGCCACAACCTAGCAACTGCGACCAAGTGCCGTAATGGGTTACACGACAAGACACCTGAAAACACTCTCTATGTTGGCTCGGCTAAAAAGCCTGTCTGTCGCCCTTGCCGAAAAGAAACCGAACGAACCAAGTATCACCGCAGAAAAGCCAAAGCCGAAAACTAAAAGCGAACCCTGCCACTTCTGGCAGGGTTTCTTTTTGGCTGGCTGGCTCGCTCTTGATTTTTCATTTTTTCCAGAAGAAGACAAAACTTTTAGTAAAAAGTTGTTTGTTATGTCTTCTGGCTATGCTTTACTTATCTTGTGAGCAACACCGCTCGCCAAACAGATAGGAACTAATCAAGATGATTGATTGGGATTTGGTTGAAGAACACACCGAAGACGCTAGTGGTATCGCTTTTGATGGTTGCCACAAAATCTACGCCCTAATGGACACCGAGCAAGTCTCTCAAATGCGAGAGTATGAATACGACCACATAATCACTAGCGACGAGCAGACACCGAGCGAAATGCTAGACACCCTAAAAGAGTGGTTTGAGAAGTCTTGCTCGCTACGCTTCATTGAAGCAGTAGCCACCGAACACGGCGAAACAGTTTTCTCAACGCTCGTTGAGCAGGGTGCGACAGATTACGAAGAGTGCGAAGATTGCGACGACCCGACCTGTCGTGGAGTGTGCTACGACTACGAAGATGAAGACGAAGACGAAGACGAAGAAGACGAAGACGAGTAATCTTCCAAGCCGAAAAATCCCCTGATGAAAATCGGGGGATTTTTTGTAGGCCGGCTCTCGCTCTTGATTTTTCATTTTTTCCAGATAAAAGAAAACTTTTTCTTGAACACGGAAACTTTCTGGGAACTTCGGCAGTAGTATCTAAGTATCCACTAACGATAGGAGAAACCAAGTGGCTAAGATTACCAAGTGCTTAGATTGCCTAAGCGTATTTATGAACTCTACCGAAATGTCGTTCTGTGCCACCTGTGGTCAAGACCCGAACTACCTAGTCGAGTTTGATACAGACACACCGAAACGCTCTAATCGCTTAGAGATTGCTGTCGCCAAGATTATCGAACTAGAAACCAAACTCGCTGAAATGGAGATTGCCAAAAATGACTAACCAAACACCGACACCTGAACTTCTGGCAGGTCGCCTAGCCAAGTGTGAGAACTGCCTAGCCAACACTTCACCTGTTCAATCAAACGAACGCTTGCCATACTTCACCTACCGCCCTGAACACGAATACGATTTCTACTACTGCGGTTGCGTAGGTTGGGATTAGAAATGGAACGCTGTGATTGCTGTAATGGTGAAGATGTATTCACCTGCGAGTGCTGTGGAAATGGTCTTGCCACCGAGCGTATGCCCTTTGTAGATACTTCGGGGATTGACTTTGACCCGAACACCGAACACGCTGTTTGGTTCTGTCCAGATTGTAAAGAGCGAGCCTAAAAACTTCCCCCTTGTCTTTGTTGAGTAGGCAAGGGGGAACTTTTTTGCGTGGCGACTTGCTGTTGATTTTTCATTTTTTCCAGATAAAGCAACTAGACATTAGCAATAATGTCTAGCCACTTGATTAGGATTGACTTATGGCAAACACGAAACCACACAAGGCTCTCCCTAAACTTCCAGAGCAGAGCGTTCTAGCACCGATAAATGCGAACAACATTGAAATCAACTTCGCTCGCCGAGTTGAGATTTTGGAAAATGGTTGCTGGCTTTGGCACGGAAGTTTCTCACAGCCAAGCAAATCTAACTCTTACATACGCCGACCTTTGCTCTGGTCTGGTGAAAAAGTTATTTTTGCTCACCGATACGCTTATGAGAGCCGAGTAGCCGAGTTGCCAGACCAACGCTACTTTGGTTTAGAGCGAGATTGCTCAACTGAACTCTGCGTCAATCCACGCCACTTCACGCTCTATCAACGCCGAGTTTTTGCTGATGACGCTCGCCCTATGGCACTTGCCAAATCAAAGGCAGAGCCAATGTGTAAGAACCAACTACACGAACGAACTCCCGAAAACACCGCTACAATCAAAACCAAAAATGGTGGAACTAGAACTACCTGTAAGCCTTGCCTAAAAAAGTCTGCGAGTGAAGCCCACAAACGCTTTTACGCCAAAAAGAAACTAGCCAAGTAGGCAACAACAACTCACGAAGCCCAAGCCCAGAAAATCGAAAGTTTTTGAAGCCCGCGTTGATTTTTCATTTTTTCCAGAGAAACAACCAAAACTTCGATCGAAGTTATGAATGATGTCGGTGCTGTCCATTAGATTAGTTATGTAAGCAACACGGCTTACTCAACCAGATAGGCAAAGTCAAATGACCAAGCAGGTAGTAGTTATCAAGGCCAATGGCGAAGTTTCGGCAGAGCAGGTCGCAAACGAAAACGAGTATCAGTTTCTAAGCGAAACGCTAGAAGGGTGGCTACAAGCCGTTCCCCTAGATGATGACCTAGCAGGATTGACCCTGTGGGTCAATGAAGAAGGCAAGATGAATGGTCTTGCTTACAACCAGAAGGCAACCTACATCTGGGAGAAGTCCTATGGCTTTACCGACGTGATTGTTGGAAACGCAGTTATCACGGGTGGAACTGATTTCGACGGAGAAACCATTTCGCTAACTGACGAGCAGGTTCTAGCGATTGTTGGAATGCTCAACTAGCCAAGAACTCAAAAGATACCCTGTCCAAGTGGCAGGGTATTTTTTTGCCCAGCCCATAGCGACTTCGTGGCTCGGCAAAGATTTTTCATTTTTTCCAGAGAATAGCAAAAAACTTTTGAAAAGTTTGTATCTAAATCTCTGGCTAGGGTATAGATTGGTCTTACAGCAGAAACGCTGAAACCAACTAACCAAGGAGAACCAAAGTGGCAGTAGCCAAGACAGCCGAGAAGGCAAAGAGCAACACCGCCAAGAAGGCAAGCAACAAAAAGGCAACACCAGCAGTATCCGTAGAACTAAGCCCAGAAGGCGTAGAACTACTCAACGCATTCCGCAACGCCAAGAAGGCTGAAACCGCCGCCAAGGAAGCCAAAGAGCAAGCCGAACTTGCCCTTCGTGAAATCCTAGGCGAGCAGACCGAAGCCACCGTCAATGGCATCACGGTTCTAAAAGTTGTCGGTGGCAAGAACACCCACTTCGACCGCAAGATGCTTGAAGAGATTTACCCAGAAGCGTTTATGGCAACCATTCGCTCAACGCTCTACACCTACCTAAAAACTCTCTAAGCCCAGAGAGCCAGCGAACTCCCGAACTTCGGTTCGGGAGTTTTGCTTTTTTCGGGTGGCCGGCTCGGCAGTGATTTTTCATTTTTTCCAGAAAAAAGCAAAAAACTTCGTTGGAAGTTGTTTCTTTTGTCTGTGGCTAGCCCTAGTATGGAACTACCAGCAAGCAGATAGGAACCGCAAAATGGCAAACCGCAAAGAACTACAAGTCATCATCAAGGTCGCTCGCACCTATGGTTGGTCGATAGACCTAACCAAGAACAATCACTACAAGTGGATTTCCCCTAGCGGTGCGTTCTTTTACTCGTCAAGCACACCGAGCGACAGGCGAGCGTTGGAACGCCTAAAACAAGACCTACGCCGTCTAGGTTTCGACATACGGAAACTAGACAAGTAAAAAAGTTTTCCCCTTGACCTTAGGAAAGTCAGGGGGAACTTTTTTTGTGGCCTTGCTCGTTGTAGATTTTTCATTTTTTCCAGATGAATACAAAAAACTTCATTGAAGTTGTTTCTTTTGTCTGGCCTTTATGTTTCACTTGTCTTGTGAGCAACACGGCTCACAAAACTCCAAGAGATAGGAAACGCCAGAGATGTCTAACGACAACCTAGCAACCAATCTCGCTGAACTACTAGGCGAGTTGGAAGACATAGCAAACGAACTAAGCGACATTGACCTAGATGTTGCCAGCGAAATCAAGTCTGCCCTAGACGAAGCAGAGAACGCCAAGTCCAACGCAGAGCAAGCCGTAAGCGACCTAGAAGATGTAATCAGCAACCTAGAAGCAATCTCGCTACCAGACCCAACCGACCTAGAAGCCATAACAGACCGAGTGAAAGACGCTGTTTCGCTAGTCAAGGAACTCACCGAGAAGTTGGAAGCAACACCGAAGTCATTGACCCTAGTAGTCAAGCAGGGTTCGGCAGAGCAGAAGTTTTACCTACACCCTGACCAGCCAGCGGTGATTGAGATTATCGCCGAGTAATCCAAAAGGTTTCCCCTAGTCCAAGTGGCTAGGGGAACTTTTTTTGTGGCGTTGTTCTGCGTTGATTTTTCATTTTTTCCAGATGAATAGAAAAAAAGTTTTGAAAAAGACTAGACACGGCAACTTTTATTTTGTTAGTCTGGTCTTGTTGGAACTCCAACAAAGAAACCGAGTGATAGGAACTCAAATGAACAAGTATGTAATCCGCAGAGCAGTAGCAGGAGTGGCAATCACTCCCCTAGTCGCTCTAACTTACCTAGTCGGCTACGCTATGCTAGTCGGTGCTGGTGCTGAACCAACCGCAACCGCTAACGAAGTCTGGAACAATGGCCTAGTGCTTGGCGGTATCGTATCGCTAGTGTTCGCTCTAACCGCTTGGAGAGAACGCTAATGGCTAACAAGGAACTTTTGGTGGTCGTTGCTCTGGCTATCGTTGTGTTTGGCTCGGTAGGTCTGGGCTTCATACTCGGTCGAAACTCCGTCTATCGCAACTTGCGAACACGGACTAAAAAATGGCTTGATTAGATTGTCCTATCCAATCTAATCGGGAGAGCAGTTGCTCTCTGGGGCTAGGCGAAAACTCCCCCCTATCTGTCGCCTAGCCCCTTTTTTATGCTCGGCGAAACCCGCGTTGATTTTTCATTTTTTCCAGAGAAAGGTAACTAGACTTCGTTGGAAGTCGGTTGCTTTTGTCGGTCGGTTGGTATAGGTTTAGAACACGGGAGAACCCCCCCCCTAACAAGATAGGAACTCAAATGAAGTATCTACTCGCTGGACTTGGTGCTTACTCAATCGGCGCTGCCTATTGGTTCTTTATTGCCAACCAGACCCTTATCTCGCTGTTCATCGGTGGCGGTCTAGGCTTGCTACTACTGCTCGGTTCAATCGTTCTATTCATCTTTGGAGAAAAGTAAAATGGCTAACCCACCGACAATCATCAACCCCCTAGCCCACCTAAAAAAGCGTGAGCAAGAACTACTTGCCGAACTTGAAACGCTGACCAAGAAAAAGCAGATTGACCTAATCGAAGCCCGTCTAGTCGAACTTCGTTTCGCTATGTTGCTAGTGGAGTTGTCCTAATGCCAAAAGTCGCAAACTACAAAATCGCTGAACTCGTCAAAAGCCAGACCCCGTTCATCAACTACAACGCTACGATTGTCGCCACGCTCAACGCTGACGGCATTTATGAGATTACTCATTGGCGAACTAAGGTGCTGACCTACAACACGAACACGGGTGAGATTGTGTATCTCTATCCAACCGTTTTCTCGCAGACTACTAGCACTCTGGTCGGTCGTATCGTTCGCTCGTTGCCCCGTCAATCGGTTCTTGCCTATCTAAGCAAGTCGCCCGAACTGACCACACACAACCGAAAGCGTATCTACAAAATGCTCTGGATAGCCTAGCCCCGAACTCACCGAACTAGCCCCGAACTTCGGTTCGGGGTTTAGTTTTTTGTGGCGTAACTCCCCGTTGATTTTTCATTTTTTCCAGATAAAAGAAAAAACTTCGTGAGAAGTTACTGCTTTTTGTCGGTGGTATGTGCTTTACTAGTTATGTAAGCACCACCCCCCGCCCGACAGATAGGACACCCCCCCAATGGACACGAGCAACCTTCACCTTCGCGACGAGAACTTCGGCGACTTCCACGACGCTTGGAAAAACGAGCTAACGACCGCAGAACGCAACGAGCTAAAAGCCAACCTAGCCAAGCACCTACACGACCTAAACACGGAGTGGTCTGCCGAGCAGATTGCTCAAATGGTAGAGCAGACTTACCCCGAGCCGGTCGCAACCGAGTAGCCCCCACAAGCCGACAAGCCCGATTGGTCTCCCCCTACCAATCGGGTTTGTCTTTGGCGTGCGTGGCTTCCCGTTGATTTTTCATTTTTTCCAGAAGATAGTAAAAACTTCGTTTGAAGTTGTTGCCTATGTCGGTGGTCGGGTATAGATTGGTAACACGGGTCAGGCAAAAGCCAGACCCCCGACAGATAGGAACTCCAAGTGGAAACATTTGAAATCCAAGTAACAGGCACTATCGTTGTTCAGGCTAAGACCTACGAAGACGCTGTTGCCGAAACCGACAAGGCACTAGCCGATGTCCTGACCGATTG
>JACCDJ010171002.1_pt1 | contig 11697 bp, 14 predicted proteins | sample 7444481 | NCBI WGS metagenome assembly JACCDJ01 (sample SAMN15323435, study PRJNA562643) | freshwater metagenome | isolation source: river surface water | place: USA:Blue River Watershed | collected 2017-08-15 | reverse complement strand
GTAGGTGCTGGTCAGGTAACTGAAATCTTAGACTAATTTTATTAGTATTTGTGGAAAAGAGCGGTCAATGACCGCTCTTTTTTTTTGTATACTTGTATCCTATAGCAATGCACACCTATAAAAATTAATTCGATGAAAAAGCTGTTTCTACTATTCTTCATTCTAATCATTTCCTCTTCAGCCTACAGCCAAGAGTATTATGAAATCCGCACCTACCAAATGAAGTTTCGCGGTAACCTTAACCTGCTGGAGAATTATGTATCCAAAGCACTGATACCCGCACTCAATAAATATGGCGTTTCAAGCGTTGGGGTCTTCAAGGATTTAGGAAAACCTGAGCCGGCTGTTTTGGTGGTGGCCATTCCATTTGCCAATTTAAATGCATATGCGGGCTACAAGGAGGCGTTGGAAAAAGATGCCAACTACCAAGAGGCTGCTAAAGCATATTTCGAGCAAGCTGGGCCCGAAAAACCTTTATATGAAAAGATCAGCACATATTTGGCGAAGGGATTTGCGGGACACCCGGTGATGAAATTACCCATCAAGAATCCAGGAAGAATCTACGAATGGCGAACATATGAGGCCTACAATGAGGATGCACTACGTAGAAAGGTTTCCATGTTTAACGAGGACGAATTGAAAATATTCGACCGCGTTGGGCTACATAATGTATTTTTTGGCGAAGTTTTAGCTGGCGAAAACACCCCTTGCTTAAGTTACATGGTCGCATTTGAAAACATGGCTGAACGAGATGCCAACTGGGCAAAGTTCAGTGCAGATGCCGATTGGAAACGCATCGTGAATGATCCAAGGTATGTAAACAGTCACTCCCGAACCGTTCGCAAATTTTTGGAGCCAACGAGTTACTCGCAGTGGTAAATAATCAATTAAACATAAGGAGGTTTGTTAATTAGGTTTTTTTATCTAAATTTGCAATCCTTTCTACGGGCATAGTATAATGGTAGTATGCAGGTCTCCAAAACCTTTGGTCAGGGTTCGAATCCTTGTGCCCGTGCAACGAAATTAACAAAAACCGATAATCGGTAAATTATGAGCAGTTTTACATCATTGATTAAGGAATCTTGGGTAGAAGTAACGGAGAACGTTACGTGGCCTAAATTCACGGACTTGCAATCAAGTTCTGTTTTAGTTTTAGTTGCCTCATTGATTTTTGCCTTATTGGTAGGAGTCGTAGATTTGGCGTTTAAATCTGGATTGGATTTATTCTATAGTTCATTTTAACCAGGGGCAACCCAATCCTAAAAAGCAATTTCCATGGCAGAGACTAAATGGTACGTTTTGAGAGCAATCTCGGGGCAGGAAAAAAAGGTAAAGACCTATATGGAAAATGAGCTTGCACGCCAAGGTGTGTCAGATTCTGTTCCACAAATTCTTATTCCAACAGAAAAAATCTATGAGATCCGTAAGGGGAAAAAGGTGATTCGTGAGAAAAACTTATTTCCAGGATACATCATGGTGGAAGCTGATTTAGCGGGTGAGGTTAGCCACATTCTAACATCCACACCGGGTGTGATTGGCTTCTTACAAACAACCAATGAGGAACAAGAAGAAACGAAGATTGAAGGAGGTAAGACGAAAAAAGTTAAGGTGATCGTTAAAAAGCCGATGCCGTTAAGCCAATCGGAAGTGAATCGTATCCTTGGTAAAGTAGATGAATCTGCAGCCGTTGAGGAATATGCTTCGATCAGCTTCATTAAAGGTGAAACCGTTCGCGTGATTGATGGCCCATTCGCTTCTTTCGAAGGTACCGTGGAAGAAATTCACGAAAACACGAAAAAATTATCGGTTATGGTTAAGATTTTTGGCCGTAACACTCCACTTGAGTTAAATTATTCACAAGTAGAGAAATAAAGAAATCCGAATACAATGAAAGCCCTGGGAAGCCAGGGCTTTTTTTAATGGAGAAATAATCATGTTCAATCGCATTAAACTAATTTCAGTCCTAATTGAGCTTAATGAAGCCATATTATTTTACCCAAAGCTGAAACGGTTTTATAAAAAAGCGCTACCAAACAATCCGCGCATTTTTGATGTAGGAGCTAATAAAGGTCAATCGGCCGACTTCTTTTTAAGTATCCGCCCGAATGCCGAAATTACCTCCTTTGAACCTAACCCGAGTCTTTACAAATTCTTAACGACAAAATACCAGTCAAGTAAATCGGTTACTCTGGTAAATAAAGGCGTTTCCAATGCGAAACAGCTTTTAACATTTTATATCAACAAATTGGATTTAACTTCCTCATTTGAACCCTTAAATCCAGAAAGTAAATACTTGGCCAAAAAAGCAAAGGTCATGGGCGTAAAACCCGAGGACATCATTAGCGAGTCTATCGAAATTGAAACCATTGCCCTACGCGATTATATACAAGATCTTGGAATCAAGCAGATTGATTTGCTTAAGATTGATACCGAAGGTCATGAGCTAAAATGCCTGTCGGGACTCTTCCCAATCGAAGGATGCCACATCGATCGTATTCAGATCGAAAATCACCAAGACGACATGTATAAAACCTTGGATTCATTCGAATCCATCCAATCGCTTTTAGTGGAAAACGGATATCAGGTAGAAGCTAAGATTAAACACGGTTTTGGAGATTTCTATGAAGTAATCTTTCAAAAGTGTTAATCAACTTTGATTTTCTTTCCACATCTATTTGCATTCTAATTATTTTCCCTTAATTTTGCAGTCCGTTTAAAAAGCGGCATTAGGTCATTTGAAAATTTCAAAGGCCGAATGGGCCTGAATGTATTGTTACACAGGAAGGTCACCCGGAGGGGATTCAGATAAGGAAGCTTCCACCCTTATTGGCAGAAAAACCTCTAATTTCACTAAATAAACGATGTTTTAACATGGCAAAAGAAATAGCTGGTTACGTTAAGCTTCAATGCAAAGGTGGCCAAGCCAATCCTTCACCACCCATCGGTCCTGCATTAGGTTCGAAAGGATTAAATATCATGGAGTTCTGCAAGCAGTTCAATGCGCGTACTCAAGATAAAAACGGCGTAGTATTGCCGGTCCTAATTACCTATTACGCAGACAAATCGTTTGATTTCGTTGTAAAAACTCCTCCAGCGCCAATCTTGTTATTGGATGCTGCGAAAGTTAAGTCGGGTTCTGCTCAACCAAACTTGAAGAAGGTTGGTTCAGTAACTTGGGATCAAGTTCGCGTCATTGCGGAAACGAAGATGCCAGATTTGAACTGCTTTACAATCGAAGCGGCAATGAGTATGATTGCTGGAACGGCAAGATCAATGGGTATTACTGTTTCTGGTGATAAACCGTTCTGATTTAATCATCAGAAATAAACATTTTAATTAAAAGGTAATGGCAAAACTTACGAAGAAAAAAAAGGAAGCCCTATCAAAATATGATGCAACGCAAGCTTACACGCTTGATCAAGCTGCAGCTTTATTGAAGGAAATTTCCTATACAAAATTCGATGCCTCTGTGGACATTGATGTTCGCTTAGGAGTAGATCCCCGCAAGGCGGACCAAATGGTTCGTGGTGTGGTTGCCCTACCTCATGGAACTGGTAAAGACGTACGTGTACTCGTATTGTGTTCTCCAGATAAAGTAGAGGAAGCAAAAGCAGCCGGTGCTGATCACGTAGGATTGGATGATTACATTGCAAAAATCGAGAGCGGTTGGACCGATATCGACGTAATCATTACAATGCCAACAGTGATGGCAAAATTAGGCCGTTTGGGACGTGTGTTAGGACCTCGCGGTCTGATGCCTAATCCAAAGTCTGGTACAGTAACTTTGGAAGTAGGAAATGCAGTAAAAGAAGTAAAAGCTGGTAAAATCGACTTTAAAGTTGACAAAACTGGTATCATCCATACCTCAATTGGTAAGGTTTCTTTTGATGCAGCTAAAATTGCTGAAAATGCGCAAGAAGTTATCAACACCTTGTTGAAATTGAAGCCATCTTCTGCAAAGGGTACATATGTTAAATCGATCAACTTATCTTCGACCATGTCTCCGGGCATCATCATTGATAAAGGATCTATAGCTGGATTGTAATCATGACAAGAGAAGAAAAAAATCAGATTATTGATGAGTTGAGCGAAAAGTTCGCGGCAACTCCGTACTTCTACATTGCAAGTACAGCCGGTTTAACAGTAGCCGAAGCAACGGAATTTCGTCGTATGTGTTTTGCGAAAGGTTTGGAATACAAAATCTTCAAAAACACATTAATCGCGAAAGCCTTAGCAAAAACAGGTAACGATTATACTCCATTTGATGCTGAAGTCTTGACGGGCATGTCAGGTATCATTTTCTCACCAGAAGATGCTAAAGTACCTGCTAAGTTGATCAAAGAATTCAAAAAAGCAGCTGGAAAGGATAAAATCACATTCAAAGGAGCATCCATCGAAGGTGGCTTGTACATTGGCGAAGGTCAATTGTCAGCACTAGAGAACATCAAGTCGAAGAACGAGATGATTGGAGAAGTTATTGGCTTATTGCAATCGCCTGCTAAAAATGTTGTTTCAGCATTGCTTAGTGGTGAGAAGAAATTGGCTGGTCTCGTTAAGACTTTGTCTGAGCGTCCTGAATAATTTTAACACGTTTAATCGGAGCTTAGCTCCAACAAATAATTAATTCTTAACAATTAAATTTTCAAAAAATGGCAGATTTAAAAGCGTTCGCTGAGCAATTAGTGAACTTAACTGTAAAAGAAGTAAATGAATTAGCTACTATCCTTAAGGATGAGTACGGTATCGAACCAGCTGCTGCTGGTGCTGTTATGGTTGCAGGTCCTGCAGCTGGTGGTGGCGCTGACGGTGGAGATGCTGCAGCAGAGAAATCATCTTTCGATGTGATCTTGAAGTCAGCAGGTCCTAACAAATTAGCGATCGTTAAATTAGTAAAAGACTTAACTGGTTTAGGTTTGAAAGAAGCTAAGGATGTAGTTGATGCTGCTCCAAAGGCTGTTAAAGAAGGTGTATCGAAAGACGAAGCTGAAGGTTTGAAGAAATCTTTAGAAGAAGCTGGTGCTGAAGTTGAATTGAAATAATTCAATTACCTGATTTATTAAAAAAGGGAATGGCAACATTCCCTTTTTTTTGGTTTATTTGATATTTGAATAGAAAGAGAACATGCGCGACATTATCCAACTCCTCCCCGATGCCATAGCCAATCAAATTGCGGCCGGGGAAGTCGTGCAACGCCCCGCATCCGTCGTCAAAGAACTCATGGAAAACTCCATCGATGCCGGCGCTACGTTCATCCAACTCATCATCAAAGACGCCGGAAAAGGCATTGTTCAAGTGGTCGACAATGGATCAGGCATGTCAGAAACCGACGCACGCATGTGCTTCGAACGACACGCCACTTCCAAAATCCGCAAAGCCGAAGACCTTTTCAGCATAACCACCATGGGATTCCGTGGCGAAGCCATGGCCTCCATCGCCTCCGTGGCGCAGGTAGAGTTAAAAACAAAAAGGGGCGACGATGAATTGGGGACCTCCATTAAAATCGATGGATCCGTTCTGAAAAGCCAAGAAAGCATTCAAACTCCCCAAGGAACTTCCATCGCGGTAAAAAACTTATTTTATAATATTCCTGCGCGCAGGAATTTCCTCAAATCTAATCCCGTTGAAACGCGTCATATTTTAGACGAATTCCAACGAATCGCCTTAGCTCATCCAGAAATCAAATTCTCCTTCATTCAAAATGACCAGGAAACCTATGCCCTCCCCAGCGAGAAATTAGGCAAACGAATTGTCGACCTCTTTGGAAAAAGCTACCGCGAACAATTAGCCGCCTGCGAAGAAAATACCAGCTATGTATCCATCAAAGGCTACGTAGGCAAACCTGAGCATGCGAAAAAAACACGCGGCGAACAATTCTTCTTCGTCAATGACCGCTTTATCAAAAACGCATACCTTAACCACGCCGTAATGAGCGCCTATGAGCGTTTATTACCCGATGGCTCCTTCCCCTTCTATGTTTTGTTTCTAAGCATCGATCCGGCGCATATTGACATCAATGTCCACCCGACGAAAACAGAGATCAAATTCGAAGACGAAAGGTCCATTTATGCCATTATTCAATCCGCTGTTCGCAAGACGCTCAGCATTCACAATCTGATTCCCTCGCTGGACTTTGATAGTAATGTGAATTTTCAAAATCCAAGTAATACCACCCATCGTCAAGAACCCCAATCGGCCTACAGCGATACCAGCCATAAACCGAAACCCGTTCAAGACGCTTGGAAAAAATTGTATGAAGGCCTACAGAATAACATCGATGCCTTCGAACAACAAGCCCCTCAAAATCAAGCTGCCCTATTCCCCTCTGCCATGAACGAATATAAAACCGTTCAGAGCAAGGCAAATGAGCGATCAGATACGAGCCCGCAAACCAGCTTTCAGTCCATTCAAGTCCTGAATAAATACATCGCCGTGAGTATTTCAAGCGGTTTGTTATTGATCGACCAAAAGCGTGCCTATCAACGCGTACTCTATGATCAGTTCATGGATAATTTGCAACGGAAGAATGGGGCGTCCCAACAACTATTGTTCCCTCAGGTGTTGAATATTAATCCGGCCGACCAGATTTTATTGAGCGAAATCACTGATGAGATCAATGACTTAGGATTCAGGTTACAGGTTTTGGCAAACGGTCAGATGGAAATGGTGGGTGTACCCGCAGAACTTGGGGATGAGGATGGTCAAAATCTTTTGGAAGGCATTTTAGAGCAACTAAAACATGCATCGGCAGACCTAACGGCACATCGGGCTGAAAAGATCGCTCAAACGATGGCAAACCGCTTCGCAGCACGTTATCACCAAAGAAGATTAAATGAACTTGAAATGCATGGCCTGATTGAACAACTATTTGCGAGTTCGAACCCGAATTCGTCCCCAAATGGCGAGTCAATTAGCCAGCTACTGAATGAGATGTCAATCAGCCAACTACTTGGCTAATTCCTCCGCACGATCACGCGCGGCATAAATGCCCTTTTGAAGACCTAAGCCCACCTCGTTTTCGGTAAATGTACGCAAGGCCGCTTCCGTCGTCCCGCCCTTTGAGGCTACAGCTTGAATCAATTCATCCAATGACTTATCGCTTGTCTGCATCAGATGATAAGAGCCCAGCATCGTTTGCTTGACGAGTAAGGCCGACATTGCGGGGTCGAAGCCCATGTTGATACCCGCATCAATCATCGATTTAATTAGATAAAAGAAATAAGCCGGACCACTACCACTTAATCCCGTTACGGCATCAATTAATGCCTCGTCATCAAGGAATACCGCACGGCCCGTCGAGTTTATCAAATTCTCCACTTTGCGGATATCCGCCAGACCAACAGCCGAGGCCGCCGCAAAGGCCGTCATACCCATTCCCAACAAAGCTGGGGTGTTTGGCATCGCCCGAACAATCAAATCATGTTTCAGCGTGGTTTGTAATTTCGCAATGGGAATACCTGCCATAATTGACAAAACGATTTGCTTTGCTTGCAACAAACCCGCTAATTCAGATGCTACGCTCGGATAATCTTGTGGTTTTACGGAAAGAATCACCAAGTCAACCGAAGAGATTTTATCCGAAATCGTATCCACCACGACACCCGCTTTTTGGCCCTGCAAAACTGCACCTCGCTCCTGATTCTTTTCAATCAATAACAAATCTTCCTTCTGAACTAAGTTGTATTGAATAAACGAGTTGGCAAAGGCCATTCCCATGTTACCACATCCAATGATTGCGATTTTCATACTAGCGATTTGAAAAAAGGTTTGCTAAAAATTGATTTAAGGAATCTCCGCGAAGTCCTTTGGCAACAATATTTCCTTGCGGGTCTACTAAATAAGTCATCGGTATCGAAGAAACTTGATAGGCCTGCGCCGCCACCGAATTCCAATATTGCAAGTCGGAAACATGCGGCCAAGTCAAGGAATCCTTTTGTATAGCGGCAATCCAGGCCGACTTCTCTTGATCTAAACTTACACCAAAAATCTCAAATCCCTTGTCTTTGAAAGCGGCATAAGTCTTGATGACGTTGGGGTTTTCGCGCCGACAAGGTCCGCACCAACTCGCCCAAAAATCAATGAGAACATATTTACCCCGGTAATCCGAAAGGCGCTTGATTTCACCTGTTGGGGAAGGTAAGGCAATCTCCGGAGCTTCTGAACCAATTGAAACCCCTTTCATGCGTTTGATATTTTCAAGGAAGGGTTTTACCTGAGGATGATTCGGGCGAACTTTCTTAAAGCGCTCTGCGATTTCCTCGAGTGTCGCAAATTCCTGGTCGGCGGGCAGAAAATTAGTTGCCCAAAGAGCCACTAAGTTTGTGCCCATGCTTGGAATTAATGCCTTGATTTTAGCAAATTGTTCCTGTTGGGCCGCATCAAATGCCTTCTGAATACGAGCTTGCTCGCCCGGTTTATCTTGCAATTCCTTCGTCCAAGCTTCAACCTTCACTTTTAGGGCATCCGTCAGGGCGATTATTTGATTCATAAATACGATGTTGGTTGCATCGCTTTTGATTTGAGATGTACCAGGCTTTTCAGGCGTGTTTCTACCATCGGCTTGGACAAATACTTTTTCGCCACCCTCGAGAATTACCAATACCTTTTGGGGATTAGGAACATCGAAGAAATTAATCAGATAAAAGCCCCCTTGGTCGAGTACTTTCCCTTTAAAAATCACTTGATGGTTCGCATCAGGAAGCAAAGAATCGATCTTGACCGCTTGACCGCGGCCATTGATCCATTCCAAATAAATCTTCCGCTGCGCCGCTACCTGATTAGCACGGACAGTCAGCTCAAAATCTTGCGCGAGGCCAAGAAATGAACAACTTAACAACCAGCATAGCAGGATCTTATTCATGATTTATGTTGTTGGAGCGCTTCGCTAACTAATTGATTAACTCGTTTCGGATCCGCCGTACCCTTCGAGCGTTTCATTACCTCACCAATAAATAAGGCAATTAGGCCTTTCTTTCCTTGGTGATACTCCTTGATTTTGTCGGGGAATGCAGCTAATGCAGCCTCAACAAAAGCCGGTAGCTCATCGGAGCTATCAAGATTCAACCAACCTTGTTCCTCCACAATTTGCTTAGGGGATTTGGTTGGAGCGGACAAGCATAGTCCAAACAACTGCTGAACAGCCAAATTATGTGTAATGATTCCTTGCTCAACGAGTTCGACGATCTCGACCAATTTCGCTGGAGTCAATTCAAAATCTTGGATACTGAGCCCTTTGTCATTTAAATGAGATTTCACGGGACCCATTAACCAGTTCGCGACAGGTTTGTAAGACTTCGTTAATTGAGCCGCAGCTTCAAAATATAAGGCCATTTCGCGCGTTTCAGAAAGGAAATGAGCGTCATAAGCCGATAAATGATAGAGGTCAATAAACTTTTGCTCTTGTTCCCAAGGAAGCGTAGGCATTTGTTTACGAATATCAGAAAGCCAATGTTCTGAAATTTCCAACGGAGCCAAATCAGGTTCTGGGAAATAACGGTAATCGTTCATGGTTTCTTTCACGCGCATGCTGTGGGTTTTCCCCGTATGGGCATCAAACGTGCGCGTTTCTTGAATCAATTTTTCCCCTTTGAGGAGAGCCTCTTCTTGTCGGCGACATTCATACTCAATCGCACGCTGAATATTTCGCAGGGAGTTCATATTCTTGATCTCCACTTTGGTCCCAAGTGTCTTTGTTCCTTTCGGCCGAAGTGAAATATTAACATCGGCACGGAGAGAACCTTCTTCCATATTTCCGTCGCAGATACCCAGGTAACGAACGAGTTTGCGCACTTCGGAAACCATGGCAAAAGCCTCTTCAGCGGAGTGAATAGCTGGCTCGGTCACCATTTCAATGAGCGGGGTACCGGCACGATTGTAGTCGATAAAACTAAATGGATTATCGCCTTCATGAAGTGATTTACCCGCATCTTCTTCTAGGTGAATGTGATGAAAGGGAAGGGATTTGACACCTTCTGCCAAATGCACTTGAATAGACCCTCCGATACAAATGGGGGTTTTATCTTGGGTGATTTGATAGCCTTTCGGAAGATCAGGATAAAAATAATTTTTACGGTCGAAATTTTGCCAACGGGCTATTTCACAGCCAAGGGCGAAGCCCATTTTGATCGCAAATTCGACGGCTTTTTTATTCAAATGGGGCAATGTGCCTGGATGGCCTAAGGTAATCGGGGAAATTAGCGTATTAGCATCCCGACCAAAGCGAACGGGGTCGCTGGCAAAAATTTTGGAATCCGTCTGCAATTGGGCATGAATTTCAAGACCAATTACGGGTTCATAGATCGAGGATTGAAAAGTACTCACAAATTTTTTGGCTAATACGATAAAAAGTAGGTAAAGATAATAAAAAGCTTGGCGAATATCGCCTACGAAGCTTTCATTTTACACGTACAGGCCGATTTGTGTTTATAATTAACCCAGTAAGCATAGGCGACCGAACAGCCCAATAAAACACCAAAAATCCAATTGTAATTTTGGCTTCCCAAAAGGACTTCGAGAACTTTTAAACCGAGCGCAATTCCTAAAAAATATAAGGGCTTTAAGCGTTGATGCTTTTGATAATCTAAAATGAGTATGTAGGCGGCTAAACCAAAGCTAGATAGGACAAGCGACCATTCCACCCATGGGGAGAATGCTAAGGAACCCAAAATATAAGGTGCAAAGAAAATCACCAGGGGCATCGTTAAACAATGCACCGCACATAGAAAAGAAAGGAATAAACCAAGCTTTTCCATCGGGATCATTTCTTGCACACGTTTATATTTAGACATTTACCTAACTATTTAATAGATACCGGAAATTCCACATCTAGGTCGGTGGACCCTGCCTCTTCTGAACCATTTTTCGTGGCTTTTCCATTAACTGGCGGCTGGTGCTTTAAAATAAGTTGGAACTTCCCATTTCCAGCAGCAAATTGGGATTTCACTTCGGATTTTAAACCAATACCCAGACCATTCTTATCAAGATCTTTGATTTTGTGCGATAATAAACCAACAGGAGTAGTTTTAAAAACAAAAAGATGCACATCACCTTCCTCAGCAATCTCCTCTGTAATATCAAAGGCCGGTTTTTTTGTCTCATCCAACAGAGAAATATCTAAATCATAGGTATTACCCTTATCGAGTACAATAGGATCAATGGAATCTACGACACCATCCCCTTGCGTATCACGCCAATAAAAAGTTTTTACGGGGCTCGAAGGACTTGTTATCGAGGTAAATTGAAGTTTAACCGTTGTAATTAGCTCGTTATCATCATGGGGTTCATGTTCTTCTTTTGAACAGCCAGAAAACAGCATTAAAAGCGCAGAAAGAATAAAAACTTGCTTCATTTTAGTATTAGTTGTTGAAATAGAGAGTAGATGAATTTAATCGGACACAAATATGCAACATTGTTGCAAAAGATGCAAGGGTAACGTTGAAAAAAATTAGAGGGAAGTGGTGAGAGGTAAGAACTAAGAGTTAAGAGCTAATCCTTTGGACTTAAAAAAACCAGGTAAGAGGTAAGAGGTTAGAGGTAAGAGCTAAGAGCTAAGAGCTAATCCTTCGGACTTATTCCCTTCGGACTATTGGAGAACTAAGAGTTAAGAACTAGGAGCTAATCCTTCGGACTAGAGACTAGCGACTAGTGACTTTTAGTCAAAAAAAAGACCCACACTTTTGGTGCAGGTCTGTTTGAATAACT
>JACCDJ011713246.1_pt1 | contig 11700 bp, 10 predicted proteins | sample 7444481 | NCBI WGS metagenome assembly JACCDJ01 (sample SAMN15323435, study PRJNA562643) | freshwater metagenome | isolation source: river surface water | place: USA:Blue River Watershed | collected 2017-08-15 | reverse complement strand
GATCACCCAAACGCACGCGATCAGACGCCGACATGCCAGGGCCACTGTCTTCCACCGTCAGCATGGGTTCGGGGCCGTCCTGCCAAGTGACTTGCAATTGGGCACCCTCGGGGCTGTAACGGCTTGCGTTGTCAACCAAGTTGCGAACCACGATCGACAACCATTCGGGTTTGACATTCAGCAACAATTTATCTGGCGCTTCAAAATTCAAGCTTTGGTGCTTGGCAATCCACGCGTGTCCAGACTCGGCCAATTGTTGTCGGGTTAGTGCAATCACATCGACAGCCTGCTGGCTGAGCGTGTCTTCATAACGCTCGGCAGCATCTAAGCGTGAAAGTTCTAACAGTTGTGAAATGAGCCGAGTTGCACGGTCACAGCCATCCATAAGGGCTTGCAATGCTTGCTTTTGCGCCCCTGCCTCTGTGGCGCCCATGGCCACTTGCGCTTGCATGCGAATGGCAGCCACAGGCGTTCTCAATTCATGGGCTGCATCTGAGGTGAATTGACGTTCGTTGGCCATTTGAACTTCAACCCGTTTGAACAATTGGTTCAAAGCTTGCACCAAGGGTTGGACTTCTTTGACGGCCTTGGCTTCTTCAAGTGCTTGCAAGGATGCAGCTTTGCGCAAGCCAATTTCTTGACTCAAATGCCGCAGAGGTCCTAGGGATACGCGAATAGACCACCATATGAACAAAGCCATTAGCGGAAAGACCAAAAGTAATGGCACGATGGCACTTTCTAGGCCCGCATACAAAATATCTTGACGGTATTTACCAAGCTCGGCAACATGGATCCACACGTCTTTTTCTTGCCCCTGCGTACTGAAAATTCGCCAGACGTCCCCATCGACCTTGCGATCAATGAGACCACTCTCGCCAGGTTGCCTAAAAGGTGTTGTGGGCGCTTTTTCTGAACGCGCAACAAGCTGACCTTCATGCCAAACTTGATAGGCTACACGAGGCTGGTATTTGTGCAGGGTGGGACTGGTGGTGAAGTCCCTGTCGTTTTCGTGGCCATCACCCGACTGAACAACGAGGAAAGAAGCTGTTTGAGCCAGATGGGCATCGAGCAATTCATTGAGTTCGTGATCGGTTTCATACCAAGTCAGGCCCAACACCAACAACCATGCTGCAGCCGTGACCAACAACAAAGATGCAAGGAGACGAGATTGCAGCGAAGGACGCTTGTCAGTTGAGTGCATGGCCTATTTTGGCATGACGTAACCCACGCCACGAATGGTTTGAATGAGGTCATTGCCCAACTTGCGCCGCAAATGATAGATGTGCACCTCAACCGTATTGCTGCTAACTTCGGTGCCCCAACTGTAGAGGTGTTTTTCCAATTGCTCACGGGTTAAGACATGACCCGCATGCATCATGAAGGTGAACAACAGGTCAAACTCTCGAGCAGACACATCAACTGGCTGGCCCTTTAGACTGACCACCCGCGCTGTCGAATTGAGTTGGACATCCTTGACACTGATGGTGCTTTGAATTTCACCATGGGAACGTCTGACCAATGCACGCAATCTTGCAGCCAACTCTAACAAGTCGACAGGCTTGATCAAATAATCGTCAGCGCCAGCGTCCAGCGCTTCAATGCGATAAGACACCGCATCTTGCGCCGTCAAGATCAGGACGGGTGTTTTGATTTTCTTTTGACGAACTTTTTGGAGGCACATCAAGCCATCTTGGCGCGGCATACCCATGTCCAAAATAACCGCCTCGTGCACCTGTGTCATCATTTCTCGCTCGGCAGCCACACCATCTCGCACCCAGTCCACCTGAAAGCCGTGCTGCCCCAGGCCCGTTTTGAGGCCTGAACCCAATGTTTCATCGTCTTCTGCCAACAATACACGCATGGTGTGGATTTGCCTCAGGTCAATTGAAAAAACAAGAACGACACGACTGCCATGCCAAGCAAGACGGCCACCCACACATGATTGCTTTGGGCCACATCGGGACCCGCGCCATCGCGGCGGCCCGTCCACATGGGACGCAAACCTTGTGATTTTTTGCTGAGTACCATTAGCATGACCAAAGCGATGTGCAAAAGTACAGCCATTAATAAAAAATTGCCAAAAAACTCGTGGATTTCAGACATCCAATCGCCACTGATTTCATTGTAGATCGCATAACCCGAAAGCGTGATGAAAATAGAAATCAGGAATGTACTGAAAGCGGCCAGCGTTAAAACAATGGAAGACCACTTGCGAAAAGTTTGGGCGTTCCACTTCAACACGGCCTCTGGAAAATTCTGAAAGTCATTTTTAAGTTCCTTCAGGGCTTCCAGCTTTCGCCAAGCAACGCTGAGCCTAGATTGACGGGGACCGAACATTCCCCAAAGCAAACGAAACACAACCAAGCCAAACAAGGTATAGCCCAAGCTCACGTGCAGCAGCCTGAATCGCTCGCTTTCAGCCGTCATGTAAGCCCCTACAAAAGAGAGCGCCATGAAGGTGTGAAACAAACGCATGGGCATTTCAACAATGCGCCTGCTGGGTGTGCAGGTCTTGGCGGATGGTGCCAATGTATTCAAGGTGTGATGAGTCATGGTGATTACTTTTTCCGAGTACTTGGGAGGTCCATCAAAGCGGAATGCGGACACGGTCGTCTTCAAAGTCGCCCATGTCTGCGCCTTGGTGGCATGCTTGACATTGCGCTTTGCCATTGATTGACTTGCGCGTCCAAACGGCTTTGTCGATCTTGCGGTGCTTCTTTTCAAACCATGTGGTGGTGGTCAACCTGTCGCCGGGTGATGAAGCCTCAACTCGCTTGTAGGTACCGCCTTGCGCTTGCAGCCAAGCGCCAATTTGACGTTCTGTTGCTTTGTCTAAGGATGCATCTGTGCCGTAATGCTTGTCTAAACCGCCCATGATGCGTTGCCATGACGGTTTAGACAGCATTGCTGGGGGATAAGCCATGTGACAAGATGCGCATTCAGTTTTATAGGCTGGCAACACGGTGGTGGACATGAGGGGTTTGTCAGCCATGGCCAGAGGCAACGTGCCAAACACCAAGGCGGCACAGAGGCAGACTCGCTGGGTCCAATTGTGAAAAGTCATTTCAAGTCCTTCAGGTAAGCCACAACATCTGCCTTTTCCAACGGCGTGCATTCTCGGTTCAGCACGTCTTTGCAGTTTCTGCGGAACCACTTTTCAACTTTGGCCGAATCAGAAAATCGCTCGGCGTTGACCATGGGCGCCAATGGCAAAATGGGTTTGCCCGTGCTGGCATGTCGACCAGGCAACAAGGGCGACGCGCCGTGGCAAGAAGCACAGCTCAATTCATTGACCGACTTGGCATTGAAAAAATGTTGCCCACGCAGGCGGTCGGCCTTTTGTCCAGCCGCTTGCTGATACTGCGTTAAGAGCGCATCAGGATTGGTATCGCCTGCAATTGCTGAACCGATCCAGAACACAGCAACGACAACAGCCCATAAGCTGCGACGTAAATACAAGGTAGGTGATGAAGTCATGACGTGATGTTGACCAGGTCATCTGAAGCCATTCTTAAGAGCTCATCAGAATTGAAAGCTGCAGGCCATGAAAAAAGCCGCGCTTCTTGCGAAACGCGGCTTTTTTGTTGAGGACTGAGTGGATCAGTTTGGCACTTTGCCTTCCACGCCTTTGACGTAGAACTTGATACCGCCCAAGAACTTGTCGTCAGCCACAGCGTCTTTGGCCAACACTTCTTTGCCGTCCTGGCCCACGATAGGACCCTTCCAGATGGCGAAGCTGCCGTCTTTCAGACCGGCTTTGATTTCTTCCACTTTCTTCTTGGCATCTTCAGGCACGTCGGCTGCAACAGACACCATGTCGATAGCGCCTTCTTTCACGCCCCACCAGCTTTGGCCAGTCGACCATTTGCCTTCGAGGGCTTCACCCACGGCCTTGATGTAGTAAGGTGCCCAGTTGATGACCGCAGAACCCAAGTGAGCCTTAGGACCGTAGGCTGTCATGTCGGAATCCCAACCGAAAGCACGCTTGCCCATTTTTTCGGCAGTTTGCAACACAGCAGGTGAATCGGTGTTTTGCATCAACACGTCAGCGCCGCCGTTGATCAAAGCGGTTGCTGCTTCTGTTTCTTTGGGTGGATTGAACCAGTCGTTCACCCACACCACTTTGGTCTTCACTTTAGGATTGACTGACTGTGCACCCATTGTGAAGGAGTTGATGTTGCGAATCACTTCAGGAATTGGGATAGAGGCCACAACGCCCAAGGTGTTGGTCTTGGTCATCTTGCCTGCAATCACGCCAGCCATGTAAGCACCTTCGTAGGTGCGGCTGTCGTAGGTGCGCATGTTGTCGGCGGTTTTGTAACCGGTGGCATGCTCAAACTTGATTTCTTTGTTGTCGGCGGCGACTTTCAACATGGGTTCCATGTAACCGAAAGTGGTACCGAAAATGAGTTTGTTGCCTTGACCGGCCAAGTCACGGAAGACGCGCTCTGCGTCAGCGCTTTCTGGCACTTTTTCAACAAAGCTGGTGACGATTTTGTCGCCGAATTGTTTTTCAAGGGCCTTGCGCGCATTGTCGTGTGCAAATGTCCAGCCACCGTCGCCCACAGGGCCAACGTAGGCAAACGCCACTTTCAGGGGTTCAGCCTTGGCTGCAGCGGCAGGCTTGGCCTCTTCTTTTTTGCCGCAAGCTACCAAAGCAGCTGCTGCAACGAGGGAGATCGCGGCGATTTTAAGAACCGACCGCTTGTTCAGTACTGTCATGAAATTTCCTTTATGGATGAACAGGGTTGCACGAGAAAAAACATTATGAACCGGGATGGAAGGGTTTGCCTAGTGAAGCTGGCATGTTGATGCGAATCCAAGCCGGATTTCGTGAGATCAGCGCCAGCACCACAATGGTGGCAATGTACGGCAAAGCCGTCAGCCACTGGCTGGGCACTTGCACGCCCAAACCTTGCAAGTGGAATTGAAGCATGGTGACCCCACCAAACAAATAAGCACCAAGCAAAATCCGAGCCGGTCGCCAGGTTGCAAAGGTGGTCAAGGCCAAAGCAATCCAGCCCTTGCCGGCCACCATGCCCTCAACCCAAAGCGGCGTATAGGCAATCGAGATGTAGGCACCTGACAAACCGCACAAAGCGCCACCAGCCACCACCGCATAAAAACGAATGCGACGCACCGAATAGCCCAGTGCATGCGCCGATTCGGGGGATTCGCCCACCGATCTGAGCACCAAACCTGTGCGAGTTTTGTAGAAGAACCACATCAACCCAAAGACAAAAGCAATCACGCCATAGACCAGGGGGTGCTGCTTGAAGAAGGCAGAACCCACGAGAGGAATGTCCGCCAAAAATGGGATTTCAAAGCTGGGGCGCTGGGGTAACTTTTCTTGGACATAGCCAATGCCCACAAACGCAGAAAAGCCCACACCAAACAAACTGAGCGCCAAGCCTGTGGCGTATTGGTTGGTGCTAAGGTAAATCACCAAGACACCAAAGACAGCGGCCAACACAGCCCCCGCACCCATGCCCGCCAAAAAACCTAGCCAATCACTGCCGGTGTGCACCACGGTTGCAAAGCCTGCAATGGCCGCACACAACATCATGCCTTCGGCGCCCAGGTTGACCACCCCCGCTCTTTCGTTGATCAGCAAACCCAGGGCAGCAATGGCCAAGACCGTGCCTGCATTCAATGTGGCCGCAACCAACAATGCGTACGATTCCATCACACCCTCCTGCTCTGCCAACGCAGGCGATAGGCCACCAGCGTGTCACACGCCAACAGACTGAACAACAACAAGCCTTGGAACACGCCTGTGATGGACTTGGGCAATCCCATGCGCGACTGCGCCAGTTCACCGCCAATGTAGAACATGCTCATGAGCACTGCCGAAAACACCATGCCCACAGGATGCAAGCGCCCCACGTAGGCCACGATGATGGCGGCAAAGCCATAGCCAGCAGGCACATAAGGCGTTAATTGGCCTAAAGGGCCCGCCACTTCAAGGGCACCGGCCAAACCGGCGGCACCGCCCGATACCAACAAGGCGGTCCACAAAGCCCTGCGAGAAGAAAAGCCAGCATAGCGTGCAGCGGCTGGCGCCAACCCGCCCACTTGCTGCGCAAAGCCTGCACGCGTTCTGAACAAAAAGATCCAGACAGCCGCCACACCGATCAGCGCCAAAATGAGGCCCACACTGACGCGAGAGCCCGACATGAGGCGAGGAATTTGGGTGACCGCTTCAAAGGTTTTGGTTTGCGGAAAGTTGTACCCCGCTGGGTCTTTCCAAGGACCATAGACCAAGTAGCCCAGCACCATGTCAGCCACATACACCAGCATCAAGCTGACCAAAATCTCGTTGGCGTGAAACTTGTCCCTGAGCCAAGCGGTGATCGAGGCCCAAAACATGCCGCCCGCAACACCCGCCAAAACAACGGCCACCACAATCCAACGGCCTGTTTCTTTGTCGGCCAGCATGGCCACACCACCAGCGGCCACAGCACCTATAACAAACTGGCCTTCAGCGCCAATGTTCCAAACATTGGAGCGATAACAAACTGCCAAGCCCAAAGCAATGACCAACAAGGGCGTGGCTTTGACCATCAATTCGCCCAAGGCATAGGCCGACTTAAGGGGCTCCCAAAAAAACATTTGCAGGCCACGCACTGGATCTTTGCCCAGCAGCACAAACAAACCAATGCCCAAGGCCACCGTGATGGCCAAGGCCAACAAAGGGGAGGCATAACGCCACACCTTGGAGTCCTGAGGACGCAACTCAAGCTTGAGCATGGGCCTCCCACAAACCACTCATCCACTCACCAATTTGCGCAACGGTGGCCTCTTTTCGGTCAATCGAGGGAGACAACTTGCCATTGGCCATGACATACAGGCGGTCAGAAATCTCAAACAGCTCGTCCAACTCTTCACTGACCACCAACACCGCACAACCGGCATCGCGAAGCGCCAGCAACTCGCCGCGAATTTGCGCAGCTGCGCCAACGTCCACACCCCAAGTGGGTTGGGACACCAACAGCACTTTGGGGTTGGCATCGATCTCTCGGCCCACAATGAATTTTTGCAAATTACCGCCCGACAAAGACTGCGCGGCAGCTTGTGTGCCATTGGCTTTGACGTTGAAGCGGTCGATGATATTTTGGGCTTGTGTTTGCAGCACTTGCGTGTGAATCCAGCCACTCTGAGCAATGGCCTCACCGCGTGTGAGCAGCATGTTTTGCGCCAAACTTAGCGAGGGCACAGCACCGCGGCCAAGGCGCTCTTCTGGCACAAAATGCAAACCCGCTTGGCGGCGCTCGTCTGGCCCTGAATGGCCAACTGCTTGCCCTTGCAATTGAATCTTTTGGGCTTGTGCACGCGTATCCTCACCCGACAAGGCATACAACAATTCACGTTGACCATTGCCAGAGACGCCGGCAATGCCCACCACCTCACCGGCACGAACCTGCAAACTGACTTGCGACAAATCGACGCCGAATTGGTCTTCTTTGGGCAAAGACAAATTCTTCACTTCAAACAACACAGCGCCTGGCTGGCGGTCTTGGTAAGTAAGGGCTGGCGGCTCTGCGCCAATCATCAAGCGACTGAGCGACGCATTGGATTCTTCACGGGGATCGCAGACACCCGTCACTTGGCCGGCTCGAAGCACCGTACAGGCCGTGCACAGTTCGCGGATTTCATGCAATTTGTGGCTGATGTAGAGCAAGCTACAGCCTTGGCTGACCAATTTCTTAAGCACCACAAACAGCTTGTCCACCGCTTGGGGCGTGAGTACCGAGGTGGGCTCATCCAAGATCAGCAATTGAGGCTCGGTAAGCAAGGCCCGAATGATTTCAACCCGCTGCATTTCGCCCACGCTTAAGGTGTGGACTGGACGGGAAGGGTCAATGTCCAAGCCGTATTCGGCCGCTTTCAAACTGATGCGGGCCGTGACTTCTGAAAGTTTGAGCGACTTGTCCAAACCCAGCCAGACATTTTCAGCCACGCTGAGGGTGTCAAACAAACTGAAATGTTGAAACACCATGCTGATGCCCAAAGCACGGGCTTGCTGGGGATTGCGAATGTGAACGGGCTGGCCGTTGTATTGAATTTCACCCTCATCCGGCTTGACAGAGCCGTAGATGATCTTCATGAGGGTGGATTTGCCAGCGCCGTTCTCGCCTAAGACGGCATGTGCTTCACCCGGTCTCACCGACAAGGACACCGAGCGATTGGCGACCACGCCGGGGTACCGCTTGGTGATGTTGGACAGTGACAGTCGCGCTGGCTCAGGGGAATGCATGGAATTCTCAAAGTTCGATAAATTCTATCGATCTTTGAGACCCCAAGCCTCCCAAGCGGGGTGAATCTTTTTAAATACCTGCCAAGGACTGCAAACCCGTGGGATCGAGCAGGTTCAGCACCCTGCCGCCGCCACTGATGAGCTTGCGCTCCCTCAAATGCTTGAGCAGCCGTGAGAAAGTTTCAGGGGCAATGCCCAGTTGTGCGGCAATGAGTCGTTTGCGGTCTCGCAAGATGACCGCCATGCTGCCCTGTGCATCGGTAGGTTCGGCGTGCCGCAGCAGCCATTCGGCAAAACGGGCATCGGCATCCTTGGCCAAACGGCTCACAGCCACCTCGATCTGCTGCCTTTGGGCTTTGGCCAAATCCAGCATGAGGGTGTGCACCGGTTCGGGCAAGTTCTTCAAATGACTTTTGAATTGCCCCAAAGGCATAGCCTGGAGGGTCACAGGGCTTTCGGCCAGCGCATCGACAGCGTGCGGTAGCCCCAACATAGTAGCCGCAGCCTCCAGCCAAAAGGGACCTTCCACCACGCCCAGTTGATGCACCATTTCACCGTTCTCAATCACCCCGAAGGCAACACGGCCACTGAGCAAATGCAAAGCCTTGCTGGCCGCTTGACCCCGTCGCAACAAGACCGTGCCAACTGGCAGGTCTTCAGCCGGAGTGGGGATGATGGTGAGAACGCGATTCAACATGCGCCGAATTTGCCAGAGCCTTGGCTCGGGCGTGTTGACGCACATCAATCATTTGTCACAACACCAAAATGGCGCGGAAGTCGTTCACATTGGTGTGCGTGGGCCCCGAAAACACCAAATCGTTGAGTGCCTGGAAATAACCGTAGGCGTCGTTGCAGCCCAAATGCTCGTCCAAATTGACGCCCGCCTGCTGCGCCCTAAGCAAGGTGTCTGGGGTCACCATGGCGCCAGCGTTGTCTTCAACCCCGTCAATGCCGTCGGTGTCTGCAGCCAAAGCCCACACACCAGCTTGCGCTTGCAGTCCCTGTGCCAAACCCATGCAAAACTCGCCAGCGCGTCCGCCGCGCCCTTCTCGTGGCTTGGCCCCGCCTTTGCTGGCGTTGTTGCGAACTGTGACAGTGGTTTCGCCACCGCTCAAAATGACACAGGGCTTGACGAAGGGACTTTTGCCATGTGCACTGGCGCGCGCCAAGGCTGCATGAACTTTGCCCACTTCGCGCGATTCACCTTCAATTTCGTCGCTCAACACATAGGCCCGCAAACCTTTGGACTCTGCCAAGGCAGCGGCGGCCATCAAAGATTGTTGAGGGGTTGCAATGAGGTGAACCGAGGTGTTGGCAAACATGGCATCACCTGGCTTGGGAGATTCCCAGGCACCACTTTCCAAAGCCTGTTTCACCGCAACTGAAATCTCGATGTTGTAGCGCTGCAAAATGTCGAGGGCGTCTTGGCACGTGGTGACGTCGGGCACCGTGGGGCCACTGGCAATCACGGAAGGGTCGTCGCCTGGCACATCACTGATGGCCAAGGTCACCACCTTCGCAGGTGCGCAGGCTGCAGCCAAACGCCCCCCTTTGATGCGAGACAAGTGTTTGCGGACACAGTTCATTTCGCCAATGTTGGCACCGCTTTTCAACAGCCCCTGATTGATGCTTTGTTTTTCAGCCAAGCTTAAGCCTTCGGCCGGCAAAGTGAGCAAGGCAGAGCCTCCACCGGAGATTAAAAACAAGACCAAGTCATCCTTCGTCAAACCTTTTGTCAGCGCCAAAATTTCTTCGGCTGCAGCCAGTCCTGCGGCATCGGGTACGGGGTGTGAGGCTTCGACCACTTTCAAGCGGGGCGCCACGCCTTCAGGGCGTTGGGGGGTATGACCGTAACGGGTGACCACCATGCCCGACAAAGGCGCATCTTGGGGCCACAAGGCTTCGACGGCATGGGCCATGGCACCGGCCGCTTTGCCTGCGCCCAAAACCAGGGTACGACCTTTGGGTGCAGCAGGCAAGAACGCAGGCGTGTTTTCCAAAGGCAGCGCCCTGGTCACGGCGGCATCAAACAATTGGCGCAAAAAAGTGCGGGGGCTTGACGCAATGTCGGGGTGAATTGAAATGGGATCACGCATGCAGCAGAGTGTAGTGTCTGACTTGAGTCCGATCAATTTCTTCGTGCAAAATCATTGCCATGACCACCTTGCTCATTCACAACGCACACACCAGCGCCACGCTGAACGACGCGGGCGATGAACTTCGCAACGCCTCCATCTTTGTCAGAGACAACTGCATCGAAGCCATTGGCCCTGCCGACAGCTTGCCCAAAACAGCAGACAAAGTGATCGACGCCCAACACCATGTGGTGATTCCCGGCATGGTGAACACACACCACCACATGTGTCAAAGTTTGACGCGGGCCATTCCAGCGGTCCAAAACGCCGAGTTGTTCAGCTGGCTCACAGGCTTGTATCCCATTTGGGCAGGTCTGCAGCCCGAGATGATTTACGCCAGCACGCAAACTGCCATGGCCGAATTGCTGCTGTCGGGTTGCACCACCAGCAGTGATCATTTGTACATCTACCCCAATGGCGTGAAGTTGGACGATTGCATTGCCGCTGCCCAAGAAATTGGGATGCGTTTTGTCGCCACCCGCGGCAGCATGAGTGTGGGCCAGTCCAAAGGCGGCCTGCCACCCGACCGTGTGGTGGAACAAGAAGACGCCATCTTGAAAGACACGCAGCGCCTCATTGAAACCTATCACGATGCCTCACATGGTGCCATGACACAAGTCGCTGTGGCACCCTGCTCGCCTTTCAGCGTCAGCCAAGACCTCATGCGATTGTCGGCAGAGATGGCACGCCACTATGGCGTTCGCCTGCACACGCACTTGGCCGAAAACGACCATGACATTGCCTACAGCCTCGAGAAGTTCAATCGCACACCCACGCAATATGCCGAAGACCTCGGTTGGTTGGGCGACGATGTGTGGCATGCCCACTGCGTCAAACTCGACGACGAAGGCATCTCACTCTTTGCCGCTACGCGCACCGGTATTGCACACTGCCCATGCAGCAACATGCGCTTGGCCAGCGGCATTGCCCCTATTCGCAAAATGATCGAAGCCGGCGTACCCGTGGGCTTAGGCGTTGACGGTAGCGCCAGCAACGATGCGGCGCACATGGTGAATGAAGCACGACAAGCCATGTTGCTGGCCAGACTGCGCAAGTCGCTTGAAGCCCCGCAAGTCAATGCCGAAGGCAAAACCATTTTTGGCTGCGACACCGCCCCCATGGAAATGACGGCGCGCGACGCACTGCGCTTGGCCACGCGCGGTGGCGCCGAGGTCTTAGGCCGCAAGGACATTGGGCAGTTGACGGTGGGTTACTGTGCCGACATGGCCTTGTTTGATTTGCGCAGCCTCAGTTTTGCTGGAGGCGCCGTCCATGATGCCATTGGCAGTTTGATGTTGTGTGCCAGTG
>JACCDJ010213425.1_pt1 | contig 11703 bp, 9 predicted proteins | sample 7444481 | NCBI WGS metagenome assembly JACCDJ01 (sample SAMN15323435, study PRJNA562643) | freshwater metagenome | isolation source: river surface water | place: USA:Blue River Watershed | collected 2017-08-15 | reverse complement strand
CCCCGCCTGGGGTTCGCTCGCCGCGGAGGTCCGCGCCCTGCCCGTCGGCGACCATGGCCTCCGTCCATGGCAAGGCCCGACCCCCTGGAGCAAGACTCCCTGACCCCCGAACGCTTCGGACACTGTCCGGCGCTCTGGCTCGCCCTCCCTCTCCTGCTCGGCTGTTCGGCCGACGCCTGCTTCGGCTTGCCCCCGGGCCCTTGTCTCGCGCTCGGGACGGCCGCCGCGGCCTTCGCCTGGGGGAGCCGGCGACATGTGGTGCTCTCGGGCGTCCTGCTCGTCGTCGCGGGCGCGACCCTCGGCGCCGCGTGGCATCATCTCCGGACGCCGCCGCAGGAAACCGTCGTCGTCCGCCGACCGTTCGTCGAACTGCCGGTGACGATCGAACGCGCCGCGCCGCGCACGGAAGGCGACGGATGGTCCGGCCTGGGTTGGATCACCGACCGCGACGGCCCTTTCTTCCGGCGACGCGTCGCCCTCTCCGTGCGCGGCGAGTGTCCGGCCGAAGGCGCCGAACTCATGATCGCCGGCGGCCTGAGCGCGCTCGCTGCGGACGCCTCCGGCTACGACGCGTGGCTGCGCTCGCAAGGGGCGACCTTGAAGCTGCGCGGCGGCCGCGTGCTCGGCGAACTCGCGCCGGCGTCGCGCTTCGCCGTCTGGCGACAAAACCAGCAGCGGCGCCTGGATGCGTGGCTGCGCCACATGCCTTGGTCCGACCCGGACGGCGGCGCGCTGCTCGCCGCGACGATGCTGGGGCGCACGGCGCTGCTGCCCGCGGAAGCCAAGGCGGCCTTCGCGGCGACCGGCACGTTGCACCTGTTCGCGATCAGCGGCCTGCATATCGCGGGGATGGCGGCCGCCCTGCTCTGGCTCGCGCGGCGCGCGCGGCTCCCCGAAGTGCCGGCCGGCGTGGCGATCCTTGTCCTTCTCTGGCTTTACGTACAGGTGACCGGCGCGTCGCCTTCGTCCGTCCGCGCATGGATCATGGCCGCCTTCCTCTGGGGTGGCCGCGTGGGCGAGCGAGATACGCCTGCGTTGCAGTCGCTGGCGCTCGCCTGCGCCGTCACGCTCCTCCTCGCGCCCGAAGCGTGCGCCGACGCCGGCTTCCAGCTCAGCTATGCGGCGGTGCTCGGCATCATCGTCGCCGGCGGTCCGGCCGCGGACCTCTGCGCGCGACCGACGGAAGAAGAACGTCTCACGCCGGCGGCTTCACGGACCTCAACGCAGAAGCTGCGCTGGCGCGCGCGGCGCTTCCTGCTCGGCGGACTCTGCGTCTCGCTTGCGGCGACGCTCGCGGGTGCGCCGCTGACGCTCGGGCACTTCGGCGTCGCGAGCTGGGGCGGCGTCGTCGTGAACCTCGTGCTCGTGCCGCTTTCGGAAATCCCGCTCATGCTCGGCATGGCTTCCATCGCCTGCGGCGTGGGCGATTGGCTCGCCACCCCAGCGAGCTGGCTCAACGGCATCGCCGGGGCATGGTTGCACGCGATGACCTGGATCGCCCAGGCCTGCGCGCTGGTTCCGGTCATCAACCTCGAACTCACCCTGCCGCATCGCTGGCTAGGCCCGGCGGGGAGCGCGCTACTGGCGGCCGCGTTCCTCTCACAGGCTCAGGCGAAAAGCCTGGGCCGGCTGCTCGGGGTGCCGGCGGCGATCCTGCTCGGCTGGGGTCTGGCCGTCTTTTTGCTTCGTATCCTAACCTGACCTTGCCAGCGGTCCTCAGGCGGAAAAAGTCCGCTCATGACTCAGTTCTCGTTCCGCACGCTCGCCGCGCTCGCGTTGGCCGCGTCCACGTCCCTCAGCCCCGCCGCTCCGCAGGAATGGTCCGGCATCTACCCCGAACTCGCCTACTTCAACAACGAAGGCGAATGCGGCACCGGCGCCGTCGTGCCCTGGGCCGATCGCCTCTGGGTCATCACCTACGGCCCGCACCTGCCTTACGGCTCGAGCGACAAGCTCTACGAGTTCACGCCGGACCTGCGGCAGATCGTCCGCCCCGAAAGCGTCGGCGGCACGCCGGCGAACCGCATGATCCACAAGGAGTCCAACCAGCTTGTCATCGGACCCTACTTCATCGGCGCCGACCGCGAGGTGCGCGTCGTCCCGCCGAAGCTCATGCCCGGCCGCCACACCGGCAACGCCCGCCACCTCACGGACCCGGCGAACAAGGTCTACTTCGCGACCATGGAGGACGGCCTCTACGAAGTCGACGTCCGCACCCTCGCGGTCAAAGGCCTGATCAAGGAGATCAAGAACAAGCCCAAGCCCGGCCAGACCGCCGAGGTCAGCCCCGCGACGATCACGTCGACGCTGCCCGGCTACCACGGCAAGGGGCTCTACTCCGGCCAAGGCCAGGTCATCATCGCGAACAACGGCGAACAAAGCGCCAAGGCGCTCGTCGACCCGACGATCACGAGCGGCGCGCTCGGCTCCTTCAACGGCGAAGGCAACTGGACGCTCATCCGTCGCAATCAGTTCACCGAAGTCACCGGACCCGGCGGCCTCACCGGCAACGCCGACCCGGCCAAGGATCCCATCTGGACCGTCGGCTGGGATTTCCGCTCGGTCATCCTCATGGTGATGGAAGACGGCAAGTGGACGAGCTACCGCCTGCCCAAAGGCAGCCACTCCTACGACGGCGCGCACGGTTGGAACACCGAATGGCCGCGTATCCGCGACATCGGAGAAGAAGGCTCGCGCCTGATGACCATGCACGGGCTCTTCTGGAAGTTCCCGGCGAACTTCTCGTCCAAGCAGTCCGCCGGCATCGCGCCGCGCTCCGCCTACCTCAAGGTCATCGGCGACTTCACGCCCTGGCAGGGTCGCCTCGTCTTCGGCTGCGACGACACCGCCAAGTCCGAGTTCCTCAACAAGCGTCCCGCCAAGGGCGCGCTCGCCGGCCCCGGACAGTCGCAGTCCAACCTCTGGTTCGCTTCGTTCGACACGCCGGACAAGCTCGGCCCGGCCATCGGCCGAGGCAGCGTGTGGGTGGACGAACCCGTGCAAGCCGGCGTCGCCTCCGACCCATTCCTCCTCGCCGGCTTCGCCAAGCGCGCGGTGCTGCTGGAGCACGACGGTTCGGCGGCGGCGACCTTCACCCTGGAAATCGACGCCCTCGGCGACGGCCAGTGGAAGACCTGGCGCGAGGTCGCGCTCAAGGCCGACGAAGCGACGCGGTGGGTCGAGATCCCCGCCGCCGTCAGCGGCGCGTGGATCCGCGCCAAGGCCGACCGCGACATCGCGAAGGCGAGCGTCACCTTCCAATACGCCGCGAACGATGGCCGCGGCGTCGGGCGCGACGGACTCTTCAAAGGGCTCAGCAAGGCCGGCGACGCCTCGTCGCAAGGCGCGCTCCTGCTGACGCGCGGCGCGAACCTGCGCACGCTCGCGGTCCTGGCCGCGGACATCACGCCCGACAAGACCACGGTCGGCGACGCCTATGAACTCTCCGCCGACCTCAAGCTGACGAAGATGGCCGACCAGAAGGTCGCCGCCTTCGTCCAGAAGAACACCGAGATCCCGCAGGGCATCGTCACCGCCGACGCGGCCTCGGTCATCTTCGAGGAAAGCGGCGTCCGCTGGCGCCTGCCGCGTTCGGCTTCCCCGGCCCACGACGGCCTGCTCGCCCGCAGCGCGCTCCGCAAGGCGCGTGAAGTCTGCACCGAACGCGACATGCTCCAGGCCCACGGCACCTTCTACGAACTGCCCGCTCTCAACGCCAAGGGCGCGATCCGCATGCGCCCGATCGCGACCAGCGACGCGGCCGTCCATGACTACTGCTCCTACCGCGGCCTGCTCGTGCTGAGCGGCGTCTCGCCCGAAGCCGCCAAGGACGACCGCCACGTCATCCGCTCCGACGACGGCAAGGCCGCCGTCTGGGTCGGAGCCGCCGACGACCTCTGGAAGCTGGGCAAGCCGCGCGGCCATGGCGGCCCCTGGCTCAACACCACCGTCCAGAAGGGCGTCCCTTCCGATCCGTATCTCATGACCGGCTACGACAAGAAGAGCCTCAGGCTGACCAACCACGGCGCGAAGGCGGTCCGCGTATCGGTGCTGCTTGACGTCGCCGGAGACGGCCGAACCTCTGCTTATAAGGTCATCGAAGTCCCCGCCGGCGGCGAAGTCGCGCACGTCTTCGAATCCTGGCTCAACGCCTACTGGGTCCGCTTCGTGGCCGACGAGGACGCCGTCCTGTCCGCGCAGCTGACCTACGAATAATCGCAACCATCCGCGGTTTCCGCGGTTACAAAAGAAACTCCCATGCCGCTCCGTCTCCTCGCCCTGCTCGCCTTCGTCTCTCCGCTCTGCGCGGCCGACGCTCCCGCCACCCTCCTCGCCCAGCCGGACAAGGAGCTCGTCGGCGACCTGCTCACCAAGGACGCGAAGGCCGCCGACTGGAAGGTCGCCAAGGGCAAATGGGAGCGCACCGCTGACGGCACCCGCGTCGAGGAGATCCCGGCGGACAAGCATGGCGCCGTCAGCCGCGTCGCCCAGAAGCTGCAGGACCTCGTCATCGCCTTCGAATTCCGCCTCGACGGCGCGAAGTCCGTCTCGCTGAGCATCAACGCCACCAAGGACCACATGGCCCGCGTGCTCATCACGCCGACCGCGTTGCGCGTGCAGAAGGATGACCACGACCACGACGGCCCCGACAAGGCCGTCATCTTCCTGAACACCGCCCAGTCCTTCGAAGCGGGCACCTGGCACCGCGTCGTCCTCGAGATGGTCGGCGACACCATGGTCGCGACGATCGACGGCAAGGTGAGCGCCTTCGGCAGCGACGCGCTCTTCAAGACCGAGAAGGTCAATCCCGGCTTCACCTGCTCCGGCCAGTCCGCCACCTTCCGCAACTTCACGCTCTGGAGCGCCAAGCCCGAGGCCAAGGCCTCGTGGAAGGAAACCAGCGCCAAGGTCGCCGAGGCCATGGCCGCCGCTCCGAAGCCCGCCGCCCCGGCGGCCGCCGCCAAGGGCAAAGGCAAGGCGAAGGCCAAAGCCGCCAAATAAGCCCGCGCCGGCCGTTTTTAGCCGGGCGGGAGCCATCTCCCCGCTTGCACCGAGGGAGGTTACGACCAAGTTCGAACCTCCCTCTTTCATGAACGAGCCCTTCGACACCATCGAGGAAGCCCTGGCGGACATCGCCGCCGGGAAGCTCGTCATCGTGACCGACGACGAGAACCGCGAGAACGAGGGCGACCTCGTGATGGCGGCTTCGAAGGCCACGCCTGAGACCGTCAACATGATGATCCGCCACGCGCGCGGACTCATCTGCGTGCCGACCGTCGAACATCAGCTCCGCCGCCTGGGCATCTCCCAGATGGTCCCCGAGAACCGGGAGTCGCAGCGCACCGCCTTCGCGGTGTCCGTCGACGCCGCCGAAGGGATCTCCACCGGCATCTCCGCCTACGACCGCGCGAAGACCATCGCGATCCTCGCCGACCCCCAGGCCAAGCCCGAGGCCCTCGTGCAGCCGGGTCACATCTTCCCGCTGCTCGCCCGTCCGGGAGGCGTGCTCCAGCGCGCCGGCCACACCGAGGCCGCGGTCGACCTCGCGTCCCTCGCCGGCCTGCATCCGAGCGGCGTCATCTGCGAGATCCTGAACGAAGACGGCTCGATGGCCCGCCTGCCGGAGCTCGTCGAACTCAAGAAGAAGTTCGGCCTGCACATGATCTCCATCGCGCAGCTCATCGAGTTCCGCCATCGCCGCGAGCGCCTCGTCGAGCTCGTCGCCGAAAGCCCCTTCAAGTCCGCCTGGGGCGAGTTCACGCTCCGCGTCTACCGCTCGCTGCCGGACGGCCGCCAGCACCTCGTCTTCACCCTCGGCCGGCCCGACGAGACCCCGACCCTCGTCCGCGTGCAGCGCGAGAACATGCTCGGCGACCTCTTCCGCGGCAGCGCCTTCGGCGCCGGCGCCTCCCTCGCCTCCAGCTTCGAAGCCGTCGCCAAGGCCGGCCGCGGCGTGATCGTCCACGTCGCCCAGCCGTTCGGCGGCATGCAGGCCGACCAGGACGGCGTCCGGCTCGGCCAGATGGACGCGCGCGACTACGGCATCGGCGCCCAGATCCTTTCGCACCTCGGCCTGCGCCGCATCCGCCTCATCACGAACAACCCGCGCAAGGTGGTGGGCCTCGGCGGCTACGGGCTCGAGATCGTCGAGCAGGTCCCGTTCTGACCGTCGGACGGTTCTTTCCGCTTGCAGGCGTGGACGGAAGCGACTCCATCAAACGTCCGTTCTTCCGCCATGAGCCTAGACAAGCCCACCCCTGACGCCATCGATGGCGCCGAACTCCGCTTCGCCATCGTGTCCGCGGGTTATAACGCCGAGCTCGTCCAGGCCCTGAAGAAGAACGCCGTGAAAGGCCTGCGCGCCGCCGGCGTGCCCGCCGGTTCCATCGTCGAAGTCGCCGTCCCCGGCTCCGGCGAGATCCCTTACGCCGCCTACATGTCCGCCATGACCGGCGACTACGACTGCGTCATCGCCCTGGGCGTCGTCATCGCCGGCGACACCCCGCACCATGAGATCATCGCGCACTCGACCGCCAACGCCCTCCAGGACGCGGCCATCCGCTCCGAAGTCCCGGTGATCAACGGCATCGTCGTGACGAACAACCGCGAGCAGGCCGTCGCCCGCTGCCAAGGGACGCTGGACCGCGGCACGGAGTTCGCGCACGCCGCCCTCGCCATGGCCCGTCACCGCATCACGCTCGGCGAACGCCTCGACCAGGTCGAGGACGAGGAACGCAAGCGCGGCGGCCAGGAACCTTTCGCCCAGAACTGAACGATGGACAACGACTCGCCCATTTCCGCCTCCGCGCGCGCCAAGATCCGCATCCGGATCAAAGGCGTCGACTACCGCATGGCGGACCAGACCGCGGCCGACATCATCGCCAGCGTCGTCGGCACCGGCGCCCGCATCTCGGGCCCCTTCCCGCTCCCCTCGCAGGTCGAGGAACCGCGCACGGCCCTCCGCGAGGAGATCCGCAGCCACCGCCGCCTCATCGAGATCATCGGCTCCAACCAGAAGACCGTCGACGCCTTCCGCCGCCACAACGTGCCCGCCGGCGTCGAGATCGCCATCGTCGCCCCGGACGAGCCCGCCGCGGCCGACCCCTCCGCTCCGCCCGCCAAGCGCAACCGCCGCCATGACAGCCGCGTCGCGGCCATGCAGTTCCTCTGCTCCTGGGAGGTCCAGCGCCACGCCGACATGGTCACGGGCCTGTTCGACTTCTTCTCCGAGCGCCCGCAGCCGCGCGAATATTACGCCTTCGCCGAGGAACTCATCCAGGGCGTCATCCGCGACCTCGCCCTCATCGACGAGATCATCGGCAAGTACGCCAAGAACTGGGCCTTCGGCCGCATCGCGCGCGTCGACCTCGCCATCCTGCGCGTGGCCGTCTTCGAACTCATGCGCCGCACGGACATCCCGCCGGTCGTGAGCATCAACGAGGCCGTCGACATCGCCAAGGAGTTCTCGACCGAGGAGTCCAAGCGTTTCGTCAACGGCATCCTCGACAGCTATAAGGAAGAACTGGGGCGCGACCCGCGCAAGGCCGAGGGCGGCTGAGCCATGGCGGGCTTCTTCGAGCGACTGAAGGCGGGCCTGAGCCGCACGGCCGAGGCCGTGGCCAACCTGCTGGCGCGTCCGATGGACGCCGCCTCCGCCGAGGAGCTGCGTGAACGGCTGATCGCGGCCGACTTCGGCCCGGCCACCGCCGACGAGGTCGTCGAAGCGGCGCGCGCCGCCTGGAAGACCGAAGCCGCGCTGCGCAAGACCTCGCCCGCCGAAGCCGCGGCCGAAAGCATCGTACGCGCGCTGGGCGGCGAGACCGCCGTCGCTCCCGTCCTCGCGAAACCGCACGTGATCATGCTCCTCGGCGTCAACGGCGCCGGCAAGACGACGACCGCGGCCAAGCTCGCCTGGCGCTGGCGCCAGGAGGGCAAGTCCTGCCTGCTCGGCGCGTGCGACACGTTCCGCGCGGCGGCCGGCGAACAGCTTTCCGCGTGGGCGGACCGGCTCGGCGTCGAGGTCGTCGGCGGCGCCGCCGGCGCGGATCCCGCGGCGGTCGCGTTCGACGCCGTCAAGGCGGGCGTGGCGCGCGGCGCCGACCTCGTGATCCTCGACACCGCCGGCCGCCTGCACACCAAGGCCCACCTGCTGGAAGAACTCCGCAAGGTCGTGCGCGTGACGACCAAGGCGCATGCCGGCGCTCCGCACGAGAAGTGGCTCGTCCTCGACGGCTCGCTCGGCGCGAATTCCATCGAACAGGCCCGCATCTTCCATGAAGCCGTCGGCCTCACCGGCCTGATCGTGACCAAGCTCGACGGCACCGCCCGCGGCGGCGCGCTCGTCGCCGTCGTCCGCGAGCTCGGCGTGCCGGTCCGCTTCATCGGCGTCGGCGAACAGCCGGCCGACCTCCAGCCCTTCGACGCGCGGGCCTACGCCCGTTCGATCGTCGGCCTGGCCGAGTGAGGTTGTCTTGCCAGCGAGGGCGCCTCGCCCCAGCGTGAACCCATGTCGGCCGAGACCGTCACCGTCGAACTAGGCTCGCGCTCCTACCCCGTACGCATCGGGGCCGGGATGCGCCGCGAGGCCTTGGCCGCGGCCGAACGCCGGCTGGCTTCCGGCCAGAAGTGCGTCGCGATCACGTCGCCCGGCGTCGCCGCGGCGCAGTCCGGCTTCGCGGCCGAGCTCGCGCGCCTGATGCCGGTCCTCGCCACCGCTTCCGACGGCGAGACGGCGAAGTCCGCCGCGGAACTCGCGCGCGTCTGGGATTTCCTCGCCGCCAACGGCGTGGCCCGCGACGGCGCGGTCTTCGCGCTCGGCGGCGGCGTCGTCGGCGACCTCGCCGGCTTCGCGGCCGCCTCCTACCAGCGCGGCGTCGATTTCTACCAGCTCCCGACCACGCTGCTCGCGATGGTCGACAGCTCCGTCGGCGGCAAGACGGGCATCAACCTGTCCGCCGGCAAGAACCTCGTCGGCAACTTCCACCAGCCCACGGCGGTCTACGCCGACACCGACCTGCTGGCCACGCTGCCGCCGCGCGAATTCGCCGCGGGAATGGCCGAGGTGATCAAGCACGGCATCATCGCCGACGCCGACCTCTTCGGCCTGCTCGAGCAGAACGCCCCCCTCGCCTGGAACCATGCGCTCCTCCCGCGCGTCATCCGCCGCTGCGTCGAGATCAAGGCGGCCGTGGTCGCCGGCGACGAACGCGAGACCAGCGCCCAAGGCGGCCGCGCGCTCCTCAACCTCGGACACACCTTCGGTCACGCCATCGAGGCCACCGCCGGCTACGGCACCTACCTGCACGGCGAGGCCGTCGCGATCGGCCTGGTGATGGCCGCGCGCCTTTCCGCCGAGCTCAAGCACTGCACCGCCGCCCAGGCCGAACAGGTCGAAGCCGCGCTGAAGGCGCACCTCCTGCCGACCGCCCTCCGTGCTCCGCTCCCGCTCGAGCCCATGCTGGCCGCGATGCGCCGCGACAAGAAGGTGCGCGGCGGCAAGCTGCGTTTCGTCCTGCAGGACGGCATCGGCGCCGCCTGCACGTCCGACGGCGTCCCCGAGGACGCCGCGGTCCGCGCCCTGCTCGCCGGCGGCGCCGTCCGCTGAGCGACCCCGCTTGACCGTTCCGTAGTGCCGGGCTTTGCTGTCGCATGCCCCGGCCGCCCGCCCCGCTGGTCACGCTTTGCCTGTCCCTGCTCACGTTTATCGCGCAGGCGGCGGAGCCAGCCGCGGAAGCCACGCGTGTCAGCGCCTCGGGCTTCATCCGCCATTGGCCAGGCGAACTCCCCATCGTCCTCTCGGTCCCGCATGACGGCGCGGCCAAACCTTCGGACATCCCCGACCGCACGCGCGGAGTGACCGTGCGGGACTCCTACGCCGCCGCCTTGGCCCATGCCCTGCGGGACGCCTTGCGCGAACGTTGCGGCGCCGCGCCGCAGCTCATCCTCTGCGAACTCTCGCGCAAGAAGGTGGACTGCAACCGGGAGATCGGGGAAGGCGCCGCCGGGCAGCCGAAGGCCGAACAGGTCTGGCGCGAATACCACGCCGCCATCGACGAAGCCGAGGCGGCCGTGCTCGCCCGCTCGAAGCATGGCCTGTATCTGGACATCCATTCGCACGGCCACCCGAAGCCGCGCATCGAGATCGGCTACCTGGTGAAGGCGTCCGAGCTGCGCCTTTCCGACGAACGCCTGGACTCCGACAAGTCCGTCGCCGCGAGGTCTTCGATCCGCTGGCTGAGCCAGCGGACGCCGGCGAAGTTCTCCGAACTCCTCCGCGGCGAGACGAGCCTCGGCGGACTGTTCGCGGCCCGCGGCGTCGCCGCGGTGCCCTCGCCGCGCGAAGTCGTGCTCCTGGACGATCCTTACTTCAACGGCGCCTACGACATCGAAGCGCACGGGTCCCGCGACAAGTCGCAGCTCGACGCCGCTCAGCTAGAGGTGCCGGGACCGATGCGGGACACGCCGGCCCACCGGGCGGCCACCGCCAAGGCGATCGCGGAATCGCTCGAGGCCTACTTCGTCCGGCACTTCGGGACGAAGCTGCGGTAAGCTTACGGCTGCGGGCCGACGGCGGGCTTCGCCGCGCGCCAGTCGCGCTTGAGCAGACGGTCGTCGTTCTTCTCGTTGGCCTCGCGGACGCGCTCCTTGAGGGTGCCTTCGCCGGCGGACTGGCCGGACAAGGCGGCCGCGGCGGGCGTCTTCTCGACGACGAACGACCGGTCGCCGACCGGGCCGGCGGCGCAACCGACGAGGAACAGCAGAGGCAGGAGGAGCGTGGTCTTCATGAGTCTTATTTCGCGCGGAGCTTCGCGTCGGCCTCGAGCCAGCCGCGGAGGGCGAGGGCCGAACGGCGGGCGCGTTCGCGCGCGGCGGCGAGGTCATCGGCGTCGGCGACGTCGGCCTTGGCGAAGGAATAGAACTTCGCCTTCGGCTCGGTGCCGGAGGCGCGGACGGCGATGCGGCGGCCGTCGGCCAGCTCGGCGAGGATGAACTCCTCGGGCGGCACGCGTTCGCCTTCGGCGTCGAGCACCTTGTCGCGCTCGTAGTCGGTGACGCGCAGGACCTTCGAGCCGTCGATCACGGCGGGAGGGGACTTGCGCCAGGAGGCGACGATGCGGCGGATGCACGCGGCGCCCTCGGCGCCTTCGAAGGAAAGATTCAGCAGGTCCTCATGGTGAGCGCCGTGGCGCAGGTGCAGGACGTCGAGCGCATCCAGGAGCGTGCGGCCGCGCGAGCGCAGCAAGGCGGCGAACTCGCAGAGCATGACCACCGTGGCGTTGGCGTCCTTGTCGCGGACGGCGTCGTCGGCGAGGTAGCCGTAGCTCTCTTCGGCGCCCAGGAGGAAGAGCGTCGAGTGACGGAGGGCGAGCGGGGCGCGGCGGCGGAGCGGGAGCGCGGGAGCGTCGGCGCCGGCGCCTTCGACAAGGCGGCGGTTCCAGTTCTCGAGCTTGCGAGCGATCCACTTGAAGCCGACGAGCGTCTCGACGCAGCGGATGCCGTGGCGGGCGCAGATGGCAGCGACGAGCGGCGTGGTCACCAGCGACTTCACCACGGCGGCGTTGGGCGTGCCGGCCTCGGGGAGGATGCCCGCGTCCTTCAGGGCGGAGATGCGGAACTCGGCGAGCAAGGCCGCGACCTCGTTGCCGTTGAGAAGACGATGGCCGCCGGACGGCAGCGGACAGGCCACGCCGACGCGGTCCGAGT
>JACCDJ010705748.1_pt1 | contig 11716 bp, 14 predicted proteins | sample 7444481 | NCBI WGS metagenome assembly JACCDJ01 (sample SAMN15323435, study PRJNA562643) | freshwater metagenome | isolation source: river surface water | place: USA:Blue River Watershed | collected 2017-08-15 | reverse complement strand
GTAGAACGTCGTTTAAATCCGAATGATCGTCGTAGCTTTACGGTGCATTTAACAGCAAAAGGAATGCTAAGTGTAAAAGAATGGGGGTCTAAAATGGCGGAAATCAGGATGAAAGCCTGGGAAAACTTAACTGAAGAAGATTACATACACTTAAAACGAATTCTGGATACCATTTACAGTAATCTGGATTTATTAATGACAAACAAATAACATGATCAAAACAGACATCTGCATCATTGGAGCCGGCCCTGTAGGCTTATTTACCGTTTTTGAAGCGGGTTTATTAAAAATGCGTTGCCACCTCATTGACGCTTTGCCTCAAATTGGCGGACAATTATCTGAGATTTACCCACAGAAACCGATTTACGATATTCCCGGATACCCCGAAATTAAAGCTCAGGAGTTGGTAGATAACTTGATGGATCAAATCAAACCCTTTGACCCAACCTTCACCCTGGGTGAACGCGTTGAAGACCTGGAGCAGCAAGCAGACGGATCGTACATCGTAAAAACCAGCGATGGCACCCAAGTTCATTGCCAGGTTGTAGCCATTGCGGGCGGTTTAGGCTGTTTTGAGCCACGCAAACCAGAAATTGACGGTCTGGAAGACTTTGAAGGCAAAGGTGTAGCTTACATGGTTAAAAACCCAGAAACCTACCGGGATAAAAAAGTGATTTTGGCCGGCGGTGGCGACTCTGCCCTCGATTGGACCATTTACCTAGCCGATATAGCCGAAAAAGTGACCTTAATTCACCGTGGAGACACTTTCCGTGGAGCACCAGACTCTGCAGAAAAAGTATTCGATTTAGCCAAAGAAGGCAAGATCAACTTGATTTTGCAATCCAACATCTCGAGCATCTCCGGAAACGGTCACCTAAAAAATGTATCTGTTCTAGGTAAGGATAAAGAAAGCCGTGATTTAGAAGCAGATTACCTAATCCCATTGTTTGGTTTAAGCCCTAAACTAGGTCCTATTGCTAACTGGGGATTAAACATCGATAAAAATGCCATCGAAGTAAATACCTTTGATTATTCAACCAACGTGGAGCGTATTTACGCCATTGGCGACATCAACACCTATCCTGGTAAGTTGAAATTAATTTTGTGTGGTTTCCACGAAGCTGCCCTAATGTGCCAAAGTGCCTTTAAATACGTTTATCCTGATCAAAAATTAAGTTTTAAATACACCACCGTTTACGGCGTGAATTCGTTCTAACATGATTATCAACCTGGAAGTAGAAGACCGCAACGGCGAAACCCAAACCGTTGAATTACCGACCGAAGTCAATTTAAACCTCATGGAGGCATTGAAGGCATCGGGCTACAACATCTTAGCCACTTGTGGCGGAATGGCCCTTTGCGCTACTTGCCATGTACAGGTATTAAAGGGCTTAGACCAATTGCCCGCCGCCCAAAATGAAGAACTGGATATGCTCGATACCCTTCCTGATGCCGGTTTTGATAGCCGTTTGGCCTGCCAATTAAAGGTGAACGAAAGTCTGGATGGTATTAAAGTAAAAATCCGCGGCGACGAGCACTAACAACATTTTGTTAAAACAGGGGTTAATAACTTATGAAAGAACCCCAATTACCCGAAACCAACTTGCCCCGCCTCGTCATCATAGGAGGTGGGTTTGGTGGTATTGAATTGGCAAAACAGCTTAAAAATAGGCCAGTTCAAGTCATTTTACTCGACAGGCACAATTACCACACCTTCCAACCCCTACTCTATCAAGTGGCCACTGGCGGCCTAGAGCCAGATTCTATCGCCTTCCCACTCCGACGAATTTTTAAAGGCCAAAAGAATATCTTGTTCAGGATGGCCGAAGTGGAAGAAATCATCCCCGAACACCAAACCCTTAAAACCAGCATCGGCAACATTAACTACGATTATTTGGTTTTAGCAAGCGGATCAGACACCAATTTCTTCGGCCAGAGCGAAATCGAACACTTTTCCATGCCCATGAAAAGTATTCCCGAGGCCTTGAACCTGCGTAGTATGATTCTCCAAAATTTGGAAGAAGCACTTATTGAAAAAGACAAAGAAAAAAGAGTAGCCTTACTCCATTTTGTAGTGGTTGGCGGCGGACCAACCGGCGTTGAGCTGGCTGGAGCACTGGCCGAACTAAAAAAACACATTTTAGCTACCGATTACCCAGAATTAGACATTAAACAAGTTAAAATATACCTCATCGAGGGTTCAGCCAACATCTTGGGCAGTATGTCTGCACAAGCTACTCAAAAGGCTAAAACCTTTTTAGAAGAAATGGGCGTTCAGGTACTATGTAATCAGCGGGTTTTAAGTTACGATGGAGAGCAAATTCTACTATCGGATGCCCGCCCCATTCTCAGTAAAAACGTATTGTGGGCAGCCGGGGTAAAAGGAGCGATCATTAAAGGCATTCCCAAAGAAGCAATTACCCGTGGCAATCGGATTTTGGTGGATGAATACAACCGAATTAAAGGCTTTTCTGATTTATTTGCCATCGGCGATGTGGCAGCCATGTTGACTGAGAACTATCCAAATGGCCATCCCGGTGTTGCACCCGTAGCAATTCAACAAGGGCGCACATTAGCAAAAAACATCCTTAAAATCATTAAAAAAGAAGCGCCAAAAGCATTTTGCTACCGCGATAAAGGCGCAATGGCTACTGTTGGCCGCAACCGGGCAGTGGTAGATCTAGGCAAGATCCGCTTTCAAGGCATATTCGCCTGGTTTGTTTGGATGTTTGTCCACCTAATGACCTTAGTCGGTTTCCGAAACAAATTGGTAGTTTTCGTGAACTGGGTTTGGAGTTATTTCAGTTACGATCGGGGAACCCGGCTCATCATCCGCAAGTTCAGCCGTGAATCCATGACTGAAGATACTGCTGCAAAGTAGTTTGAGGTTTTGAGTTCGCAATCCAAAATTGACTGGAAACTCTTGACTAACTAGGGATAAGCTTTAACTTTACTCCGTGGAAAAACAACACGCCTTTAAACTGATCGAATGTCCCCGCGATGCCATGCAGGGTTTAGAGCAGTTTGTACCCACTGATTTAAAAGTAGAGTACCTAAATTTGCTCCTAGAGGTAGGTTTTAACACACTCGATTTCGGAAGTTTCGTATCGCCAAAAGCCATACCTCAAATGCAAGATACGGCAACGGTACTCAGCCGTTTGAGGCTGAATAGCAAGACCAAACTGCTGGCTATTGTAGCCAATCAACGTGGTGTTGAGGAAGCGGTAAAGTACGATGAAATCACTTATCTGGGATTTCCTTTTTCGGTTTCAGAAACGTTCCAGCAGCGCAACACCAATTCATCTATACAGGAATCTTTAAGTATAGTTGAGCAAATGCTCGAGGTGTGCCAACGAAATAACAAAGAAGCGGTAGTTTATCTTTCCATGGGTTTTGGCAATCCTTATGGGGACGAGTGGAGCCCAGAGCTGCTGAGTAATTGGGCTCATGAATTGGTTGAGCGAGGTGCCACAATACTTTCTTTGTCAGACACCATTGGTATTGCCCAGCCGGAACAGATTGACAGCTTATACCGTTATTTAGCTGCTGAGCTCCCAAACACAGAGATCGGCTTACATTTACACAGTACGCCTACATCCTGGAAAGAAAAAATGGAAGCGGCTTATTTGGCCGGCTGCCGACGTATGGATGGTGCACTGAAAGGTTTTGGAGGCTGCCCAATGGCTACCGATAAACTAACCGGTAATATGCCAACGGAGCTCATGATTGATTTTTTGCAGAACAAGGGAGAAGACTTGCAGCTTGATTTGCAAAAATGGCAAGAGGCCATGTTGTTCTCCACCAAGATTTTCAACTAGAAAACAAGCGCTGTAAGCTCGTTTCTCCAAACCAGAATCAAAACCCCGGCAACGGCTATTAAAGCACCTAAAAACGCTTGAAACGTTATTTTTTCGCGGTATAACAACCAGGAAACCGGCAAAATGAATACTGGAACCATTGAAAAGAGGGTTTGTGCGATGGATACACTGATGAGATTAGCTGCGTAGAGCGAAAGCGATACGCCAATTACCGGGCTAATGATGGTAGCCATTAGCGTATAGCGAACTGCTGCTGCATCGGCTTTGGCAATGGATCTCACGATTCCCAAAGCCTGATTGCGGAAGATAGAAATGGTGAACAAACTGAGTGCCGCAATGGTAAGTCGTATCCAGGAGGCATGCAGAGGTGTAAGAATACCTTCTTGCTGTTGCAAACCAATCTTAGAGAAAACCAAACCAATTCCTTGAGTTAATGATCCCCCAATGGCAAACAAAACTCCTTTAACATGCGAAATGTGATGGTTATGGGTTTCTTGGCTCTTGCGATTGAAAATAACCCAAAAAACACCAGCCACGGTAATAAACATCCCGATTAAAGCCATTGCAGAAATGCGCTCATTCAAAAAGAAGATGCCAAAAAGCAAGGCAGCACCTGGAGCAAAAGTATAGAACAGAGAGGTTTTACGTGGTCCAATGATATCGAAGGCGTGAAAAGCGCACCAATCGCCTAAGGTGAGCCCTACAAAACCCGAAAAACCCAACCATAACCAAGAAGTTAAACTGGGCAAACTAAAAAGTTGAACAAGATCTATACCGTTGATGATGATAACAGCTACACCCAAAAAAAGTGCGGCTAAAACCAATCTGAAATGGTTGAGCACGTTTGCACCCAAACGCTTAGCAGCTTGGGTAAAGTAAAGCATCCCAAAGGTCCAGCAAAGTGCTGTTGCTAAAGCAAATAGTTCGCCTTGGAGTTCGAAGCTCATCGCTTCAACACCATTTTAAAGTGTTGAATGCCTGCTTCTTCAAACTGAGGACCTTCGGCTACAAAGCCAAATTTATCGTACAAACCCATAGCCTGAATTTGTGCATGCAGGTAAATGTAGCTTGCATCGGCAGGTAAATGAGCAAGTACAGTTTTAACCAGTTCCTGACCCACACCTAATCCGCGATAGTGTTGAAATACCGCGAAACGTTCCAATTTGTAGCCCTTGTCGGTTCTGCGCCAGCGGGCAGCTCCTGCAGGAACGCCATCAACCTTTGCCAAAAAATGAGTGGATTCGTCTTCGAATTCCCACTCGAGCTCCGGCGGACAGGCTTGTTCTACCACAAAAACGGCACGCCGGATGGCAAATACCTGATCCAAATCACTACTTGGATTATCTACTTTATCTACGCTGATTTGAGGCATTTGATTGAATTATATACAGAATTTGGGCTAAAAACTAAAGCTTTTCATTCACTCCAATACAGTTCAGGTCTTCGAAAGCTTGAGTTAGACGTTTCACAAATTGTTCCTCTCCTTTTCGCAACCAAACTCTTGGATCATAGAATTTTTTATTGGGCACATCATCACCTTCCGGATTACCAATTTGACCTTGCAGATACGCTTCTTTCGCTTTGTAATAATCCAACACACCTTCCCAGAAAGCCCATTGCATATCGGTATCAATATTCATTTTAATGGCGCCATATGAGATCGCTTCACGAATTTCTTCGGGTGATGAGCCAGATCCACCATGAAAAACAAAATTGATTGGTTTTTCTTCAGTTCTGCTAAACTCTTGACGGATAAAATCTTGTGAGTTTTTCAGGATGATGGGTTGCAACTTCACGTTTCCTGGCTTGTAAACCCCGTGAACGTTACCAAAAGCAGCTGCAATGGTAAATTTATCGCTCACTTCGCTTAATTCTTTGTACGCATAAGCTACTTCAGAAGGCTGTGTATACAAACGAGAACTGTCTACATCGGTATTGTCTACTCCGTCTTCCTCACCACCGGTTACGCCCAATTCAATTTCTAAGGTCATCCCCATTTTAGCCATTCGAGCTAGGTATTTTTTGCAGATCTCAATATTTTCTTCAATCGGCTCTTCCGAAAGGTCAATCATATGAGACGAAAACAGGGGCTTACCATGACGAGCAAAGAATTTTTCTCCGTAATCTAACAATCCATCAATCCAGGGCAACAACTTTTTAGCCGCATGATCGGTATGCAGTACAACCGCCACACCATAATGTTCAGCCAATAGGTGTACGTGCTCTGCTGCAGAAACAGCACCGAGTACACATGCCTGTTGATTTTCGTTATTCATGGATTTGCCTGCATAGAATTGCGCTCCTCCGTTTGACAGCTGAATAATTACGGGAGAACCCACAGATTTTGCAGTTTCCATGACTGCATTGATGGAATTGGTTCCGATTACATTTACAGCGGGCAAGGCAAACTGATATTTTTTGGCTACTTCAAATAATTCCTGAACTGCATCACCTGTAAGTACACCGGTAAAATTCTTTAAACTCATAGTGTTTGTAATTTTGATTTTGACATCCTAAAATAGGGATTTTAAGGCAGAAAAAGAGCGAAATGGGCAATTTATTCGAAAATCTGCCAAAACAAATTCATTGCTGATGCCTGATTAGCTTTCTTAAATTTTTTGTTTATTTGTAGCTCAACTTTGAAGGTATGGCTTGGTTTAAACGAGATAAAAAAGGGATTTTTACCAGTACGGAGGATAAATTAGAAGCTCCAGATGGCATTTGGGACAAATGTCCGTCTTGCAAGAAACCTTTACACTACCAGGAACAAGTAGATAACCTTTACATTTGCCAATACTGCAACCACCACTTACGGATAGGATCCAAAGAATACTTTGAAATTTTGTTTGATGAGAATCAGTTTAAGGAGTTGTTTCCTAAACTTCGTTCTGGCGACCCCTTAAATTTTACCGATTCCAAGAAGTATACTGATCGCCTTGAAGAAAGCTATAAAAAAACAGGTCTAAATGATGCCATACGTTCTGCTCATGGCAAAATTGAAGGACAAGATTTAGTAATTGCCTGTATGGATTTTAATTTCATCGGTGGTTCTATGGGTTCGGTAGTTGGAGAAAAAATTGCCCGATCTATCGATTATTGCATCAAAAACAAGATTCCTTTTCTGATGATTTCTAAATCTGGGGGTGCCCGGATGATGGAAGCGGCATTTTCTCTAATGCAGATGGCCAAAACCTCAGCAAAACTAGCTTTATTGAGTAAAGCTAAAATTCCTTACATCTCCTTATTAACCGACCCTACAACGGGCGGTGTTACAGCATCGTATGCCATGCTCGGTGACATTAACATTGCTGAGCCGGGTGCATTGATTGGCTTTGCCGGACCACGGGTAATTAAGGAAACCATCAAACGAGACCTGCCCAAAGGTTTTCAGACTTCGGAGTTCGTTTTAGAACACGGCTTTTTGGATTTTATTGTAGATAGAAAAGAACTGAAAGCTAAACTGGCTTCTTTTATCCGGATGATGGCGAATTAAGATGAACCTCTTTGGCGCTGATTCATCACTCAATCTCTTACCTTACGACGGCACCGTAAATTACTATGGGCCTGTACTTTCTGCCGAGCAAGCCAATCAGTATTATCGTCAGCTTTTGGAGCATATTGTTTGGAAAAATGATGAAGCTCGAATTTTCGGCAAGCATTATATTACCAAGCGAAAAGTAGCGTGGTATGGAGATGAGGGCTTTGCATACACTTATTCTAATACCACAAAAAAAGCATTGGCCTGGACACTTGAATTGGTAGAACTGAAATTGTTAACGGAAAATTTATGTGGGGTAAAGTTTAATTCTTGCCTGCTGAATTTATATCACGATGGCAATGAAGGCATGGCCTGGCACAGCGATGACGAAAAATCTTTAGGAAGAAATACGACGATTGCTTCGCTGAGTTTTGGTGCCGAACGCAAATTCAGCTTTAAGCACAAAGATTCGGGCGAAACTATAGCTTTGAACCTAGAAACTGGAAGTTTATTGGTCATGAAGGATGAAACTCAAACGCATTGGCTACATCGGCTGAATAAAAGCACTAGAGTCAAGCATCCAAGGATTAACTTGACCTTCCGAACGATTGTAGCTTAATTATTTCTTCTTCAGGTAACAGGTTTTAATCACGATAACCGAACCTTCTACCTTACCTTCAACAGCATCTTCGTCATCTGTTAGACGGATATTTTTTACAACGGTACCACGCTTAATACCACTTGAAAACCCTTTTACTTTAAGGGTTTGGGTCACAATTACCGAATCTCCGGCTTGAAGAATATTACCGTTACTGTCTTTAGGTTCCATAAATGGTGATTAAGGTTGAACAGAAGCTAAATTAACCAAATTAATTAGAACGGCGATTATTCAGCTTTCTCTTTCGATTTTGGCGTTCAATTTTTTCAGGTTGACTAGTTTGCCGCATTTGCTGATAGTTTTGTTCTGGAGTTTGGGTTTGCCAATGCAGTTTCTTTTTAAACCACTTGAACCAATTGTGTTTACTGAGTTTCATACTTAAATTCCCGCTATTCTAGGTTCATCATCAGTCATTGGGTCTGTTTTACGACCACGAGCAGGGTCCTCGAAATTGGTGTCGTTAAAATCAGCCGGAGATGAAAAATCATCTCCGGATTGACTTCTGGTTTTATCACGCTCTGAATCAACATCTTTGTCGTCGCTATCCGTTTCCTCTCTATCCTCCTCATCTTCTTCCTCGTCCTCTTCTTCCTCTTCTTCCTCCTGCTCCTTATCTACATTTTTAACAGGAATCAAATTTTCCTTTTTATATCCAGAAGATTCAGTATCTGGTTCCTGAAGCGGATTCACGGCATCCCCATTATCGGCATCGGGTATAGTAGTTGGAGTACTTTGCTCCTGTTCCTCAGGGTGACGACGTGTTTGTTCCTGATCTTTTTCCCGTTCATTGGGTTTAACTGAGCTTTCTGAACCCCTTGGATCCTGAACAGCGTTTTCATTAAATTTTTGCATATCGCCTTTGTTTAACAATTTGTGTAGATACTAAACAAAGCAAGGCGGGTATTTTGTTTTAGGATAACAAAAAAAGCTCCCCATAAATGAGGAGCTTTAGTATTTTGTGTACCCAGCGGGAGTCGAACCCACATCAGCAGAACCGGAATCTGCCATTCTATCCATTGAACTATGGGTACAATAATTTTTGTAAAGATAAAGCTTTTACACGTTGAAGCGGAAGTGCATAATGTCTCCATCTTCCACCAGGTAACTCTTACCTTCCACACTCAATTTACCCGATTCTTTACAGGCATTTTCAGATCCGTATGCTACATAATCAGCATATTTGATTACTTCGGCACGGATAAATCCTTTTTCAAAATCGGTATGAATTACGCCAGCTGCCTGAGGAGCAGTCCAGCCTTTTTCAATCGTCCAGGCTCTAACCTCCTGTACCCCTGCGGTGAAATAAGTAGCCAGGTTTAACAGCTTGTAGGCAGCCTTGATCAATTTATTAACACCAGATTCTTGTAATCCTAAATCTTCCAAAAAGATCTGTCGTTCTTCAAAACTTTCTAGCTCAGCAATTTCTGATTCTATTTTAGCAGAAATAATCAAAACTTCTGCTTGCTCATCTTGTACCGCCTCTCGAACCCGTTCAACATAAGCGTTACCGGTATTAACCGAGCTTTCTTCTACATTGCAAACGTATAAAACTGGCTTTGCCGTAAGTAAAAATAAATCGGCTAGGTGTTCACGATCTTCTATAGAAATGGGTGCAGTTCGAACCGATTTCCCAGACTCTAAATGTGTTTTTACCACAGAACAAACTTCAAAGGCCTTTTTGGCGTCTTTATCTCCACCGGTTTTAGCTTGCTTTTCTACCTTCTGTATTTTCTTGATTACAGTATCTAAATCTTTAAGCTGCAGTTCTGTATCGATGATTTCTTTATCACGTATCGGATCTACGGAACCATCCACATGGACTACATTTCCATCGTCAAAACAACGCAAAACGTGTATAATAGCATCAGTAGCACGAATATTTCCTAAAAACTGGTTACCCAAACCTTCACCTTTACTGGCTCCTTTAACTAAACCGGCAATGTCAACAATCTCAATAGTATTGGGCACAATGCGTTGTGGGTTAACCAATTCGGCTAATTTGGTTAATCGTTCATCGGGTACGGTAATAACACCCACATTCGGTTCAATAGTACAAAAAGGGAAATTTGCCGCTTGCGCTTTGGCATTTGATAAACAATTAAATAAGGTTGATTTACCTACGTTGGGCAAACCAACTATTCCGCACTGTAAAGCCATTTGATAGTTTAAAATAAAATTTGCGCAAAGATAGCAATTAAAGCCATTTACGCTGAATAAGCCATATAAAAAAGGCTACCCTTTTGAGGTAGCCTTTTGATTAGGTTTAGGATTATAGTTAGTTAGATATCAAAAGAAAAATCATCGTCGTCTACTTTCGTAGATTCAGCCGGACTTTCAGAGTATTCGTAACGTTTTTCTACTACCTCTTGATTTGCCTTTACATAATCAACGGTTTCTTTTAAACCTTCGGCAAATTTTTCGAAGTCTTCTTTGTAAAGAAAGATCTTGTGCTTAATAAACACCCCGTCTTCTAAACGCTTTTTGCTCTCTGTAATGGTGATGTAGTAATCGTTAGAACGAGTTGCTTTCACATCGAAGAAATAGGTACGTTTACCCGCTCTTACCTTTTTTGAATAAACTTCTTCCCGCTCTTTATTGTCAAAATCTCCCATACTTGTAATTTTTGATTTTAAATAATGCTTGCAGTAAATATAAAAGATTAAACTATTAATTTCCAAAAAAGAAATTTCAATCTAGAGAAATTAGTGTTCATCTTCTAATAATTGTTTTTGGTAAAGCTCAAAATAGCTACCGCGATACTTGAGCAGGCTATCATGATTTCCCCTTTCGATGATTTTACCCTGATCCATTACGATAATTTGATCCGCATTTTTAACCGTAGAAATCCGATGAGAGATTAGAATAGTGGTTCTACCGGCCATTACACGCCCTAATTCATGTAAAATCTGCTCTTCCGTTTTGGTATCAACCGCAGAAAGTGAATCGTCGAAAATTAAAACTTTAGGTTCTTTAATAAGTGCTCGGGCGATAGAAACGCGTTGCTTTTGTCCACCCGAAAGGGTAATTCCACGCTCCCCAATTAAGGTTTCATAACCATGTTCAAAACCTTTGATATTTTGATGTACAGCTGCTTGCTTAGCGGCTTGCTCAATTTGCTTTTGTTCTACTTCTGAGCGACCAAAAGCAATGTTATTGGCAATGGTATCCGAAAATAAGAAGACATCTTGGGGAACAAATCCAAGTTGATTACGGTAGTGTTGGAGTCTAAAATCTTTGATGTTTTGATGGTCTATGCAAATTTCACCGGCATCAACATCGTACATACGTAAGAGCAAATTAGCCAGGGTTGATTTACCAGATCCGGTTTTACCAATGATGGCTAAGAACAATCCTGGCTTCACTTCGAATGAAACCTCATCAAGGGCTTTTATACCTGTATCGGGATAGGTGAAACTGACATTTTTGAATTCGATATTCCCCTCAATGTTCTTCTTAAGCTTACCGTCCATAATTTCCGGCTTAGTATCAAGAAACTCATTGATTCGCTTTTGAGAAGCCGCAGCACGCTGAACAAGTGAAGTGACCCAACCGAGTGAAGTTACCGGAAATGTAAGCTGACTGACGTAAACTACAAATTCAGCTATGTTACCCGCACTGATAGTACCATTGATTACTTCTTTTCCACCCACATAAACGGTAATAATGGTACTTAATCCCACCAAAAGCAACATAATGGGAAAGAACAGCGCTTGCACTTTGACCAAATCCATGGAGTGCTGCTGGTAGCTAGTACTCTGTGCT
>JACCDJ011208362.1_pt1 | contig 11718 bp, 15 predicted proteins | sample 7444481 | NCBI WGS metagenome assembly JACCDJ01 (sample SAMN15323435, study PRJNA562643) | freshwater metagenome | isolation source: river surface water | place: USA:Blue River Watershed | collected 2017-08-15 | reverse complement strand
TGGTCCAGCGCTGAAGCTTGCTGGACCCTCACCGCGCAGTTACCGAATGGCGAACAGGTGCAACAGCAAGCGAAGTTTTTGTACCTGTGCGGTGGCTATTTCAGCTATGCCCAAGGCCACCAGCCGCACTTTGAAGGGCAAGAACATTTCAAGGGGGACTTGGTGCACCCGCAGTTTTGGCCCGAAGGTTTGAGCCATGCGGGGAAGCAGGTGGTGGTGATTGGCAGTGGTGCCACCGCCATCACCTTGGTGCCCGCGATGGCGGCCACCGCCGCGCATGTCACCCTGCTGCAACGCTCACCCTCGTATGTGGTGAGCCGCCCTGCACGCGACCACATGGCGTTGTGGCTGGACCGCTGGTTGCCGTCGTCATGGGCGTATGGCTTTGCCCGTTGGAAAAATATTTTGCAAGGCTTGTTCTACTTTCAACTGGCCAGGCGTCAACCCGAATTGTTCAAAAACTACTTGGTGAAGATGGTGAACCAGGCTTTGCGCGGCAAGGTGGATGTGGCGCGCCATTTCACGCCGCGCTACAAGCCTTGGGACCAACGGGTGTGCGCCGTGCCCGATGGCGATTTGTTCAAGCAGATCAACCAAGGGCGGGTGAGCGTGGTGACCGACACCATCTCGCATTTCACCTCGGACGGCTTGATCCTGCAAAGCGGCGAGGCGCTGCGCGCCGACATCGTGGTCATGGCCACCGGCTTGCAACTCAATGTGCTGGCCGACATCGCCTTCGAGGTGGATGGCCAAACCGTGGTGGCAGGCGAGCGGTTTGCCTACAAAGGCATGATGCTCTCGGGTGTGCCCAACCTGGCCATGGCCTTTGGCTACACCAATGCCTCGTGGACCTTGAAAGCGGATTTGACCGCGGGCTTTGTGTGTCGACTCTTCAAGCACATGGATGTCAAAGGCTATCGCGTTGTGTGCCCGCAAACCGATGGGCCACTTCAGCCCGAGCCGTTTTTGGATTTTTCATCCGGCTATGTGGTGCGCGCCACCGAGCGCCTGCCCAAGCAAGGCCCCACATCACCCTGGCGGGTGCATCAAAACTATGTGCTTGATTTGCTGGCACTGCGATTTGGCCGGCTGGAAGACGGTGTGCTGCATTTCAGCCCTTAGCGCATCCATCGGGTGTGGTTTTGATGGTCAATGATCAGTCAACTCATGATTGAAGGGAGTTGATAACAAAGTTTAGAACTCCTTTACCTCTGAAGATCAGCAAAAACAACCTAACAATTCACCATTTTTGCGCGACATGAAATATGGCGAGAAATTATTTCTCAACCAATCGCATCACCCGTGCATGCAAACCCATTGCGTTCAGAAGTGCAATTTCTTCTTTCTGATCTGATGACACAGGCTCTTTTGGTTTCTTCACCTCCACAAATCTGGCGATAGAGGGGCGTCCCGTTGGCTTGTGTGTGGCATATAGAAACAAATCAGGCACACCAGAATGGCCTTGATGCGCTTTCGATGTGTGTCTATCCAGCAGAACCTTCAGACGCTCTGGCCCGCATATCGCAAATATGGCCTCTAGTGTTTCTGCTGCTGGAAGCACTAAGAAGCCCATAGCTTTCAGCTCCTGATTTTTCACAAGCTTGATGTTTGCTATTTCTTCTCGTGAAAGTTTGCAAATTCGGTTTGTATTTTTCCCGAAAGCCGCTGCTACGGCTCGCCAGAGCGTAGAACTCAGCTTTGCGCCTGAAAAAACATGATCTGGATAGATTCTTTTCCTCCAACGGGTGAGAACCACCTTTTCAGGCACACCCATGGCTGTGCCCTCTCCTTTGGGGTCTAGAAGGTACATGACCTTGTTCTTTACGCCAGTACGCCCATAGACATTTGGGCTGATGCGTAGCGATGGTTTATTTTCAATATCAGTCATTCATTCACCTTATTTGATAGCTTGCCTGACCTGGTCAGCCATTTCACGAATCGAAGCTGAATGACTTGCGCGAGCCTCAATTTGATTCAATACCACCTCAATGGCTGACTTCATTTGTGCAGATGATGCTTGGGTCATGTCGTGTGTATTTACTTTTTCACGAGTGTGTTTTTCAATCAATTTCAATACGGTTTGCACAGATGCATTCATTTGGTTACTCCTTTTTGAGCTGTTGGGCTTCGTTGCCTTTTTTCAGCAGAACATTTTTCAAGTCCCCTGTCAAACGCCATGCAGTCATGCTTTCCCATACCGTAGGTATGGAATAGCCTAGCGATTTACTGGGGCTTGCAAAGCTGATGTTTTCGGATATAGTGCCGCCGACATCAAGACAAGGGTCGACGCCCTGACCAACCTGCCCCCGGGCAAGGTGGATCGCGAAAGCGGATGTGGCTCCAAGTGGAGCAACCAACCGGTGTATGCGTCGACCCTCCACAAAGGAGGGTTTTTTGTTTTCCGAATCTGTCATTCACCCTGACCTCATCCAGGCATACATCGAGACTGAATTCCATGTGCTGACTGACTCTCCATTTGCACTTGGAATTGGCAAAGTCAGCAGCGAGTTACTTCTGACCCATCAGATGCATCGGGTTGAATGCAGTGTTTTTTTGACCGCTTGCAATCCCTTCAGCCAAGCGCTAACGGATGAAGCAAATCAGCAGAGACAAAAAGCCCTGGAGACAGAGCTTGCCACTCGCAGTCTTGAGTTTGTAGGAGGCATAGGCCTACACCCTTCGAACCAATGGCCAGGTGAGCCGAGTTTTCTGATCCTTGGCCTGACCCTCGAAGCCGCCAAAAAATTAGGTCACCGCTTTGAACAAAATGCTTTTGTATGGAGTGGGTCAGACGGAAAACCTCAACTGATTTTGCTGCGTTGATTTTTTTGGTTTGGCCCACCTCAAGGGCTGGGGGGAGTTGATCCAGATTGCCGCCCCCGACAGATCGTCAAACGCGGCTAAAGAGGAGATAGAAATGTCAGATATTCATGTGCCAACCATTGCCGTTCAATGCATGTTGTCAGCGTCAGAAAGTTATGTGGAAACTTTGAACTTGCGCGATATTGATGCGCAACCAGGGCTTGTCGAGTTTGTCATCCACTCGCAGCTGTTGAATGCTAAAAATCCAACAGAACAGCGAGTCAAGTCAAGAACATGTATTGAATTGTCACGATTGATCGAGCTGCAACAAAGAATCGGGGAGTTTGTCCGTGCTGTTGAGCACAAGCCCGTGAAAGTTCAGTCGAATTAAGCCTCTTTTCAATGTCACTGGCTCCAGCCATGTCTGTCTGGGGCCAGTCAATCAGATCAGGTTTGAATAATGAATTTTGAGGAAACCCATGAAGTGCAAAGCAGGTGATTTGGCAATTGTGATTGATGCAGTCAATCCGGAAAATATTGGGCGAATAGTCAATGTGGTTCGTCTACAGAGCGAAAAGGATGAACTGAAGATCGAGGGGCAAGGAACTGTTTGGTATGTTGAAGCCTTTAACCCAATGACTTGGACTGTTGGGAAAGTTATTCATCATGCAAGCGCCGGTCCTGTTCCAGACAGCTATTTACATCCAATAAGGGGCAGCTTGAACACTGACCTTAACGAACATCAAACAGCTCGAAGACGATTTTGCTTCACAATTTCACTCAGGAACGCTGAGATAAACAAAGTTTCTCCCGATACTTGGAGAATTGATCGATTGATTGAATAACTTTAAACACCCACTCACTATGCTGCACTACGAAACCATCCCGGTCACGCCCTTCCAACAAAACTGCTCGGTGGTCTGGGAGGACGAGGGCATGACCGCCGCCATCATCGACCCAGGCGGCGACTTGGATTTGCTGCAAAGCGCTTGCAAGCAACTGGGCGTCAAGCTGGTGGCCATTTGGATCACGCATGCCCACATCGACCACGCAGGTGGCACGGCTGAATTGGCTGAAGCGCTGAGCCTGCCCATCATCGGCCCGCACCCCGGCGATCAGTTTTGGATTGATGGCCTGAAAGACGCTGCAGCCAGCTATGGTTTCCCGCCTTCCCGTGCTTTCACACCCACACGTTGGTTGGCGGATGGCGACACGGTCACGCTGGGTGCACACACCTTGCAGGTGCGTCACTGCCCAGGTCACACGCCCGGTCATGTGGTGTTTTATTCAGCTGAATTGAAACGCGCTTTTGTGGGTGATGTGCTGTTTGCCGGCAGCATTGGCCGCACCGATTTCCCCCAAGGCAATCACCAAGATTTACTGGACAGCATCGTGCAGCGCCTGTGGCCCATGGGTGACGACACGGTGTTCATTCCGGGTCATGGCCCCGAGAGCACCTTTGGCCGCGAGCGGCGCAGCAACCCGTATGTGGGCGGCACCTGATAACTCAGTGGCTTGATACTTCGGGGGCGAGCAATGCCTCGCGCTCCAATTTCAAATACAAGCGCACCACGTTGCGCGGGTGCTGGTGGTCATACTGGGCCCAATGCGCCACCTCAGGCTGCGCGCACATCTTGTCCATGTCGATGAGCGAACTGCCCTGATCCACATGCTCTTGCACACAGGTTTGCAACGTTTGCAAGTAACGCTGCATGGCCATGCCTTCACGCCCGGTGACCACTGGCCCGTGAGCAGGTACCCACAGCCGATCGTCCTCTTTCAGCCAAGGCGCCAAAGCAGCCAACCAGTTGACCAACTGGGCATCGCGCAAATCAGGCACGTGCTGTGCATGCAACCAAGCCCCAGCAAAGATAACGCCCGATTGTTCGTCCAACACCGCCAAGGCTCCGGGTGAACTGCTGTGCCCTGCGGCCAAGACCCGGACCATGCGTCCGGTCTGCTGCAGGGTGTTCGACTCGCTCAACAGCACATCGGCCTGCGGGACCTGGGTGCGGGTCATGGCATCGGCACCGCGCTGTTCGCGCAGCTGCTGCAAGCAAGTGGCGCACCGCGATGTCATGAGTTGGGCGGCGGCTGCATGCATGTGCACCGGGATGCCTTGGTCTTGAAACGCACCCGCACCAAAAATGAACTCGGCACGTGCATGGGTGAGCAACAACATCTTGATCGGCATGGCCGTGATGCTGCGTACCGTGCCCATCAGCGCTTGACCCTCACGCCAAGAACTGCCGCTGTCAATCACCATCACACCTTTGGGCCCCACGATGAAAGCCGCATTGCCCTGCTGCTGTTGCGGATTGCCCAAGACGGCATAGACCCCCTCGGCCAGTTTTTGCACCGTGCTGCTGTCCAGTGGGTATTGGTCCTCGAAGCGCAGCCCTTGTGAGTCCTGTGCCACCACTTTGAGCACACCGCCTTCTCGCCCTGGCAAACTGAACTGCAAGCTGGGGTTCTCGCTGATGGAGAAATCCACTTCGGCTTGCAACACCTCTTCGCCATTGAACTGCACCTGGATCTGTTGCACATAGTGCGCTGGGATGTTGAGACGGGTGTGCTGCTCCATGACCAATCCCGAATGGTTGGGATGCTCCAAACGCCAACGCACCCGCCTGGCACCTGATGCCTTGTCCACCTTGAAGCTCATTTGGCCCATGCGTTCCAGCGCCGCCTTGACATCGATCGTGGCCGGTGCAGTGCAGCCCCCCGTGGCCTTGGTGAAACCGGTGGCCATGAACAACTGGCCGTCGGTGGTTTCGGCGACCACCCGGATGTGGGTGTAAGCGTCGATGCGGATGCGGGTTTCCAAGTGGATGGGCATGCCCAGCGCCAAAAACTGCACCTTGGCCGCCAAGGGTGAAGGGTTGGCGTCGGCGATCAGGTAGAGCGTGCGCACCGAACCTGAGGCTGGACCTGCCACCACTTGCACCGGCACAAAGGCCGAGTCGAGGGCACGGGCGGGCACCTTGAGGGTCAAGAGTTGAGTGGTGGTCGGCTGGATGAGTCGCTCGCCAAACAGGCTTTGGCGCAAGCGTTGCCACACCGCGCTGTCGTTAGGGTTGTCCTCGGGCTTGAACACCTCAGACCCACCCCAAGCCGTTGCGCTGATACAGGACAACAGGAGCCACAACAGAAAACGGCGCATGGTGTGCACCTCAGGGTGGGTTGATGAAACAGGCTTTGTCCGCTTCGAGTTTCAGTCGCTTGAAACGGGCCAAGGGTGCTTTGAGCGATTCGTTGTCGCGCATTTCATTGCCTCGCTCGCCTGCAATCGTCATGGCGTTGGCGATGGTGCTGAGTTCCACATACTCGGCAAAACTCATTTGCGCGGCCACGGTGTCCAGCGAGCACGCACACTTGTGCAGCATTTCATGAAATGGTCCCGGGTATTGGCGCATGCATGCTTGCACACCCAGCACGCGTTCAGCCGTTGGGAAATCGTTGGGAGTGGGGTTGGCATGGAGGGTGGTGAGCGCTCCCAGGGCGCACCAGAACAGCAAGACACGGGTTCCACGAGCATCGCGTTTCATCAATGGGCGCCTTCCAGCAGCAAGGATTCTTGAAAGACGACGCTGGCGTCGCCTGGTTGTGTCACCCAAGTGCGGATGGCAACCACCGTGCCCGGCACTGCAGCAGACAAGGTGAATACATAGTGCTTGTCAGCCAGTAGACCAAAGCGCTCACGCAAGGGGTCATCTTGATAAGGCGTGATTTCAAACTCCTGGCCCGCCACGCGCTGGCCCTTGTAGCGCAGCATCACGGGCCGCTCTTGCGCTGCCTGGTAAATGGCTTGGCGAATGCGGCTGCGAAAGTAATTGCTTTGCCCTTTGGTGAGCCTTTGCATGTCGCGAATATCGCGCTCCAAGAAATACAAAATCACCGGATTGCCTTGAACTTGGTTCAAGTCGGGCAATTGCAAACGGCGATCGCCACTCAAAAATGTCACCTGGGTTTGACAACACGTGCCTGACTTTTTGGCGGTGACGTCGATGGACACCTTGTCTTGAAAACCCGGCTCCAAGCTGCCTGATTTGCTGAATTGGTAATGCAACTGACCAGGTAACTTGAGCTTTTCAAAATGCGCTTGCATGAACAACTGGGTTTCTGCTTTGGAGAAATCATCGACCGCCCAGGCGCTTGCTTGCATGAGCAGGGCAAACCCCAACGCGACCAGCCAACGCGGCGCCACAGCTTGTTCAGGGTTTGCCATGCGCGAGCTCCAACATCGGCACATCAAAGGAAGTCAGCACCGCTTGGACTTGCTGGCGCTGGTGGTTCAGAAATGATTCAACCTGCGCCTTCCACGCCGCCTCTCCGTGTCGCACACCCATGGCCATGTCAAATTCGAGCGTCACACCGGGTTCCGAATTCATGGGCACAACACGCATGCGGGGCGACTGCACCCGCTTAGCGACATAAGCGGCCATGGGTCCCCACACGATCGCCACATTGATCTGACCCCGGGCCAAATCGCGCTCGATGATGTCGCCAGGGTGGCTGGCTGGGTCGGCATTGAGCATGTTGTAAGGCACACCCGCGTCGGTCAATCCATGTCGGCTGAGCCATTCGGAGGCGGGAGAGCGGTCGTACACACCCATGCGAAGTCGGCCCAGTCGCTCTGGCCCGAGCTTCAAAAAATCGTCCACGCTGTTCACCTGGTCTAAACCCTGACCCAAGGGAAACACCAGGGCGTAAGAAGAGCGGTAATACGCCGCGGTGGTGGCCACTTGCTCGAACCCCCTGGGCACACCCATGACGATGTCACAAGGGTAGTCCTCGCCGGGCAGTTTGTAGCGCAAGGTGTTGCGGATGAAACCCATGCGCTGAGGAAAGGCGTAGTAACTGAGCGGTACCCCAAAAGCTTGCGCCATGAGTTCGGCCAATTTGTTTTCAATGCCCTCGCCTCGGCTGTTGGAAAACGGCATGTTGCTCGGGTCTTGGCAGACCCGCAAGACGGCTTGCCCATTTTGCAGGCGCGGGGCATGGGGCGCATCGGCCGACTCGGGGGTGGGCGACGCGGCCATGGCTGGGGCGAGGCACAGGCCCCAGCTCAGCCACAGCAGACAACGCCACACACCGGGGTTCATGGCATGGGTTCCACTTTGGCACGGGTGATGGCACCGTCGGAGCGACCTTTGAGATAGGCATAAAGGTGGTCGATGTTGCTCATCACCTGCTGGTTATTGCCAAAGCTTTGCATGCCTTTGTCCAAACGGCCATCACGCACTGTGGTGATGAATTCTTCTTTGGTGAGGGTTTTCAAGCTGTTGACCAGCGAGGGGCCGACCATGCCCTCTTGATTGGCGCCATGACAACGGTCACACGCGGCAGCGCGCCAAGCGCGAAAACCCTTCATGGTGTTGTCATCAACCTTGTAACCATCTGTGACCTGGTAGAGGGCGGGTGCTTCAGCCATGGCCGAGGTGACGGCCAACAATGCAATGCACAACAATTTGTTCATGGTGGGGTTCTCTCAATGAAGCCATCGAGCCAGGCCTTTGACAAGGCTGTCTCGATGGTGTCGTTGCATGTGTTGATCCGCGATCAGTTGGGCAAGGTGAACACAGTGAGGGAACCACCCAACTCGGTGTACTGGTTCAACTCGCGGTAGCCGCCCACGGCGCCCAAACCGTCGTTGTCCTTCTCCAAACCAGCGGCCATGCCAATACCGGCCCAACCACCGATGCCAGAGAACACGCCCAAGTACTGCTTGCCTTTGTGTTCATAGGTGAACACATTGCCAATGATGCCCGAGGGTGTTTTGAACTTGAACAGTTCTTTGTTGATGTCTTTGGCGTCCACACACTTGAGGTAGCCCTCCAAGGTGCCGTAGCAAGAGATACCACCAGCCGTGTTCAAAGAACCACTCCAGACCGAGAATTTTTCAGCCTTGCTTTGCACGATCTTGCCGGTGCCGGCATCCCAGGTGATGAAGTTGCCCATGCCACCGTGACTGCCGGGTGCGGGGTACATGGAGAGCGTGGCACCCACATAAGGCTGACCTGCGGTGTACTCGACCTTGAACGGTTCATAGTCCATGCACACATGGTTGGTGGGCACATAAAACAACTTGGTGTTCGGGTCGAAGGACGCAGGCTGTTGATCCTTGGTACCCAGAGCCGCTGGACACACGCCTTTGGTGTTGACGTCAGGTCCGTTTTGGGCAGTGGAGTATTTCGCCACCACTTGAGGACGACCTGATTTCATGTCCACATGGGTGGCCCAGTTGACCCGGGGGTCGAATTTTTCGGCCACCAACAACTCGCCTGTGACACGGTTCATGGTGTACGCAAAACCATTGCGGTCAAAGTGCACCAGTGCTTTGGTGGGTTTGCCTTTGACATCGATGTCGGCCAGGATCATTTCATTGATGCCGTCGAAATCCCATTCGTCATAGGGTGTCATTTGGTAGACCCATTTCACCTTGCCGGTGTCCACATCGCGGGCAAAAATGCTCATCGACCATTTGTTGTCGCCAGGACGCTGCGCTGGGTTCCAGGTGGAGGGGTTGCCTGTGCCGTAGTACATGAGGTTGAGCGCTTTGTCATAGCTGTACCAACCCCAGGTGGTGCCGCCACCGATCTTCCATTGGTCGGCTTGCCAGGTTTTGAGCGAAGAGTTGGCACCCACTGGGGCCATCTTGCCGTCGTTCCAGGTCATGGTGGTTTGTGGGTCCATGAGCATCTCGCTGTCAGGCCCCACGCTGTAACCCTTCCAGGCCAATTTGCCATCGGACAGGTTGTAGGCCGCGATGTAGCCCCGCACGCCCCACTCGCCACCGCTGATGCCGGTGATGACCTTGTCTTTGAAGATGTGCGGTGCGTTGGTGTTGACCGCGCCCAATTTGGGGTCGCCGTTTTTCACGCTCCATTCGACTTTACCGGTCTTGGCGTTCAAGGCGACCAAGGTGCTGTCGGCTTGCTGCAAGATGACTTTGTTTTCCGCATAAGCCACGCCTCGGTTGACCGTGTCGCAACACATTTGTGGAATGACCGCAGCATCTTGCTTGGGCTCGTATTTCCAAATTATTTTTTGGGTGTCCAAGTCAATGGCAAAGACTTTGTTGGGGAACGGCGAATGCAAATACATGACGCTATCCACCACCAAAGGGGATCCTTCATGACCACGCAGCACACCGGTGGAGAAGGTCCAGGCGACCCGCAGTTTGTCGACATTGCCCTTGTTGATCTGGCCCAAGCGGCTGTAGCGCTGGTTGGCCATGTCCCCAGCTTGCATCGCCCAGTTTTTCTCGTTGGCGATGTTTTTTTCCACATCGCTGTTGGCCCAGGCTGCAGCGCCGAGCAACAAGCTCAGCCCTATGCTGGCCCCGACAACACCCACCGACTTTTGGCGCAGGTACGCCCACACACCACCTGACAACGCTTGTCCCATGCTCGTCTCCCTTGATGTATCGAAAGTGAAGCCTGCAAGCACTGCAGGCCGGGAGAACGACTCTATTTGTATGTATCTGGATATGACTAGTGGTAATTACTAGCTCATTTTGAAACTGAAATTTAATTGATGTTTTGCTGGGGAGGCTTGCTTCATTTCACCGTGACGCGAATCGTCTGGCGGTAAGCCTCGCCATAGGAGCGGTGCGCCCCGTCGGCGAATTGCAGACTGAGGGTGTGAACGCCGGGCGGCAATGAAAGCTCCGTCTCGGTCTGGCCTTTGCCAAAGTGTTTGTGCTGGTCGTCGGCCGGGATCACGTGGTTCTCCGCGATGGGCGGCGTGTTGATCAGGATGTGGTGATGCCCGGTGCCGGGTTTCATCTCACCAGCGGGTGCCACCTGCATGTTCTTGACCACAAAGCGCACCTTGAACGGCGAGGTCACGGTGTCGCCATCTTTTGGTGAGGCGAACTCGACGTTTTGCGCGGTCGCGTTGCAAGCGAGAAGCATGGCGGCCAACATCAGGCTGGGCTGTTTCATGGTGTTCCTTTGAAAGTGAGGAAGGTCAGGGTTGTTTGGCCCGCTCGTACAAGGGTTCGACCTTGTTCAAATTGGCCTCGATGTCTTTGATGCGGGTGTTGCCCGAGGGGTGGGTGCTGAGCCACTGAGGCGGCGCGCCTTTGTTGGCGGCGCTCATTTTTTGCCACAACGTCACCCCGGCGCGTGGGTTGTACCCGGCGCGGGCCGCCAACTCCATGCCCACCAAATCAGCCTCACTCTCGTCTTCGCGGCTGAACTTGAGGCTCAGGAGTTGCGCACCTTGTTGCGCGACGGTATCGGTGATGCGTGAATCAATGCCAAAGTAACCTGAAATCAACGCCCCGCCCAAACGCGACAAGCCACTGGTGGCCATGTTCTTGCCCATGCGTTCACGGGCGTGTGCGCGCAAGGCATGTGCGATTTCATGGCCCATCACCATGGCCACCTCGTCGTCTGTCAACTCGAGCTTGGTGAGGATGCCGCTGTAGAAAGCGATCTTGCCCCCGGGCATGCAAAACGCATTGATCTGGCTGGAACCCAACAGATTGACTTCCCATTTCCAATCACGGGCACGCGGGTTCCACTCGTAACTGAACGGGATCAGCTTCTTGGCAATGGCCCGCAAGCGAATGACTTGCGGGTGATCGTCGCCTGCCAGCGCCTCTTTTTCATCGGCTTGCTTGAGCATTTGGCCGTACTGAGCCAGCGCCGTGCCTTCGACTTGTTCGGCCGGCACCAGCTTGGCAAATTTGGACGTGCCCCCGACCTCCACGCCCTCTCGGGCCAAGGCATCGAAGGAGAACAGGCCGGCGGCACAACCGGCACAGGTGTGAAGGAATTCACGTTTGTTCAGCATTTTCTCGGGCTTCAACAGGAATCGCACAATAGAAGGGTATGAACGATAACCCAACTCCCGCCAAAGCCACCTTGCGTTGGCAAGATACCTTGTTGATTTACCTGAGCCCCG
>JACCDJ011455718.1_pt1 | contig 11719 bp, 9 predicted proteins | sample 7444481 | NCBI WGS metagenome assembly JACCDJ01 (sample SAMN15323435, study PRJNA562643) | freshwater metagenome | isolation source: river surface water | place: USA:Blue River Watershed | collected 2017-08-15 | reverse complement strand
GAATTGCGCCTACCAAGATCCAGATGGCAAGGATGTGGTCAGTTATCATTTGCTCATGGAGAGTGGAGAGGAATTGGTGGCCTATGCACGTTTGGTTCCGCCAGGCGTGAGTTATGCAGAAGCTGCGATAGGCAGAGTGGTTACATCTCAGACGGTGCGCGGAAAAGGTTGGGGTAAGGCCTTGATGGAAATCGCCATTGCACAAACCCAAAAGAAATTTGAAGTGAATGAAATTTGTATTTCAGCACAATCTTATCTGTTGAAATTTTACAATGATTTGGGATTTGCGGCGGAAGGAGAGGAATATTTGGAGGATGATATCCCGCATTGGAAGATGCGGAGGAGGGGGTAATACAATTTGATCATTTAGTGCTTAGTGGATACAAGAAATCAGTTGGCAATGAATAATTTAAAGTCATATTCAATCTGCCAAGAGGAACTTATTATTAGTATTTCGACAATTCAATCGAACCACCCAACCATTTGAATGAAAATAGCATCCAATAAGTTTAAAGTGTTATAATTTGTCGGAATCAGCATGGATAGCAGCGTGTGTTAAAGGTGATCAACAGGCCTTGAGTATTCTTTTTGAGGAGAATAGAGATTGGCTATTTGCTATCTGCCGAAGATACCTTCCTAGCAAAGAAGAAGCAGAGGATGCGCTTCAGGAAAGTTTTATTTTAATTTTTAAAAATATCGCCAGCTACAATGGCCACGGAAGTTTCAAAGGATGGTTAAGAAAAATTACGGTGAACTGTGCCTTGGGAATGCTGCGTAAAAGAAAGTTGCAAAATTTCAGGCCGCTCGAGTATGATATTTCTCCTGTGGATTTATCATTTTTACAAAAGCTGGATTTGGAAGAGTTGCAGCACATCATTGATAGGCTTTCTCCAGGTAGAAGGCAGATTTTCATTGCACATGCCATAGATGGTCTTACTCACAAAGAGATTGCGAAACAATTGAAAATTTCAGAGGGCACCTCTAAATCACAGTTTTTTGATGCGAGAAAAGAGATAAAATGGGCTTTGGAAAATAATGTTATGATTGCGAAAAGAAAAGCATAATGGGACAGAAAGAGCAACACGAATTGGATAAATGGCGGGGTAGTCTTCAGTCCGTTTGGGAGGAGGATACCACAACGCCATCGAGTATGGATTGGGAGACCATGAGAGCGCACTTGCATTCTATTGAAAGAAGGAAAAGAGTTTTCTGGTTAAGGATAAGTTGGGGTATAGTCTTGACCATTGCTTTATGGTTGGTTTGGCATCAAGTGGGGTCAGATGCCATCCTAGCTGATGCTGAAGTAAATTCAGATCAGAAAGAAATTCCTACAAATGCTGAGGAGATTCCACTCAGCGAGGTGTTTCGCGATTCGCTGAATGAGAGAGGTTCAACTATAGATGTCGCCGGTAACGGCAAGGCCACGCTGAAAAATCAAGGGGATGTTTTATTTACAAAAGAAAATCATGCGAATAGCCATCTTGGATCATCCTATTTTAGAAATGGGGTTGGTTGTGTTGTTGAAAATCATTTTCAAAATGGCGATGAGATGGGTGATGATCGCAAAGAAAAATTTAAAGAGAATTCGCAAGGTATTCGTGAATCTAAAGAACAAGATAGGGCGGCAGATTGGAAGCAGGAACAGGTTACCCGAACAAATGGAATTATGGATGATTATTTGGAAAGTTCCCGGTTTGGTATGAGTGAAAATGACCCCAAGGATTCGATACTTTGGATGTACTCAAAACCATTGTTTCCGTTGGCCATCTATAGGGGATATACCATTTCTTTTTTACCTATAAAACAAATCAAAAAGAGACCGCAATTTTCTCTTCAAATGGGCATTACTGCGGGTAGGAGTATCCGAATTATTCGAGGAAACTTTGATGAAGGATTGCAATCGCGATCCATTGCTGTCCGTCGATTTTTGTTACCCATGCGTGCATTGCATGGGTCGCTAAATTGGCATTTGAATGATCAATGGTCCATTCAAGGAGGCGGCAGGATCGGAGGTGGAAAAATACAAACGCGTTGGATTTTTAAAAGCTTTCCAGCCCAAGAGGCATCGCAAGAATTGCGTTTACAATCCTCTGAAGGGGATGTATTGGTGCAAGATCCAACATTGATAAGTCAAATCAACAACGGAGCGGGTGGTTTGTATCAGTTGCGTTTGAATTATGCCTATAAAATTTGGACCATTCCTGTTGGGGTGAGTTATCGATTAAATAAGAAGCCTTTTTCTCCCGTTATTCGTACTGGTTTGAATGTGGAGGGGATTGGGAAAAGGAGTTTGAGTATAGACATCAGTGAGAATGGAGAAATACGAAATATCCCTCTTTTAATCGCACAGAACAAAGCAAGAAAGAGTGTGCAACAATATTTTGCATTTGGGCTTTCATTGCGATTGTCAGAGCGATTGGATTTATATGCAGACGCGAGCTATTACAAACCGTGGACAAATATGATCAACGCAACGGGCTATAAGGTTCGCTCATCTGCATTGAACTTACAATGGGGATTGCAATATCTATTGCATTAAATTTTTTAATTGCCCAACCATTTTGAAGGTAGAATCATCTTACATAAAACTTTAAAATTAGCAGTATGAAAAAGACCATTTGGTATGTATCCGCTTGCATCACCGTATTAGGGTGGATGGCTTGCAACAAAATGACGGAAGACAGTCAGTTGGACACAGAAGATGTGTTGAAAATGGAGATGGAGGATCAAGACATTCTCACAGAAGAAGAACAGACAGCTGCGGATTGCAATTATGATTTCACGCAGTTCATTGCCTCTTGTGCTGTTGTGACAGAGAGTTCTAGTAGCTATCCAAAAACCATCACGATTGATTACGGGACAGGATGTGTAGATGCGCGCGGAAGAACCAAGAAGGGAAAGATCATCATCGATGTATCCGGGGATATGAGACTTGAAGGAAATACAAGAACCTTGACATTTGAGAATTTCTATGTGAACAGTATCAATATTCAGGGAAGTCGATTTGCCCAAAATATAGGACCTAACAGTGAGGGTAACATGATTATTCAGGTGAACGGAACCATCACATCTACTAACGGAGAATTCACTCGGAGTCGCAATTTCGAGCGTTTTCGAGAGTGGGTAGCGGGAATGAATACTTGTGAAATTTCAGACGATGAATTTATCATTACAGGGAATGGTACTGTAACAGGTCGACGAGGTGTTGAGATAGCTCACGAAATTACAGATGGCATTCACGTAATGCCAGGATCTTGTGACTATCCAATGTCAGGAAAAATCGATATTGGCGGAGAACGTAGGGGGGTTGTAATTAATTTTGGTGATGGAGATTGCGATAATGTAGCATCAGTTTATTCAAAAAGAAGAAATAGAACTTATTCCATAGATCTTGACACCAGGTCCGTTATTCAATAAATTAGATATAAAATTCTTCTAAAGGATATGCCCCCGAAGTTTGATACTTGAGGGGGCTTTTTTTGTCGCTGTAGCTTATGGTCATACTCAGTATAAAGTTTGATAAGAATTTAGTTTTGAAAGAAATTCAATTTTGCAGGGGATTCACTATTATTACTAATTCGGTTAATAGAAAACTATCTCTAAAGGGAGTTGAAGTTTATTCTGCAAGAGGTCATTAGTAATAAAATTACATACCACATGTCGGCCATTTTCATATGGCTCCGTACCCCGATTTTGCTTACTTTTGCACACAACTTATGGCACAGATTGAATTACTACTTCCCAAGATGGGAGAGAGTGTTGCAGAAGCAACCATTATCAAGTGGGTAAAAAAGGAAGGCGAAGCGGTGAAAGCCGACGAGCCGATCATTGAAATTGCTACGGACAAAGTAGATAGCGAGGTACCATCACCAGAGGATGGAACGCTTTTGAAATGTTTGGTGAAAGAAGGTGATGTTGTTCAAGTTGGACAGCCCATTGCCATCATCCAAACCGGTGCAGCTGAAGCACCAGTTGTTGTTGCGGCACCTGCTGCTGCAGCGCCTGCTCCTGCTGCAGCGCCGATGGCTGATATTCCTTTTGTTCCAGCTGCTGATGCCAATGTGACCATCGTTTCCGGTGATCGTTTTTACTCGCCTTTGGTGAAGAACATGGCCAAGTCAGAAGGAATTTCTCAAGCTGAATTGGACGCTATTCCAGGTTCGGGTCAAGGTGGACGTGTGACCAAAGATGATTTGAAAAATTATTTAGCCACTCGGGGTCAACAAGCTCCAGCGGCAGCTCCTGCAATTGCTTCGGCTCCCGCTCCTGTTGCTCAGCCAGCTGCAGCACCAGCGAAAGAAGCACCCAAAAAGGCTTCTGTCAGTGTGAATGGCAATGATGAAATAGTGCAGATGGACCGCATGCGCAAGTTGATTGCGGATCACATGGTGATGAGTAAGCAGGTTTCTCCTCACGTGACTAGTTACGTGGAAGCTGACTTGACCAACGTGGTCATGTGGAGAGACAAAGTGAAAAAGAATTTTGAGCAGAAAGAAAAAACAAAATTGACTTTTACACCCATATTTATTGAAGCAGTTGCCAAGGCAATTAAAGATTTTCCGGGTGTAAACGCCTCAGTAGACGGTGATAAAATTATTTTGCGCGGTGATATCAACATCGGAATGGCGACAGCGTTGCCTTCTGGTAATTTGATTGTTCCGGTTATCAAAAATGCTGACCAATTGAATTTGGTGGGCATTGCCAAAAAAGTAAATGATTTGGCTGACCGTGCTAGAAATAACAAATTAACCCCAGATGAAATTCAAGGTGGAACTTATACCTTGACCAACGTAGGTTCATTTGGAAACGTGATGGGTACGCCCATCATCAATCAACCCCAGGTGGCCATCTTGGCTGTTGGTGCCATTCGCAAGAAACCCGCAGTTATCGAAACGCCCGCTGGGGATTTTATCGGCATTCGCCACATGATGTTCCTTTCTCACAGCTACGACCACAGAATTGTGGATGGTGCTTTGGGTGGAATGTTTGTGAGACGAGTTGCGGATTATTTGGAGAATTGGGATGTAAATCGCGATATTTGAGTACATTAACAACAAAATCATCCGTATGGATACGTTGAAAAAACTTGTTTTATTATTGTTTCTAGCCGTAGTTGCGCCCACAATGATGGCCCAAAAGGAAACCCCTGCTAGCTTTGATGAGGCCAATACCCTTATTGAAGAAAAGTTATGGGACCAGGCGGTGATCGAGTGGCGAAAGCTCATTGCGAAGAAACCAATGAATGCCAACTACCATTTCAAATTGGGACGTTGCTTATTGGAAACCAAAGACAAGAAGGATGCCTTGGAGCATTTGGAAACAGCCTGCGGAAGTGGTAAGTTCTCCAAGAACTATGATCCTTATGATGAGTCTGAAGAGTTGGCGCCGTTTGAGGCATTGGCCTATTTGGCCAAGGCACAGCACTTGAATAACAAGCCAGAAGATGCTTTGGATTCCTACGAGTTGCTTAAAACCAAACTCCCTGCTAAACATATTCTAATGGCTGATTTGCCCAGACAACAAGAGATGTGTGAAGAGGCGAAATTGCAACTGAAATCCCCCAAGAATCACAAGATTGTTAGCTTGGGAAAAGGAATCAATACGGAATACAAAGATTTCAATGCTGTTGCTCCAAAGGACTTGAGCATTTTGTATTTTAGTTCCAATCGTGAAAGAGCAGATTCAAGCAATGCCCGATTGGTGGATCCAGAAACCATGGCTTATTTGGATGATATGTACATGAGTTTCCGTGGAGCTTCGAACAAATGGGGACCTGCAGAATTGATCAACATCAACGCCAATGTTTCAGATCGTGTTTCTGCAATTTCCGCCGATGGTCATACCTTGTTTATTTCAAGAGGTCCAAGAGATGATTCAGAATTTTTGATGTCGATGTTGGTTGGAGAAACTTGGATTGATCCCATTCCTTTGAGTTCAACAATCAATTCTTCTTTCCAAGAGATGGATATGACGGTTACGCCAGATGGTAAGACCATTTATTTCTCCAGTAACAGACCCAATGGTCTAGGAGGATTTGATTTGTACCGATCCAATTTGGCAAAGAACGGTGAGTGGTCTGAACCCGAAAATTTGGGTGAGTTGATCAACACCAAATACAACGAATTGTCTCCATCGATTGGAGGGAATGGTAAGATTTTATATTTCTCCTCTGAAGGTCACAATACCATGGGTGGATATGACTTGTTCTCATCTAAAATTGAGAAAAAAGGATCTTTAGGAAACGCTGTAAACGTAGGGTATCCATTGTCTACAACAGACGATGATTATTATTTCCAGGCTATTCCCGTTTCGAGAAAAGGATTTATTACTTCTTCTAAAATTGGTGGAACTGGACTTCAGGACATTTATGAAGTAACATTGGCGAGAGATCCGAATGAGGCTCCCGTTAGTTTAAAAGGATTTGTACAGTTGATGGCAGGTAAGATGATGCCAACAGGAATGAAGGTAGTGGCCAAGGCGATAGATGAGGATTTGAAAGTGGAAACCAATTTGGAGGCAACTGTATTTGAAATGAAATTGCCACCTTGTGCCAAGTACAACGTGCAAGTAATGCAAGAGAAGGCTGTACTGAATGAATTCACCGTTGATGCTTGTTGCGACGAGAGCATGATGAGCATAGAGCATGAGTTCTACATTTTCCCTGTCACTAAGAAGCAGCCCGTTAAAGCTGATTTAACTGCGAAGAATACGCCAAAGGCTGCAACCGAAGATCCAGAAAAGGCTGCGAAAAAGGCAGAGAAAGAGGCCAAGAAAGCCAAAGAAGAAGAAGAGAAAAAGTTGAGAGAAGCCGAGAAGAAGGCAGAGAAGAAAGCCAAGGAAGCGGCCAAAGAGGCTGAACAAATGGCTAAGAAAATGGAGAAAGCTGAGAAGCAAGGATTGGCTGCACGTCCCAAACCAGCTGGCGCTAAGGAGAAATTGACTCCAACGCAATACTTCTTCACTTATGGCATGTTTAAAGTGAATTTGGAAGACATGGGCTTATTTGTTGAAGAGGTGGCCTTATTGGTGGAGAAGAGAGGATTGGTGGAGATTGATGTTTACGCTTCTTCTTCAAAAGTTCCGCGCTCCAACAAGCGAAGCAACGAGGAGTTGGCTGAGCAAAGAGCTTCTGATGCCAAAGCAACTATCAGAAAAGAATTGGAAAGAATGGGTTATGTAGAAGGTATTCACTTCACATTCAGAAAAATTTCTTGGGGTGTGAACGGAAAAGAATTCCAGAATGATGCCAAGGAGAACAAGGAGATTTATGAGAAGTCTCAATATGTAGAGCTCTCAGCAGAAGGGTAATAACAACAAGTAAATAATTGAAACCCCCAGAAATTGGGGGTTTTATTTTTGATATGAAATACAATTTTAATTTAAAGAAGCCACTTGCGTTTTTCGATTTGGAAACTACAGGAGTGGATGTGGGAAGAGATCGTATTGTTGAATTGGCCATTGTGAAAGTGATGCCCAATGGACAAGTACACAAGATGCCGCATGAGGGTCAAGACCGATTGATATTCAACCCGGAAATTCCCATTCCCATTGAGTCGTCTTTGATTCATGGCATTTACCCAGAAGATGTGCGCAATGCACCTACTTTTCGCGAGTTTGCTCCCAAGTTGTATCAGTTCTTATTTGACTGTGATTTGGCTGGTTTTAATTCCAATAAATTTGATTTGCCCCTGTTGGCAGAGGAGTTTTTGCGCGCAGGAATCGATTTTGATGTTGAAGGAAGAAACTTGATCGATGTCCAGGTTTTGTTTCATCTGATGGAGCCGAGAAATTTATCAGCAGCATTGAAGTTTTATACTGGAAAGAAGTTGGAAGATGCCCATGAGGCCATGCCCGATGTGATTGCCACCGCGGATGTTTTGAATGCGATGATTGATCGCTACAAGGACGTGAGTTTGGAGTCGGACAATGGGGCTTGGTTGCCGGTTCAGAATGACATGGAAGTATTGCATCAAACCAGTGAGAGAAGAAAGAAAGTGGATTTGGTTGGTCATATTGTGATGAATGACAATGATGAACCATGCTTTAATTTCGGAAAGCACAAGGGAAAAACAGTTGAGCAAGTTTTTGCGATGGAACCTGGATACTATGGTTGGATGATGCAAGCGGATTTCCCGTTGTTTACCAAGAAAGTTTTAAAACAATTGAAAGAGCAGTATTCGTGAAAAAACGGATAATCGTTTTGGTTTCTAATGATCTGACCTTTGATCGTCGGGTAGAGAAAACCTGCGATTTGTGGACGAGTAAAGGTTGGCAGCTGAGTTTGGTTGGCGTACTGAAAGAGCACAGCGTTGCGCTTGACAGAGACTATAAAACGGAACGGCTCCGCACATTTTTTGAGAAAGGTGCTGGATTTTATGTTGTGCTTCAGGTCAAATTATTTTTCTATTTGTTGTTTCATTCAGCCGATGTGATTTGGTCCAATGATCTGGATACTTTGTTGCCTGCACGAATTGTCGGGAAATTGAAAGGAATTCCGGTTATTTATGACAGTCACGAGTTGTTTACGGAAGCTGAAGGATTAACCGGAAGACCGATGGTCAAGGGAATATGGAAATGGGTGGAGCGTATTTGCTTTCCTGGTTTGACACGAGTAATGACAGTTAATGATTCCATTGCATCCATTTTTGAGCATCGGTACCAGAACAAGGTGGAAGTGGTGAGGAATGTTCCGGTCGGGAATCGCGAAGCCATACAACCATTGGATCAGGAACTTCCCGATGGCAAGAAGATTATTTTACAGGGAGCTTATATCGATCCTGATCGCGGTGGAGAGGAATTGGTAGAGGCGATGACATTTATTCCTGCTGTACATCTTATCGTAGTTGGCAGTGGAAGGGCCATTCCCGCCATGAAAAGTTCAGCTGGTGATAATGTCATTTTTTTTGACCGAATGCCGTATGATAAACTTCGATCTATTACAGCTACTTGTGATTTGGGTTTGAGTTTGGATAAGCCCACGCATGACAATTATAAATACTCTCTGCCCAACAAGTTGTTTGATTATTGGCAGGCGGGTATTCCCGTTTTGGCAAGTCCAATGGTTGAGGTGGAGAAGTTGATTTTGAAATACCAAGCAGGTCAGATTTTGCGCTCGTGGTCTCCTCAAGAAATCGCAGCGCAGATTGAAGAAATATTGAACAGCGAGCATTACATCGTTTGGAAAAATAATACGCGTCTTGCTGCAGAAGAGAACACGTGGGAAAAGGAAGTAGCAACCATTGAAAAATGGATTGACGAACTGTCTTAATTTTTAGCCTTGAGCAGACGTTTCAAGGCTATCCAAGGAATATTCAGCGCATACCAGAAAAGGGACAAAGTCGATTTTTTCATTCGCAATTCTTCTGTATATAGTTTCGAATTGAATTGCTTGGATATACCAGTGGCTTCGCAATGAGCGAAAACAAGTTGGGTGGTGAGTTTATCGCCTTTGGTTTGGTTTAATTTGAGATGGAATTGGTAATCGCCTAGCACGTTCCATTGAGGATCAAATAAGCTCGAATCAAAGCAATCTTTTCGGTACATACACCCTTGCTGATGAACGCTATTTTTCCATGTCATTTTCCATCCAAATTCGGAATGGAATCGATTAGGGACCCAAGTACTTTCAATGTTTTCATTGATTACATCTCCTGTTACAACTCGGTATTTGGGGTTGAATAAATAGCTAATCAATTTTTGAAAAACGTCGTTGTTGGCAAGACGGTCGTCAGCTCCCATGAAGTAAAGCCATTCTCCTTGGGCGTGGGCTATGCCCTTGTTAAATGCATCATAAATGCCGCTGTCTTTTTCGCGGTGCCATTGGATTTTGGTTTCAAATTTCTTGAGAATGGAAGTCGTGACTTCGTCTTGGGAGTGATTGTCTTGAACGACAATCTCAATATGTGGGTAGGTTTGATCAAGGACAGACTGAATGGCCCTTTCAAGACATTCGCCAGAGTTGTAACAGGGTATGATGACACTGATTAGCGTCATTTGTTTTCTGCTCGGGTTAGGGTGTTTCCTTGACAAATCCAAACATCGCCATTGAATTTCTGCATGGCAATGTAATCGTGAGAAGCCATTAAAACAGCGGTACCGGCTTGAGAAATTTGATACAGAAGTTCGGTGATTTCTAAACTCATTTGTGGATCAAGATTTCCTGTCGGCTCGTCGGCAATAATCAATGAAGGCGTATTGAGCAATGCACGAGCAATGGCTACGCGCTGTCTTTCCCCGCCACTCAATTGGTGTGGCTTCTTTTCACTTTTGTCATGAAGACCAACGCTCTCTAGTGATGATTCAATTCGGCTGCGCATCGCTTCCTCTGCTTTCCATCCTGTCGCTTCTAGGACAAAGGCCAAGTTCTCATATACCGTTCTGTCGCTAAGTAATTCAAATTCTTGAAATACGATTCCAATCTTTCTTCTTAGAAAGGGAATGTCTTTTCTTTTGATATTTTTCAAATCATAGCCACAGCAAGTAGCTTCATGTGCATCAATTTCATGATCCGCATACAAAGTCTTTAAAAAGCTACTTTTTCCGCTTCCACTTTTTCCGATGAGGAAAACAAATTCGCCGGGTTGAATATCGAAATTGATGTTTTCTAAAATGCGAATTTTAGACTGCGAAATGTTTCCTTTTACGATTTGTACAATGGCTTGGCTCATGAGGTGAAATTAGAAATAAAAAAGGGCGACTCTTGATCGAACCGCCCTTTTTATTGACAATGAATTTTCTATTACTTGATCAAATCTTTTTTCTTCATTTTTCCGTTAAGAATGATTTCATTCATCACCACTTCCATTGATTGACCAGCGGAATTGGTCTTTATGCGAGAAATGAATTTCATTCCATCCACCTCTTTGTATTCTGTGAATAATGTTTCTGTAGTAACTGTTTTGTCGTCTTGTTTTTGAACGCTCAAAGATTTAATCTTCAATCCGCTTTCTACGTCGTAATAATCAGATGAAACTGTTCCAAAAGAATCAGTATTTTCAATCACGTAGGCATCTTTACCATTCAATACTTCAATTCCTTTTAGAACGGCAGTCATTCCAAAGTCTTTTGCGTGCATTTCTGCCAAGAGATCCGTTTGAATTTTTGCTTGTTGGATTGCAGCAGCATCGGGCTCGATATTTTGTCCCATTTGTGACATTTTCAATTGTGCGCCATCCCAAGTTTGAATCATCATTGGATTGCCATTCATGGACATGGTTACTTTCAAAGCTTGGTTAGGAATAATTTTGGTATTCATGTCCAACTTGGCCATGCCTACATCCAACAATCCTTTGTACTCGATGGATTTGATTTTGCCAATTTTATCTGCACCACCCAAAACATCAAAATAATGATTGACAACTGTCTCTACCGATACACCAGCAGGGACAGCTTTCATTTCCACATAAACCGATCCATCAGGATTGAACTTTATGATTTTTCCATCCTTATCAAATGGCAACAAAGTTTTTTCAATTTCCTTGTTTCCAACTACAGTGATGTATGCATTGTTGGGCAACAAAACACGAGCAGCCAATGCCATTACATCTTGCGCAGTTACGGCATTCAATCTTTCCAAATATGTCTCATAGAAATTCTTTGGCAATTGGTAGCGCTCAATGTTCTTAGCAAAGCGAGCAACGGTTTGTGGGCGCTCCAATGAACGAGCAAACTGACCCGTCATGATGTTCTTGATGGTTTGCAAAGTTTTTTCGTCAACAGG
>JACCDJ010718368.1_pt1 | contig 11719 bp, 10 predicted proteins | sample 7444481 | NCBI WGS metagenome assembly JACCDJ01 (sample SAMN15323435, study PRJNA562643) | freshwater metagenome | isolation source: river surface water | place: USA:Blue River Watershed | collected 2017-08-15 | reverse complement strand
TGGCTATCAGTTGAAGAGTTTGTAGGTGATGTGCCAACCAGTGTGGCCCATATTGCTCTTGATCCTTTTGAAAAAACTTTTGATATAAATAAAGTCATTTCACGAATCAAATCTAAGAAATGTGCAATAAAACCTGCGATATTAAACCAAGAGATAGTAAGTGGGATTGGCAATATCTACGCTGATGAAGCACTGTGGCGGGCAAAGATTCATCCCGAGGTGGTTTGTGAAGATTTATCTGAAGCAGAAATTAAGAAAGTAATTAGTTCAGCAGTCAGTGTTATGAAATCAGCCATTAAATCTGGCGGCACATCCTTTGATGAGCAGTATAAAAACGTAAATGGTGAAAGTGGCTATTTCTCCCGCTCATTGAAGGTGTATGGCCGAGAAGGGGAGAAATGTTCAAGATGTGGCAGTGCTATCCACAGAATTGCCTTTGCTAATCGCTCATCACACTTTTGCCCGCGTTGCCAACGGTAGGTGAGCGGGATTTTCCGACTTTTTTAGATAGGTTTGCGCCTATGAGGGCGAAGCTATGTATCTAAAAAGTATGAACCTAAAAGGGTTCAAATCCTTTGCCTCCTCAACCACTCTAAATTTTGAACAGGGCATCACCTGTGTAGTTGGTCCAAATGGCTCGGGTAAATCCAATGTAGTTGATGCCCTTTCCTGGGTAATGGGCGAACAAGGCGCTAAATCATTGCGTGGCGGAAAAATGGAAGATGTTATCTTTGCTGGAACCTCCGGCAGAGCACCACTTGGCCGAGCAGAGGTATCGGTAACTATTGATAACGCCGATGGCGTACTACCAATTGATTTTTCTGAGGTAACGATCACTCGAGTTTTATTTCGAAATGGATCATCGGAGTACTTACTAAATGGTGAGACTACAAGATTATTAGATATCCAAGAGTTGTTAAGTGATAGCGGTATTGGCCGAGAGATGCATGTGATTGTTGGACAGGGACAATTAGACGCCATTTTGTTAGCTAATCCAGAGGAACGAAGAGCCTTTATCGAGGAGGCAGCGGGTGTTCTTAAACACCGAAAGCGTAAAGAGAAAGCAATTCGAAAATTAGACTCAATGCAAACTAACCTTGCACGAATTCAAGATTTAACTGTCGAACTTAGAAGGCAACTACGACCTTTAGGCAAGCAAGCTGAGGTGGCTAGAAAAGCCTCCGTTATTCAATCTGATGTAAGAGATGCCAAACTTAGGTTATTGGCTGATGACCTGACTCGTATGCGAAGTGAGATGGAAGTTGAAGTTGCAGATGAGAATGTTTTGCGTGAGCGCAAGGAACAGGTAGAGCGTGAGCTAAATGAAGCAAGATCACGTGAAGTTGAATTAGATGCGATAGCAGCAAGTGAGAATCCGCAGTTAATCACAGCACAAGAAAATTTTTATCGACTTACTGCCCAGCGTGAACAAATTCGTGGCGTTCAAAATCTTGCATCTGAACGTGCCAGATTTTTAGCAGAAGAGGCCGAAGAGGCAAAAGCTATTGGCAGAGATCCGCAGGCATTAGATGATGAGGCTTTGCTCCTACGAAAAGAAGAGTCAGCCCTTTCTGCGCAAGTAAAAGTTTCACAGGAGCAATTGCAGGTTGATTCAAATTCACTTAAGGCAATTGAAGATCAGCTTGCGTTAGAGGAAAATCGTGTTTCAGCATCCTTGCGAGCAATTGCTGATCAACGCGAGGGTACTGCTAGGCAAGAGGGTCATATCAATGGACTTCGATCAAGAATTGATGCAACAACTGGTGAAATAACTAGATTAAAAACTGCAGTGCAATCAGCAGAGTCCAGATTAAAAAGCTACCGTGAAGGTTTTGCATTAATTGAAACACAGATTTCTTCACTGACCGCCACAGAGCCTGGCCTAGATAATCTATTTAACAAATTAAAGATTGATTTAAAGGCAGCGGAAGGTGAGATTCAAGTATTAACTGAAAAATTGCAATCTACTGAAAAACTTAGGGCAGGCTCTTTAGGTCGATTGACCGCTTTTAAAGAGATTGCTGATTTGGTTGCTGCTACTCAAAACGCTGGTCTAATTGAAAAAATTTCAATTCTCACATCAAATTGTGAGGCTGAGGTTGGTAAGGTTTCAGCAGATTGTGATCGGATTAAGTTTGATCTTGTCGCCCTACAAGATCGTGCAAGTGGAATCAATCGCGAGTACGAACTAGCTCTTTCAAGGTTGAATGACTCTGATGCAGCAATGACTGGGTTGGCAGAACAATTAGCTGTAGCAGGACAGAATGTGAAAAATACAAGTGAGGAGTTGGACCGTCTAAACCTGGCATTAACTGCAGCTAGTGAGCAGCGAACATTTGATGAGCGAGATTTAGCAGCAGCGATTGCCCAATTTGAATCACACCAAGCTCCATTGGAACCAGATTTAACTCATTTGGAAGATTTAAGATCGCAAGTTTCTAGCGCACGATCAAAAGAGGTTGAGGCGCGTTTAAGTTTGCGAACGATTGAAGAGCGTAAAGATGCGATATCACAGCGGGCAGCTGCCTTGGAAAATCAAGCCAATGCCGAGCGAGAAGCAACCTCAAAATCAATCTCGCGAAGAGAGAATAGAGCTCAAGCTGCAATTACTGCACAAGAGATTGCCGATACTGCCTATGAAGCATTAATTCAGATCGAATCTTCTATTTCAAAAGCCGGAACTGAACGTGAGAGATTAGAGGTATCAAGATCTGAACGCGAGGGTGAGATCTTAAGTTTGAGAACAATTGGAAGAGAGCTTGCAATTGAACTTGAACGATTAACATCTTCTGTTCATAAAGATGAGATTGCTCGCGCTGAACAACGTTTAAGGATTGAGCAGTTAGAGAGCAAAGCGGTTGAAGAGTTAGGAGTTGATGTATCCACATTGTTAAGTGAGTACGGCCCAAACAATGATGTTCCAACATTTTATGAGAATGAACAAGGTGAGTTTGTACCAGGAGATTTAATACCCTATCGCAGAGACCAACAAGAGAAGAGATTGGCGCAAGCTGAGCGATCACTAACTCTGCTGGGCAAAATTAATCCACTCGCCCTTGAAGAGTATTCATCGCTAGAGGAACGGTTGCGATATCTAGCTGAACAATTGGAGGATCTAAAGAAAACTAAGAAGGATCTATTAGACATTATTAAAGAGGTAGATGATCGAGTTCAACAGATATTTACTCAAGCATATGAAGACACAGCCAGAGAGTTTGAGATTGTTTTTGCACGACTCTTTCCTGGTGGGGATGGAAAGTTAATTCTTACAAATCCATCTGACATGTTGACCTCAGGTGTCGATGTTGAAGCCCGTCCACCAGGCAAGAGAGTTAAGCGATTGTCACTGTTATCAGGTGGCGAGCGATCATTAGTTGCAGTTGCCTTATTAATTGCAATTTTTAAAGCTAGACCTTCGCCATTTTATGTAATGGATGAGGTTGAAGCCGCGTTGGATGACACCAACTTAGGACGATTGCTCGGCGTATTTGAGGAGTTACGAGAGAAATCTCAATTAATAATTATCACCCATCAAAAACGCACGATGGAGATTGCCGACGCGCTTTATGGCGTCACAATGCGCGGGGATGGTGTTAGCGAAGTTATTTCTCAGCGTATTCGTGAAGTTGACGCAGTTTCTTAATTTAAGTAGATGAGTTTATTTAAGCGATTACTCAATGCGGTTAGATCTGGGTCGGTTTCGGAAAGTCAATGGGAAGAGATTCGAAATAACCTAATCACAGCAGATCTTGGGGTTAAGTTAGCTGACCAAGTTATCGCACAGGCTAAATTAGCTAAACCGGAGGATGCTAAGCAGACAATCAAAGAGCAGTTATTTCAGTGGCTAAGCAAAAAAGATCGAAATCTAAATCTTGTACCTAATACTGTAAATACAATTTTAGTTGTGGGGGTAAATGGCACCGGTAAAACAACTACGACAGCAAAGCTTGCAAATTTAATCAAAAACAAAGATAACAAGGTGTTGCTAGCTGCAGCTGATACCTTTCGAGCTGCAGCAGTAGATCAATTACAAACCTGGGCTAATCGGATAGGTATTGAGGTAGTCACAGGCACAGCTAATGGTGATCCAGCATCCGTCGCTTTTTCGGCAATAACTAAAGCCAAAACTGATAAGTATGACTGTCTCATTGTTGATACCGCTGGTAGGTTACATACAAAAAATAATTTAATGTCAGAACTAGAGAAAATAATTAAAGTTATCAATAAGCAGTCACCGATAAGTGAGGTTTTGTTGGTTATTGACGCAACTACGGGGCAGAACGGTATTAATCAGGCAAAAAGTTTTATTGAATCAGCTGGGGTTACTGGATTAATTCTTACCAAATTAGATGGTGGGGCAAAGGGTGCAATAGGGATAGCAATAGAGAGGGAGTTCGGCTTGCCGATTAAGTTCACTGGCCAGGGTGAGCAGCTAGCAGATCTGGTTGCCTTTGACCCCGAGCAGTACCTCGATTCCTTGTTCGAATAAGTAACACACTGTTAACAAACCTGACCAAACTGTCATTAAATGGAAACTTTAAAAGTCACTTGATTTAACCCATTTGGGCCAGAGTATGGCCATCTCAACGGCGAGGTTTCACAATCAATACTGCGTAAGTGGTATCTGGCAATTGGAGATTTAATGGGTGAGGTACTTATTAACACTGGTGATACCGCATGGGTATTAGCCAGTACAGCTTTGGTGCTCTTAATGACACCTGGGCTGGCACTTTTTTATGGTGGAATGGTTCGTGCTAAGAGTGTTTTAAACATGATGTTGATGTCAATGGTCACCATCGGAATAGTTAGTGTGCTCTGGGTAATTTATGGATTTAAATTGGCATTTGGATATGAAGCAAACTCACAATGGTATGGCGAGATTTCACTATCGGGGTTAGGCAGCGCTGTTGAGGAATTAACAAACAATGGTGGGGTGTACCCAATTCCATTGCTTGCCTTTGCAGCTTTTCAACTTATGTTTGCAATTATTACTCCCGCACTTATTTCTGGTGCGATAGCTGATCGAACTAAATTCACTGCCTGGGCAGTATTTGTTGTACTTTGGGCAACATTGGTTTATTTCCCAGTTGCTCACTGGGTATTTGCATTTGGTAACAAGGTTGGAGATACCGTCACTGGTGCAGGATTCTTAGCTGCACGAGGCGTTCAGGACTTTGCAGGTGGAACTGCGGTGCACATAAATGCTGGCGCAGCTGGATTAGCAATGGCGATTATTCTTGGCAGAAGAGTTGGTTGGCGCCGAGAATCAATGCGTCCACACTCCCTTCCGCTAGTGCTAATTGGGGCGGGTTTACTTTGGTTTGGTTGGTTTGGCTTTAACGCTGGCTCAGCCTTAGGTGCTAACGGTGTTGCTGCACTTGCACTATTAAATACACAAGTAGCAACAGCTGCTGCAGCCCTAGGCTGGCTCCTTGTTGAAAAAATTCGAGATGGGCATCCCACATCATTGGGAGTAGCAAGTGGTGCAGTTTCAGGCTTAGTTGCTATTACCCCAGCTTGTGCATTTGTCGCACCATGGGCGGCAGTAGTCATTGGCGTGATTGCTGGAATTCTGTGCGCACTGGCAGTTGGCTTAAAGTATTTATTTAACTTTGATGACTCACTTGATGTAGTTGGTGTCCACCTAGTTGGAGGTTTGTGGGGATGTTTGTCGCTAGGTTTCTTTGGTAGTAGTGCTGTTAACGCCTTAGGGCTTGATGGCATCTTCTACGGTGGCAGCACCGCACTACTTGGTAAGCAAGCATTTGGCGCTTTCTTTGTGCTTACCTATTCATTCATTGTCACCCTGATAATTGGTTTTGCAATTGATAAAACAATTGGATTAAGGGTTAAAGAGGAGGCTGAAGTATCCGGAATAGATTATGACCAACATGCCGAAACTGGCTATGAATTAACTACTAGTTCAAGAGGGGGTTACAGCTCATGAAGTTAATTACCGCAATTATTAAACCGCAAAAACTAGATGCGGTAAAGGAGGCTTTAGTCTCGGCTGGCATAACTGGCATGACAGTATCTGAAGCTAAAGGGTTTGGTCGCCAACTTGGTCTGACTGAAGTTTATCGCGGTGCCCAATATAAAGTTGATCTGCTGCCAAAAATTAGATTAGAAGTTTTAGTCACATCCAGCATTGCTGAAAAGGCGATTAAAATAATTTCAGATGCAGCTAGAACGGGAAGTATTGGGGATGGCAAAGTCTGGGCTACCACAGTTGATTCCATAACTCGGGTACGCACTGGCGAAAGTGGTGAAGCTGCAATCTAATTAAAATGTAAGATGCACCTATGTTTGATGCGCTAGGCCAGAGGTTTACCAAGCTCTTCTCTGGCCTACGTGGCAAAGTTTCTCAGGCTCAATTAAATGAATTTGCAACCGATATAAAATCTGCTCTATTGGATTCAGATGTTGCATTATCGGTAGCAGATAGTTTTTCTAACCAAATACTCGAAAAGTTTACGCAAAACTCAGATGCGATTAACCGAAGTACGAACCCTTCCCAAAAGATATTTGAGATTGTTAATCAACAATTAGTTGAGATTTTAGGTGGTTCAGCTCGTAGAGTTCGGTATGCAAAAGTTTCACCCACAGTAATTTTATTAACGGGCTTACAGGGAGCAGGAAAAACCTCATTTGCTGTCAAGTTAGCAAACTATTTAAAAATTGAAGGTAATACCCCCATACTTGTTGCAGCAGATTTGCAAAGACCAAATGCAGTTAATCAATTACAAGTTGTTGGCCAATCTGTAAAGGTGCCGGTTTTTGCACCTGAACCGGGTAACGGGGTTGGCGATCCAGTCTCGGTTGCAAAAGCTGGAGTTGCGTTTGCTCGAGAGAAACTTCATAACTTTGTGATCGTAGATACAGCGGGTCGAACTGGAATTGATCAGGAGTTGATGAATCAAATTGTAAATGTTCGAGATGCAGTAAAGCCAGATGAAATATTTTTTGTTGTTGATGCCATGACTGGACAAGATGCAGCAGTAACTGCAAAAGCTTTTTCGGATGGAGTGGGTATTGATGCGGTTGTACTAACCAAACTTGATGGTGACGCTAGAGGTGGCGCGGCTTTATCAATTGTGGGTATAACTGGAAAGCCAATCATTTTTGCATCAACAGGAGAGAAAGTCAGCGACTTTGATCTCTTCTATCCGGAACGTATGGCTTCAAGAATTCTTGGCATGGGAGATGTGGCTTCCCTTGCAGAGCAGGCAAAGCGAGCTATGCCTGAGGAGATGTCCAAGAAGTTAGAGGATAAGTTTACTAAGGGTGAAGATTTTACATTTGAAGACTTTTTATCCCAGCTAGAAGCTATGAAAAATATGGGTAGTATGAGCAAACTTCTTGGATTATTACCTGGATCAGCCGGCATGAAAAAGCAAATTGAAAATTTTGATGAATCTGAGCTAGTGCGCAATAGAGCAATCATTCAATCCATGACACCACAAGAGCGTAATGAACCAAAAATATTGAATGGCTCAAGGCGTGCAAGAATTGCGCGGGGTAGTGGTCGAGCTGTGTCTGAAATTAATTCACTTGTTGAAAGATTCACACAAGCTCAAAAAATGATGAAGCAAATGCGCAGTGGCAATTTACCGGCAGGGATGCCCAACTTTGGTGGGGTTCCAAAAACGGTTCAACAAGGCAATACTCCAAAGAAGAAATCTAGATCTGGAAACCCAGCAAAACGGGCGTTAGAGCAGGGGTAGAGGCCAAATTTGGGTTTCTCTGCCGCTGCTGGCAAGATTAGCCATCTGCTAACGGGACCCTCTAACCCATAGCAATTTTTATCCGCAAGGTTAGCTCTGGATGTAAACGCCCCCGCTGTTTACGAAAGAATCAGCCGAATAATTTTCTATAGGGAGTTTTGTGTCAGTAAAAATTAAGTTAATGCGTCTTGGAAAGATCCGCACACCTCATTTCCGAATCGTGATTGCAGATTCTCGATCCGCTAGAAATTCAAAAGCTATAGAGGAGATTGGCCGATACTCACCAGCGTCAGAGCCATCTTTAATCGAAGTAAATTCAGAGCGAGTTCAATACTGGCTCGGTGTTGGTGCTCAACCCACAGAGGCTGTAACTGCACTTTTAAAAATTACTGGTGACTACCAGAAAGCAAACGGATTACCAGGCAGTGAAGGCTCTCTTAAGCCACAGCCAGCGAAGATTGATAAGCGAGTTGCTTATGAAGCTGCTGTAAAAGAAGCAATGAATGAGCCAGCAGATGGTGCTACGACATTAAAGAAAAAGGCTGCTGAGAAATTAGCTGCAAAGAATGCTCCGGTAGTTGAAGAGTCTGCGGCAAGTGTTGAGACACCAGTTGCTCAAGAGGCTTCAGCGGAACAACCTGCGGCCGAGCAAGCCAGTAATGAAGCTGCGCAAGCTCCATCTGAAGTCGTTGCAGAAGCGCCTGCTGAAGAAACTCCACAAGCTTAAGTTAATTAACACTCATGCTTAAGAAGGGTTCGTTCCTTCGGGAACTGCCTATTATTGTTGTTTCAGCACTGATAGTTTCTATCGTTGTAAAAACTTTTTTGCTTCACTTTTTTTATATACCCACAGGCTCAATGGAAAATACCTTACAAATTGGCGATCGAATTGCCGTAAATAAGTTCGGTGCGCTTTTCAGTGAGGTAAAACGTGGTGAAGTTGTTGTGTTCGGTGATCCAGATAATTGGCTAGGCGAAGCTCAGCAATCTAGTGATTCCAAACCAATTGCTCTGATCAAGTCAGGACTGATTACAGTTGGAGTGCTACCAGATCCAGCAAAGCAATATTTGATAAAGCGAGTGATCGGTGTTGGTGGCGATAATGTCACCTGTTGTGATGCAAATGAAAAGTTGCAAGTCAATGGAGTTTCAATAGATGAGCCTTACATTTATGACGGCGATAAGCCAAGTGAGACTAAATTCAATGTAGATGTACCACAAGGTTTTATTTGGGTCATGGGAGACCACCGAGCTGCAAGTGCTGATTCAAGATACCAACCCGATAGTGCAAATAGTGGAATGGTGCCGCTGAGTAAAGTAGTAGGTAGGGCCACATTTATTGTTTGGCCAATTAAAAATATTGCAATAATTGAGGCAGGCAAGGATTTAAAAGAAATACCTGTTAAAGCCAATCCTTAATTTATGATTGAGCAAAAATTGCTTCAGGCAGGTATCAAGTTTATTGCGGGTGTAGATGAGGCTGGCCGTGGCCCATGCGCTGGACCACTAATTGTGGCAGCTGTAGTTCTATCAGATCCTTTATCTTCAGAATTATCTGAAGTCAAAGACTCCAAGGAGCTTACTGAATTAAAGCGCGAAGAGTTGTTTGATGTTGTAATCAATAACTCAACTTCATACTCAATTATTGAAATATCTGCTGAAGAGATTGATAAATATGGATTACATAAATGCAACATAGAGGGTATGCGTAGAGCTGTTAATGGATTATCCCAAGTACCGGAGTATGTATTAACAGACGGCTACGCAATTCCAGGATTGACTATGCCTAATCTTTCGGTGTGGAAAGGAGATCAAGTTGCTATTTCAATAAGTGCTGCTTCGATTTTGGCAAAGGTTTATCGAGATCGAATTATGCTCCAGTTAGATAAGCTGTACCCCAATTATGGATTTGCAGCTCACAAAGGGTATATAACAGCATTACATACCGAATCAATAAAGAAGCTCGGAGTGTTACCTATACATAGAAAGTCATTTTCAAACATCTCTGCAGCATTGAGTGATAAGTAATTAACAAGTTTTTTACAAAAATCCAAATGTTGGACCATTTTGCTAAGTTTATGAAGTGATTGATGAAGATATTGCTAGATTAATTTTATTCTCTGCGATTACGCCTGGAGATATATTTTGGGCGAATCAGATTGCAAGCCTTGGAGCCTCTGAGGTTTATAAGAAAATCATGAAAGAAAGCTGTTATCAAAGAATTTCAGATTTTTACTCAGTAAAAGAAAAAGTTACAACCTCAAATCCGCTCGATTTGATTACTCAACTCAAGAAGTCTGAGTCTGAATTTATATCACCTAATGATCGGGATTGGCCAGTTTCATTGATGGAGTTAGCCTCACCACCTATTGGATTAGTTATAAAAGGAAATCGTGAATTGCTAGGTAACTTAGGTAAATCAATATCGATAGTGGGAAGTAGAAAACCTTCTCAGTACGGTTTATCAGTATCTAAAAAATTGGCTGCAGATGGGGCAAATGCAAAATTGGTTGTAATAAGCGGTGGCGCTTACGGCATAGACACAGCAGCTCACAAGGGCGCAGTTGATGCTGGCGGTAGCAGTGTTGCAGTACTAGCGGGCGGGTTTAATCATCTATATCCATCTGAGAACGAGTCTCTCTTTTCTCAGATCAGTAGGAAAGGTCTGCTCATATCTGAAGTCATGCCAAATGTTAAGAGTGAACCCAGTAGATTTTTGATTAGAAATAGGTTGATTGCCGCTTTATCAAAAGCAACGGTGGTCGTTGAAGCCGAATTCATAAGTGGTTCTATACGAACAGCACGAGATGCTGCCGAAATCTTTAGACCAGTTTTTGCTATTCCTGGCCAGATTTCTTCTCCACTAAGTGCTGGTTGTCACCGCTTAATTGCGGATCGAGTTGCCGATATTGCGACTAGTTTGGTGGAAATTTTAGAGGTTATAACTCCTTTGCAAAATCGGTAGTTAAAAGGTGAGAGAATACTGACAATGGAAAAATTCAAAGCTGGCTTTGTTGCTATTGTGGGTCGCCCTAATACTGGTAAATCAACCTTGGTGAATGCTTTAGTTGGCTCTAAAATAGTTATAACTTCACACCACCCAAATACAACTCGAAATCCTATTCGTGGAATTATTAGCAGAGATAGCTTTCAGATGATAGTGGTTGATACACCAGGTATGCACAAACCTAAGACTGCCTTGGGAACAAGGCTTAATTCTATGGTGAATGAAAACATCCATGATACAGATTTAGTGTTGCTTTGCCTGCCAGCAAATGAAGAGATTGGCGCTGGTGATGAGTATATTGCCAAGCAGATAAAGAGTAATCAATTAGTTTTCTTAGTTGTCACTAAAGCAGATACAGTTTCAAAATCTGATTTGGCCGTGAAATTGACCCAGGTAAATGATTTTATGCTGAAAAATAATCTGCGAAAAGCAGAGATTATTCCTGTTTCAGCCAAGAATCTTGACCAAACTGAACTCTTACTTGAATTACTTGCGAAAAATCTTCCAGAGTCTGCCGCACTCTATCCAACTGATATAAATACTGATCAAACAGAGGAGTTAATGTTTGCCGATTTAATTCGAGAGGCGGCAATAGAGGAGTTGTATGAAGAGTTGCCTCACTCTGTAATGGTGACTATTGAAGAAATGGGGGAGCGCGAGGGTGGAAAGATTTTTGATATTAGCGCTACATTGCATGTTGAACGAGATAGTCAAAAGGGCATACTTATTGGGCCACAGGGTAGTAGGTTAAAGGCGATTGGAATCCTAGCTCGCAAATCCATAGAAAATTTAGTGGGAATGCAGGTTTTCTTACAGATACATGTGAAGGTCTCTAAAGAGTGGCAAAAGGATACAAAGCTTCTGGCAAAGTTAGGTTTTACAGACGAACTTTCCGACTAGCAAAGTAAGAGCCAATCAAAACAAGTGGTAAGCCAAGAAGTATTCCCAAAGTAATTGGCTCGCCTAATAAAATTACGCCAAGCATCAC
>JACCDJ011435722.1_pt1 | contig 11720 bp, 9 predicted proteins | sample 7444481 | NCBI WGS metagenome assembly JACCDJ01 (sample SAMN15323435, study PRJNA562643) | freshwater metagenome | isolation source: river surface water | place: USA:Blue River Watershed | collected 2017-08-15 | reverse complement strand
TGCTCCAGCTGTCATCAAGAAATTAGACCCATTAGGACAGTCACTGGGTACATTAATGAATATGTCAGCACCTGTTGTATTAGTAGATCTTATAATCGTACGTGCATTCGATCCACTATCACCAATGATAATAGGATTTGAATTATTTGGCAGATTAATTGATGTTCCTACCGTAACCTGTCCCGTAAATGTCGCATATCCAGTAGCACCATCCATACGGAATCCTTTCGTTGTTGCTGAATACGGTCCTACTACTAATCCACATGCACCATCCTGAGTACCCTGTGAAAATATTAATGATGAATCACCTAACTGAACTAATCCATTCGCTCCATTCGCCGCCCCCGCTGCCGTATTAGGATTGATCAAGACCGTATTAAGTCCCGCTGTAATAGGGGTATTATTCGATGATAAGACCTCCTCCATCAGAATCTTCGTAATATCAATAGTACCATTGATATATAAGTTTTGATCTACTGTGGCATTACCTAGAATCGTCACATCATTTTGAAATGTCGTATCTCCCGTCGCTTCCATCCTAAAACCCCGCGACGTTGACGCCATTGGCCCCACTACCAGTGCACCTGAATTCTGTGTGCCATTTGTATATAATATCACATGATCAGAATCCTGCACCAGTGGATTCTGTGACGCCGCCGTACTTCTAGGATTCAATGTCAAATTATACGTCGCCAAACTGTTCGCACGTGCCGCACCATTCTGCGTCGCCGTAATGATATCACCCTCCACCGTCGTCGTCGCATCTATCGTATCTGCCTGCAAGGTATTGCACGTAATCGTTGTACCTACCAATGGCCCCGATAATGACCCTCCTGATAATGGTAGATAATGACCCGCCGCTGATGTCTCAAACTGGTCCTTCGTAGGCCAGTCCGTTGGATTAAAATCCGAGTTATTAGTAGGTGGTAAGTACGAGGACATTCGTCTGCTTACTATACGATTAGATATTTTGAATAAAAACTAAACCTATAGTAATGGCCGCCGCTGCTGACCCCTCTGATGATTCTGGAAACTCTTCCGATGAAGAGATTCATAACTTCTATGAACATATCCCTAAGAAATATCTACGCTCTTACCCTAATCCCTATCTCGATGATCATGGTATTAAGATCCCCTTTATGGGTCTCGTCGTCGCCGGCACCGGCGCCGGCAAATCTAACCTCGTCATGAACCTCATCGATAAATTCCACGGTCTCGCCACCTTCCCCGGTGGCATCTGGATCCTTACCAAAAACCGTGATGAACCCCTCTATAATGCCCTCACTGAAGCCATCCCCGAAATCGTTATCCGTGAAGTACGTAGTGAAAAAACTCGTGTCGGCTGGACCCTTACTAACTTACCTGATCTTGATGAAGAATTCAAAGTCTCTGAAGCCTCCCTCATCATCTTCGATGATCTCGTCGCCGAAAAAGAACAAGCCCTCGTTAAGATCGAACAGTTCTATATCCGCGCACGGAAAAAGGGCTGCAGCTGTCTCTTCCTCTCACAATCCTACTTTAAAACCCCCGTCACTATCCGCCTTAACCTTCATTACCTATTCCTCCTTAAACTCTCTACTGATCGAGACCTTAAGATGATCCTTAATGAATACTCTATCGGTGTCGATCGTGCCGTCCTCCTCGCTATGTATCAATTCGCAACAAGGGAACGCTTCAACTTCCTTCTCGTTGATATTGCCGCACCCCTTCAAAGTAGATACCGCCATAACTTCCGTCGTCGCTTCTCCATCGACGTCTAACCCCCTGGATTAGACGAGTTCATCTTGACAGATGAACTCATCCTATAATATCAAAAACACCAATGCTAAGATCTTCAACTGCATCGGTGTCAACTTCAATGTCGCCGTCATTACCGTCTGTATCGCATTGAATACCGACTTACGTGTGATTATCCCTGTTAAGTCCCCATAGATTAGATCTTCTGGTGACGCCTCAAAAAATTTTATACTCCAACCACTTCACAAACACCTTATACAGACGCTTGAATAATGGCGTCTTCTTCACCAGTTGACGCGCACACACAAAATCAATCAAATCTCCCATCACCTGCTGATCACGCCCATCCGCAAGATGCGGACGAAGCACCTGCAGTGCCACCTCCTTACGACGTGGTCCCGCCTTCTCATCCGGGATTGCATTCTCCAGATATAGGCAAATGTAAAGAACCACCTCCGCACTCCGTGCACGATCATGTCCTAGTGTACCCAGTTGACGCTGCAATCCCGCCACACACTGATCCGCCACCACCTGATGACGTAGGAAGTTGGGTTGCTCAATATACGGCGCCACACGATCAAACGTGCTCGTTGCTCCTGCTGCTGCTGCTGCCATTGCTCTATTTATACCACATAATTTTTTCTCCCAAACTTACAACTGAATCAACTCATCGATAATCTCCAGTGCCGCAGCATGTCCCACCTTCTTCTCCCTCACAAACTTCATCAAGAGCTGACGGAACTCCCGAATCTCCTCCTTATTGTTTCCCCCTGCAATGATGTGGTCCTTCAATAAGTTAAACCGCGTCATCTCCGTATCCTCATATGGCACCTCATACTCCTCATCCATCTTACATCTCTCTAACATCTTCGCCAGTAGAGTACGATCCTCATTTCCCATCTTCGCCACCGCCTGATAATCCAGTGTATGATTCTTCAGTAGATTCTTCAACACCTCCACTATGGCCGGATGATCCGACGCATCCATATTGATCACTGCACCACCCGTATGAGTGCGCACATGAATACGACGCTCCTTGATTAGCTTCGAACGATGGATCTGATAAGGCCCAAAGGGTACATATGTAGGCCCATTATAAACGGTCACACCCTCATCGGTGGCCTGACTTGTCGCAACTCCGCGACCCATGTACACCCTCAGATGTGACCGAGGACGACGCGGCTGCTGATGCATTCCCATTCCAATTACTGGACGAGATACTGTTGGATCACGTGTACTGTTCACGAACTGTGGAAAGTAGCCACCCAGTGGCTGCCAAAATTTCGGCATTCGCATGTACACCTCCGTTAACCGTAAATCCGTCAATGTAGCAACTCCCGCCGCTGGATCAATCGCCGTCTGGATTCCATTCCAGTTCGTCGTGATCAATGAATATACCACAAATGACTGCAGGAACTGCTTCGGTATCGTCCCAATCATTGTCGGCTCGATCAATGGGAATAAGTTGTCTATCTCATTATCCGTAATCTGACGGAGAGTCTGAGGGAGAGCCGTCTCATATATAGCTCTATAATCATCTAGTTGACCAATTGGACCAATCCCCACCGCTGTGCCGCGATCCGCCGCGCGTTCCGCCTCAGTATATCCTAATTTCGCAGCCGCATCTTCATAACGTCCAGCAGCCACATCAGCATCAATAGCACGGCGCTTTGTCGCTGTTTTAGATGAATACGCCGCTGTTGCCATTCTCTCAAGCACCTTATTCGGAACTGGGTCGGGGGGTATCGGTACAAATCTCATCGCAGCGGCTGGCGCATATTCCGGATATATCGCATGTATCTGGCTAATAAACATGTTCATAAAATCAACCTTGGGGTTCCAAAGTGCAGAAGCCGCCGCATAGTTAGCTGCCGTATCAAAATATTGAAGAGCTGTTGGACGTGGTGGCAGAAAATCCGCGTTGCCCATCGCCATATATTGCATCGCATATGATGGAATACCAGTGAAATAGGATGCTACTGGTTGAGTATTCGGATATGTCATTCCAGGATCCAATAATGCCACAGGGGGTTCCTGTGGTGTAGGAACTGGCTCAATCGGAAGAGCTGGGGCATGTGAGATTGGTGCAGCTTCAATCGCATCATCCTGCTCCGTCACAGGTGGTGCCTCAATCGCCATCAATGGTATTGCTGGCCCTAACGCCGCTTGACCTGGCGGCGGCGGCACTGTTGTTGAAGGGGCAGTACCTAAGATATTCAGAGCATCGCCGATATTGATTTGATCTGCCCCATTTGTCTGGACACTGTTTTTTGCTGTATCAAGAAGGGCCTGGGATGCTGTCGCATCCATCCCAAAGAGTTTCGCTAACTCCTTAATCGTATCAAGTGGCATATAAATAATCTTCATGATCTCATCCATATACTTCTCGAAGTCCACACCCGATCGAAGTTGTCCCGCTGGTGTTGTCTTTGATAGCACATTCGTCTTGACCTGTGCCATAGTCGGCCAGTCCTCCGACAACGCATACAAACGTTCTAAATCTCGAGATGGAATGTTGTCCTGGATCTGGCGCCCCTCAAATACCTTATCAAGTACCCACACAAGCCATAAATCCTGCACCACATCCGGATAACTTATGTCTGGATAGCTTCCATCTGTCCTTTGCATCCCCTTAAACACCCCCTCAATCGACGACACTAACACCCTCATGATATTCCGGAAGTTCGCAATCGCCCGATTAACTGCATCCACCTTCCGCTGTTGCGCATTACGCGATCCCGTAATCCTACCCGTCACATCCACCGTACTCGGTATGCTCTTTAACTCCCTGAAGATGTTGATCAACTGGGAGGGACGCACATGGTCAAACTTCTTAGCCTCAACCGCTACCTGCGGAAAAATATTATTAAATGTCGAGATGTCTTCCGCATTCGTAAGACGTCCCAGCACCACTGCCGCATCTGTCGCATCCATCAACGTCAACAGCTTTGTACGCAGTTCCTGCGCCTGCAGGATTTTATCAGCACGCTTCTCTGCATTCGTACGTGTATCCACTGGAACAGGTTGAACAGCCTGAGGTGGGGTCGGTAATCCTCGACGTGCCGCAAGTAGCGCCGCATTATTGGCCTGTTGCAGCTTTAACCGCTCCATAAGACCATGTAACTGTCTATCATAATCCGTGCTTTTACGTAATAGCATCTCCTTATTAAGGTACGACAAAATAATTAAACGTTTTAAGACATATCAACCTTATCCGCATAGTACTCTGTCATCTCCTTCGAATGTGACGTCGCACGTTCCACCATATCCCTTAACTGTTGCCGTGCTTGTAATGGTATACGTGGATTATTCAGAACATCCTCCCTAATGTGCTGATCAAATGCCCTACGTGCATCAATCAATGAAACCGACTGCCCCATAAGACGTGAAAACAGACGCTTGATTTTGGTCGCAAAACTCAACATCGAATATGATGACCCCCCTCGTGTCGTGAATACCTTCCCCTCATGCGGACTCATCGCCCCTATGATGTTCCTAAATAGTGCCACCTCCTCTTCTCCATGGAATATCGAGGGCGTGAATAGATCCATCGTGAACTCCCCATATGTCCTTTTAGTCTTATACTCCGTCAATGATAGTTGACCTTCCGATGTCAAATGATTAGCCGCCTCTGGATCCCATGATAATAGATAATAGTCTGTACGACGGGGCGGTATCAATGTATATAAAGCCATCAACAGCCTATCGGCTGCCGGCTTACTTTCATCTTCAATAAATGGACGTACCGCCGTCACTATATCCTCCCATGATACCCTCGTCACATGTGAATCATCTTGCGCCGGTTCCTCTGTAGTTGCTGCAGCTGCTGCAGCAGCTGTCTGGGTACCATATCCCGTCTTCATCTTATCTATCGCCTTCTTCGTAAAAAAAGCCTCTACTGCTGCAGGTATCTTACCACTCTTAAACTGATTCTTCATAGCAAATAGCGCAAGGCGCAGATTAGAGAATGGAACTCCATTCTGCTGGTACATCTCCACCACCTTCTTGAGTACCTTGATTGTTGGCTTTAACTGTATACCATAATCCGCGATACGACTCAGTTCCCTCTGGTATATCTTACGGGTTGACTCTGCTAAGTGCTCCATCTATTTATGGTTTATATAATTTTTTCAGTTATAGGACGTCTTATATTGCAGCTTAATTTACCATGTTGATGGATTTGATGGCGTTCCGCCTTTATTGCATCCTCCTTAAATGTATGATGTTCCAACACCTCCACAAATATCTCTTCCCCCGCTACATCTATGATCTCAAACACGCTACAGTACCTATACCGACCCGCCGTATACTCCCTCCTAAATCGTATATGCTCCCACAGTCGCCGCATCGGTGACCGTGACGTCATCCCTATGTATACACGCTCCGTCTTCGGGCTGTAGATCCTATATATGCTATACATATCTACATATTAGAAAATAAATTTTCGAATATGATAATAGAAACATGAGCATTGGACCGTGGAGATACTTTGGAATCAGTCCTTCAGATGAGACTAGTAATGTGGCACTTAATGAGTCTACCATCAATACAACTATGCGACTTTCCGAGGTCCTTAAGTTATGGTCGACTACTCCTGGATGTATCCTATTCCAAACCCGTGGAGGTTCTGGCCATCTTACTATTGTAGTGGAGGCAGGTACTTATGTATTGGAACGAGTTGATATGTCGGATGTCGATGAGGGTGGCGTGTTCAAGGTTATGCATTTCATGCCCTATATGAACGACGTACTCATCTCTCTCGACCCTGGCATCTACACCGGCTTCGTCATCTTCAAGAATACTTGATTTTTACATTAATCCCAAGGTAGTGACCTTTGGCTTAATTATCCTTACTCTTTTTTGATGGGGTGGTATGTGGTGGGAGTGCGATAGCATTACTCTTAAAATATAGAGGGTTAGAAATCTTCAGAAAGTAGGAGGGTGGCGTGATCACGGAAGAAGGCGTTAATGAAGGAGGGTTTAGCCGTGATTATCCGCGCTATCTCCACATCTCCCCTTCGGGCTATCGTTGTAGGGTATCTACGTATCGACCTCTTCACCGCCATATCTATATCATCCGTCACGTCTACCCACGTCACTGGTTGTTCCAACTGCCCCTGAACAGCCTTTAAGTCTTGACATGGTCTGCACCACGCTACCGTGTATATCTCAAAGTGAACTGGCTCCGCCATGTTTTTATTTCCTATATTTATTTTAAGTTATGGACCGTGGTCGCTACATCATCCTCACTACTGATCTTCCAGTCCTCCCCCTGGTCGTCCAACCCTTCATCTTACCTTTACACCTTAAATCTAACGTCTGGAATGGGTTGGTTTTAGGTCTGGAATGGGTGAATTCTAGATAGGCGGTCAACTTTTTGGAACATTTTTTTGATCGATTTTTTGTTTGGCGTCCTTACTTCTATGAGTAAGGAGGTTGATATTACGAACTGTCACGAGACTCTTAAGAGTCACAAGGGTCAAAACGCCCTGTTCAGGCTTTGACGGGTTTGCAACTTTTTTCATAAAATCGTGTTCCAAAAAGTTGACTTAAATTATTAATACTCAGAGGTAACTTTTTGGAACATCAAAAACGATCAAAATCCGTCAAAAGCGTCAAGCCTGAACAGGGCGTTTTGACCCTTGAGACTCTTAAGAGTCTCCACACATCAGCCTTCCAACCTCCTCCTTACTCATCTGAATCATAGCGCTGCAAAAAAATCGATCAAAAAAATGTTCCAAAAAGTTTACCACCTATCTAGAACTCGCCCATACCAGACGTAAAAACATCAAAATCGATCAAAAAAATGTTCCAAAAAGTTGACCGACTATTTAGAACTCGCCCATTCCAGCCATTAGATGCGTACAGGATACCTATAGATGATACGGCGACGGTTGATAGGAACTACCACGGTAGGAATAGGCTTTAAGGGAAGTGCAGCCCATACGTAGTCACGTACGATAATAGATGAAGTAAGTTGAGGGAGGACAGTCTTATTAAAGTAGTTCTTGAACTGTACCATTTCATTAAGTTCATAATCATTCATATCCAGAGATGCCATAAGACGGCAATCAGTCATTAAGGGAGACGTATTCTTAAGACTGTAATTATATACCCATGATAAGCCCTCCTGAGTCCTTACTCTCTTCTTAAGAGTCTCAATATGTAACCCCAAACCGAGATGACCATCAAGGTCCTCTAAAAGATGTGAGACCTGTACGATCGAAAGGGTATCACCTTTAACGTGACAGTTCTTAATCTTAAATCCGAATCGTGCGGCAGTAGTACGGATGTACAGGGCCAACTCCTTAAACTCCTTACTATCCACATCAATATGGTTATTATAGATCTTGTCTTTCACACATAGTGAAAGGATATGGCGGCGAATCAGAGCCGCCGTGTAAGGACAAACAAGAGCACCCTCAACCTGTTCAGTACGTCCCACGAATGAAATACGACTCATAACGTTATTCCTGAAGGCGGAATTGATACACCACTTACTCCAGTACGTATTAAGGTCATCCGACTTAGTCCAGATATTAGTGAAACGCATGAAATGTTGGAAGTAAAACCTGTTAATCAATTCCTTCTCTTCCTTACTCTCTTGAAGACTCTCTAAATTAGAGATTGCGGAAGCAAGAGACTCCATATTAAAATCAATCTTGTTAGACTCGTAGTTGAATTGTGGATCCATCCAAACATAGTCAAGAGCCGAATCAGCCGCAGGTAGTACTCTATCAATATTAAGGGGGTTGGAAAGAAGACTAGTAATGGCGACATGTTGACGATTAAAGTCACGTGCTACACGAGCGATACGGATTTTGTCGTCTACTGATGTAGCAGCTGCGTAAGCGGCTGCAATTACACCAGCTGCTTCCTCAACCTGTTCGACAACTACATTATTAAGGGTCTTAACCTCCTTCTTCTGTTCACGTAAAGCGGCTTTACGTTGTTTACGTTCAGCACGGATAGCGGCAGCTTCAGCAGCAGTTTGGAGTTTCTTCTGCTTAAGTTCAGCTCTAAGAGCTGCTACTGCAGTTTTAGCCTCAATACTTTGCTGCTTACGTTCAGCACGTGTAGCTGCAGCAGCTGCACGTTCCTCAGCAGTCTTTCGTACGTATTTGGGACGTTCGCCTCTGTTTTCCCTGATCCACTTCATCATCATACCGTCCGTCTTTCTTGTTCGACGATCATTACGTACAGTCTCGATCAGTTCATTACGTTCATTGATAATAGACTTAAGAGTTTCATTATCCTTCTTAGACTGTTCCCGTTCAGCAGCAGTTGCAGCACGTGCAGCGGCTCTCTCATTGATGCGACGGTTACGTTCCTGCATAAGCAGTTCCTTCTTCTGTTGTGCGGCAGCACGGACCTGTTCGATAGAGGAGGCGATGGAGTAAGTGAAGCCGGTCTCATTAAGGAGGGTTTCAAGGACGATACGGGGGTAACGACGGGAGAGCGTGCTCTCTAATTCAACTGAATGCTGAGCCTTGCGATGATAATCATTGATATAACCTGACTGGAATGCGTCAGCATTAGAATCACGGATCTCACATGATTCACTTTTATTATCGATCTCGATCTGGAAATGGATGGTATTGGATGTAAGGGTGCGGCAACGCATGGAGGATTGAATGCAGTCACGAACACAACAGGATGAGCTACTGATAAAGATGTAGGCAGAATGGAACCAGTCCTGATTGAAGTTGACACCTACGGTCATAGAAGGACTAGCGAGAAGGTAATCAACGGAAGAGAAGGCGGCATCGACATCAGAAAAGACGCGTTCGCGTTCTGCATTGGATAGTTCACTGGTAATTTCAAGGATACGACTCTTATCGATACCAGCTTGAGAGATCATAAAGGAAATACGTTTAAGAAGTCGAAGACTACTGCTGAAGATGTAAAGACGACGACCGGCGATGATGTCTTCATTGATATGGTCTAGGATGGTGGGATTGGGACTATTTTGGGAAGTCTCGTAGATCAAACACTGACGGGGTCGTGGGTTATTTGTATGCTTTAGGAAGGACCTGGGTACATTCATACGGAAAGAGTTAAGAAGGTCGAAGGTGCGACGGGAGACGAAGGCGTCCATACAGACGACACGACGGGCAGACTGTAGGACATCATAAAAGATGGTATTAGAACGCATGATGTCACGGTGGGTATTATGGGAGTAGAGTTGTGGGACGATAGATTCACACTCGTCAAGGATAAGGAGATCGAAACGTGCACAGTCCTTGATGAGATGAATGGATTCAAGTTGGACAACAAAACGAAAACGATTGACATGACTACACTGATCACCCTTAACCTGAAGACCGTCACCATTAACCTTAAGACTATCGTAATGGGTAAATCCCAGACTCTTATAATCAGAAAATAAGGACTTACTAAGTACACGACGATTAGTGAGGATGAGGACGGACTGTTCTGGATGGTTAGTGACGTATTCACGTACACGGGTGGTTTTTCCGGATCCCATTGCTGCATGTAGGACGAGGTCACCATTGTCAAGGTAGGTACCTATGGGTTCAACATACAAACTCTCAGAGATGGTGGGGTTGTAATCGGAACAGTCATAAATCTTACTGAGTTCAATAGAGGCGGTATTGCTGAAGCGAAGTTCTTCGATACGAGGGCAATAATGGAGGGCGACGGACTTCATGAAAGCCATAGTGGCCTCGCCACATGTCTGTTCATATTGTTGTCGCATGTATTCGCGACATGCATCGAGGCCATGTGTGGTGATATGTTGGGGGGTGATGAACCAGTTGATTACGGACTCGCGGATATGATCAGCGGTGGAGGCGGATACGCCTTTACTGTAGTTTTTAGCAGCATTGAAGGTGCGAAGTTGGACATTACGAATGGAATCATGAGGGAATACGGAAAGGTAATAGAGAAATGGGTCAGACTCATCGGTATTAGGGGTAACGTCAGTGACAGAGGGTGGGAGCCATTCGACAGTGCGGGTAAGTTCCTCCTCAACCTTCAATGCTTCAATGATGGAATCATCAACGGGGAAAATGGGGGCGGAGTTAAAGGTGTCATTTAGGATCAGCCAATGGGACCAGGCACGCAGTGCATGGCCGGCGGGTGTAAACCAGCAGCCATTAGTACGATTGATGAGGATGGTGTCTTTGCCTTGTTTGGACTGGTAAGGGAGACGGAAGAGGTTACGGCCATAAACGGCGGGGTCAACGATATACTTGATCTTATTCTCGTAATTGATGAATGTGAAACTGTTGAAGGGCCACCAGTAGGGGCGTTCGAACCATTCTTCAGCGGCCCAAACCTGCATCTTAGGTCTGATCATAAGGAAGGCGTCAAAACGTACATTGTAGATCAAATGGAATGACAGCTTGCTGTCGAAGGTCCAGGATGTACGAGAGACGGACTGATAAACATAAGGAGTAGGAAGTTCAACATCAGGCCAGATAGTGGCCAGCTTCTTAGAGATCCATGAATGGATTAAGGCGGGCAGTTCTGCACTGTGTGCATGTAATGCATACCAGGCAGAGTCATTGCCTACGTCCTTCTTACTGATATCGATATCAATGATAAATTTATGCATCCCATTGGGGACATCATTACAGCAGTAGAGGTGTTCATCAGGACAATCGCCTTCATTACAGATACTTAATAGGACATTCTTAGCGATGACGCCGAATTCTTTCTTAGCACCTTCATCCAGATCGCGGGCGATAAGCACCGCGTCTTTATTACCATCAATATATTCAATAGCCTCAGCCTTAGTGTGGAACCATACCGAACTTGATCCGATCGTCGCTACCTTGGGGGTCATCTTAGGGGTCTTTGAGCTCTCCATAATTCTATATCCGAAAATATTTTTCAATAGAAAAAGTTGAATTGGTTGGGTTGGGGGGTCATATGATCATCAGTGGATGATCATAGGAGGGTGATCAAACTCATTATAAGTCTTGTATAGGACTTGAGGGGGTAGGTGGTGTGGTGGT
>JACCDJ011471705.1_pt1 | contig 11723 bp, 8 predicted proteins | sample 7444481 | NCBI WGS metagenome assembly JACCDJ01 (sample SAMN15323435, study PRJNA562643) | freshwater metagenome | isolation source: river surface water | place: USA:Blue River Watershed | collected 2017-08-15 | reverse complement strand
GCGCCGAACTGGGCGCCCATCCCGGGGTAGAGGGAGTGCTCCTTGCCCGCGGCCGTGGCCTCCTTGAGATCCATCTCGAACGGGTCGAAACCCGCCAGGGAGAAGCTATAGGTGCCGTTGGCCAGGTGCTGCTCCGCCACCGGCGAGATACCGATATCCTGGTGGGTGCCCCGTCCTGCCTTGGCGAACCAGATCCGCTGATGCAAACCACCCTCAGCCTTCATGTAATGCGTAGTCATGAGCGGGCAGTATACCCGTAAAAATTAAATATCAAGGGGACCGCCCCGGCCTAACCCGCCCAAGCAATCACAGACCAAACTCTACGCCCTTATGCCCCCTCTGAACCCACCAAACAGATCGCCAGCACCAGCAGCGGCTTGTTCGGCGCCATCCCATTTCGGTCCCTCACGACCTTCAGGTTAAGCAGGCGATTTAGTTCTGCGACGGCCACAAACCCACCCTGACTACTTCAACATGACCACTTCAACAAGAAGGACTTCAGGGAAAGGATGGTGCGCGTAACAAGACTACGAAACGAAAGGCTGCATTTTCGCCCAAAGTCACTCGATGATGAAAATCTGCGCCACCTTGAGGGTGCCTGCGAAATGCTTGCTCCGCTTACTTCGAACGAAGTAGAACTGTAAAGGGTTTTACGTCCGAATCTAAGCACTAAATAATGAATGACTATTACCAAGAATGTGAAGCTGGGAGAATTCATTTTGATTTAGCTTAATACATTTTAGGGCTCGAATAAGGGTTGCGGTCATGGGGCGAGCGGAATCAACAGGTTAACACGGCCGGCGACGAGCAAGCCGGCATACTCGTAAGATGGGGATGCCCTACGGACGAACAAAGGGCTGCCTGCAAGTCGTGAAGGCGACCCTCGACGACGTAAGGGTCGTGGACAATTACCATGTGACCCTGACACTGTTGAATATCGGCGAGTTAAGCAGGGACGACATCGACATGCTGAACATCGGCGCTTTTCCGATCACCCGGAAAAACTGCCCCTTACATGCCTGGCGGGAAAGCGGGGCAATCCACCCCCTCCAGAGGTTAAACGCCTAAGCCAGCGTCCGGATAGCGCCGAGGCTGCCGTGGCGTCCGTCGATATATATTGTTGTCTTAACAGTGTATTAACGTCCGATAGGCCCAACCTCATGCCCATGAAGTCCAAAGAGGAGATGCTCACCCCTGCGGCGTTGAAGCTCATGCGGGCGAAGCTGCGGACGATGGGAGTCGATGAGTTCACCAAGGACGCTCGGATGATACGCATCCTCAGCCAATACAGGAAAGAATCCGGCGGCAGCTTGCTTGATCTCATGGAGAGGAAGCTGCGGACAGGCCTTTCGGGCTGGAATCCCGCTTCTGAAAGACGTTTTCAGGAGGAACTCGAAAAGCTCCTTCGACATATCGACGACCATCTGACTTTGCCGGAGGTGGCCGATTCGCACAGCCAACTACCCGCGTTAACCCCTGAACTGGAACAGCGCCTCAGGAAAGTCGGAATGGACGAAATTTCTCCTATCGTAAGACTTAATAACTGCTACAACGCCTCGGGGGCCAGCAGCCTCTACGATTTCGCCTACAGGACCGACCGCATGGCGGTCCGGAGCTGGGGAGCCAAGTCCGAACGGCAGTTCAAGGAAGCGCTTCGGGGGTATATCACTCGGCCGGCAGGAGATTCGCCCAAGACAGCAGAGCCTCAGTCCGGCCAAGGCCTGGAACAGGACATGTCCGTATTCATCGGGTCAAATGAGGAGGCGCTCAACCTCTTCTATTCGCGCTCTTTCGATGAAATCCAGCAGGCCGTTCGCGACCAAGGACGTGAAGGCCTGCTGCTCTCCCAGATTACGACCGAGCTTGGACTGACCTGGCCGTTCAAGAAACGTGCTCAGCAGCTGAAGGATTTTCTGTTCAAGGAAAAAACGGTCCTTTTTCATACGCCGCGCATCGGCAAGAAGAAACGCCGTCAGATCATCTTGTGTCTGATCTGGGCAGCCAAAGGGGGCCAACGGGACATGGATAAGTTCCGCGAGATGTCGCCGGGCGAAATCCTCGAAGCCAGCCCGCTGTCAGCCAACGAGAAGAAAGCCCTCACGCTCCGTTTCCTGGGCAAAGAGCCGATCACGCTCGAGGAAGCCGGCCGAATCATGAACGTGACACGTGAAAGAGTCCGTCAGCACCAAAAAACCGCCGAAGCGAAGCTGCGCGGATTGGGCATCAATCACTATGCAAGAGATTGGCTTAGACGTAACTCGTCAAAAATCTGGGCGATGCTGAGCGACGACGACGGGGAAACCGTCGAGCCGAGCAAGCTAAAGAGATTCGTACCGGGAGAAGTCCTCCTCGCGACGGTGATGTCAGGCTGGAGCTTGGACGATGTACTCAGCCTTGAAGGTGATCCCGTGGACAACTGGTGGGTACGAAAGGCTAAGGCTTGAACCCGGCTTTCTTGGCGGATTCCCAGATCGAGATGGCCCACTTCACCTGGGCGGCCGTGAAGTCCTGTTTCTTACGTAGGATGGCGGAGACGCCTTTCATGAAGAGACGCTGTTTGGGCGCGTAGTCATCGCTGTCCAACGACCACTTGGTCATCTCGAGCCACGCCACCGGATCGCGCATCTCCTCGGGCAGCTCCTTCGTGCCGGCCTTGGGCTTCCTCCGACCGTCCGCGGCGGAAAGGCGGGAAACCGGATCGGTGTTCCTGACGCCGTCTTCCGCGCCAAGCTCGATCACGATGACCTTGCCGGCGAAAGAATCCCAACAACGATCCTTCTTCGCCCATTCGGTGACGTTGAGGACCCCGGGCGGGGTATCGTTGATGTGCTCGAAGGCCCGCTTGGCCAAGACCGTGAGGACTTTCTTCATGTTCTCGCTCACTCCTTGTTTCTTCCAGATGTGATGGAAGTCCAGACGGGCCCCGTACTTCGAATAGAGATAAGCCAAGCCATAGGCCACGACATTGGCCTTGTAACCACCCTGCTTGAGCTCCTTGACCACGCCCTCCATGCTCCGGACCAAGATGAGCCTGCCCACGATCTCCTTGAAGGCGTCCTCGTCCATCTTGGGATTCTTCTCGGAGATCTTCTCCATGAAGTGGACGAAGTTCTTCTCGCCGCCCTTGCTGACGACCTGGGGCTCGCCCCAGAAGGTGACCTCGGACTTGCCGAGGTCCACCTTGGTGAACATCTGCTCCGGAGGATTCTGCCGAAGCCACGCGGCGCCGGGATGATTGCCGCGGTCGATCATGTAGGCCCCGCGGGCGCGTTCGTAGTACCAACGCGTCGCAGCCGAACCATCGCCCTTGACCGGGGTGTAGATCGAACGAGATAGTTTCTCGAGCTCGACGTGATAAGGCTGGTTGGCGCTCAAGTCGGTGACCTTGACCGCGTTCTGGCTGTTGGAATAACGCGAGATCGCGGAAACCAGCTCGACCATGGTCTCCGAGGAGAGCGGCACCGTGAGCTTGAACTGGACACGCAGACCGCTCACATCCCGGCCCTCCTTCTTGAAGGCATGGAAGATCGACCCAGAGGTCTGGGCGCCGTTGACGATCTGGAGCTCGGTGATCTTCTCGATCTGGCACTGCCCATGCTGATTCAGGCCGCCGATCTGAACGGACTTGGCGGTCAGCGAGAGCCCGTTGTTGTAGGCTAGGAAACGACCCGGGGCTTCCTTGATCGTGGTCTGGATGCCGGAGTTCACCTTCCCGCGGGCCTGGAGATACATGCGTACGTTCTGCTCGATGAGGCGCGACGAGTGCTTGGCGTACATGTCCGCCAGGATGCGCCCCGTGATGAAACCGACATAGCAGATGTAGCCGCCCTTGGGCTCCAACATCTTCATGGCGGGAAGCGTCCCGCCATGCTCTTCCTTGAAGTCGATGACGATCTCCTCGCGCTCGGAGCCGGAGATCATCTGCTTGTGCAGACGTTCGATGTCCCAGAACTGCGGCGCGAAAGTGATCCCGTCCATCTCCTTGGCGTAGACGGCGACCCGGTCGCACTCGCCGTCCGTGAAAACGAACACGTTCACCGCGGTGATGAAGGTCTTGGCCTCGTGGATCGCCTTGGCGGCGGAATGCGGTGCCAAGGCCTCGTCGAGTTCAGCGTGGAAAGGTGTCTCTGACTTGGCCACGGACCGCTTGTAGAACCGAAAAGCCTTGTCAAAGGCCGACTTGATGTCGGTGATGCTGACCTTCGAGCCCACGGCATCGGCCTTCACCACCGTGAAAAGGTGGAGCTCGGAGTTGTCCTCCGACAGGTAGTACCCGTTGATGGAAATCTCACCCTGCCCCGGGGTCGGCTCGGCGTAATAGGAACAGGGCTCGAAATCGAGCAGACCGATGTCGGCGTCCTTCAGGCATTCGAAGAAAAGCTGCGCGACGGCGGCGCAGTGAAACGCCTCGGGCGCGTCGCCGGCGACGCTCATCTTGTCCGCTTCGACCTGGACTTGCGCCTCGAAGCTGGCGATGAATTGCTCCTTGGTCATCGGCTTTGGTTGAGCGAATCGATCAGCCGGGCTTCAGGCGCAAGGAAAGGCTCGCAGGAGCCCGCGTCGACCTCGTAGGACACCTTGCCCAGTCCGGCGGGGAGCTGGCTCTCGATGATCCGGGGAAACCCCTCCTTCACCTCGTAAACGAAGCGTTCCCGGATCGCATACTCCTCGCCCAGGTAATGGGGCTCGTGGTGGTCATGGTAGCCGATCCGGGTGAGCAGGTTGTTGAAATCCAGAAGCACCAAGGGGTGGGCCTGCAGCAGGGAACGGACCAGGAGAACGGCGCGGGGCAAAGTGACTCCTTGGGCGGGCTTCTCATCGACCGAGAAACGGACCAAGAATAGACGGTTGAGGTTGCGGGTCTCCAGCTGACGTTCGCTGGAGATCTTGATGCGCTGGGGCAACGCGGAGCGGGTGGCCTTGACCTCGATGGCGCAGCCCTCGGCCTGGAAGTCCTGGGGGGCGGCCTTGGGACCGGTCCACGCCTTGATGGCCGCCGCCGGTCCGATCACCGCGATCAGCCAGTGCTTGAGCACTTCGAGCTCGGCGAAGAGCCCGACGCGCGCTTCCGGACCCAATGGCCCGCCGTTGTTCGTGAAAAGGTTCTGAAGCCTGAGAATGGCCGTGATGATTGCCTCGGCGGCCTCGCGTTCACCCACGCCCTTGGGAGCTTCATGGGCGACAAGCAGCAAGACCGCCTCGGCGATCTTGGCCATGTCGGTGCCATGCGCGTCGACGACGGAGATGGCGATGTAATCGACCCCGTTGAAGAACACCGTCTTGGCTTCGAACCCGCGGAGCACCGGCAACTTCCCGCCCTTCGGCTGATTGGCGGGCGAGCAACTGACCAACAGGTGGGCGCGGAGGTCGTCCGCGGACACCGCGCAGACGGTCCGGCAATCCGGGTCCTGCGATGAGTTCCGGATGATGTAGCCAGCGCCGATGCCTTGGGACCGGATCTCCTCCCGGAGGATGTCGTACATGTTCATAGGTCAGTCTTGGAGCTGGGCGGTGGTAGGCTCACCCTCTTCATAATAGCCCTCGTCGATATCGGCGACGCCGAGCATTTCGCGCTCGAAGATCGCGTTCGTGACGTATTCGACCGCCGCGACATTATCGGAAGCGGCGAAACTGATGGCGAGGCCCACCACTGGAGCGGGGACATCGATGTCCTTTTCGCCGTCCGTGGGGATGAAGGGGTAAATGACGAGCAAAGCCTCGTCTTCGGCGCGCACCAGGCGACAATCGGAACCATTGGCCCGAGCGGGACGCTTGTCGCCCTCCTTAATGCGGGAAAGCGTCAAAGCCTTGGCAAGCTCGCCACGCGTCTTCCCGACGTGCTCATCGATGAGATCATGGTACGCGTCCAAGCCTTTCTTGCCTTTCAACGAAAGCGCCACATCCGGCGTGATGACATCGAGGTCGATGTCAATCGAGTGGTCGCCCGGGTTGATGATGTTGTGCTTGTTGGGCGAGAAGTCCTCCGAATTGAACGTGGCGCCATCGATGCGACGGCGCAGGGGAGCCATTGGGTTGCCGGCCGCGACGAACTTGTGCGACTCGGGGGCACTCCGAGGATCGGTCGAAGCGCAGACCACCGTCCATTTCTCGGCATACTTGGTGTTCGCTGATCGTTGCTTGTTTAAAAACGAAAGAACCGCCTGCTTGGTGAAATCATTCGTCCGATACGGAATCGAGAGCGTTGCGATAAAATCGCGCACCGCACTCATACCGAGACCCCGCTTCATCAGATAACTACCCTTGGTCGACCAATCAGGGGTGGTTGACATGAATTTCTGCAAAGCGGCGAAGTTGCCTTCGATTGCCGAAACTTCGAACTTATTCGTCTGGATGAGCTCGGACGCGAAAGTCAGCAAACGCTTGGTTCCGCTTCTCATCTTGGATAGCGCGGTGATCCTCAGACCATGACGGTGGCTTCTGACCTTGAGGCCATACTCGATCGGAGTCTGCTTGGCGGCGAACATCTTGACGAACTCCATGCGTAGCTCGCGATCCGCCAGGGCGATATGCTTGTACCATTCGATGAGCTGCCCCGAGGTGTAGATCCGACACACGTCGACATAGCCGTCCTTGTAGCCGAACCAGCGCCCCATCTGCATGAGCGTGTCGTACATCTTGGACGTACGCAGGAAATAGCTCACGGATAGGGATTCCAAGGTGAGACCTCGGGAGAGCTTGTCGCCGCCGATGGCGATCACGCACAGACCGTTCTCACGCTGCTTGTCATAATCCAGGAATTCACCGCTGGTGCCGTGGATATTGCGAACCGTGACCTTGAGGAGCACATGGGGCAATTCATCGACGACCGCGTCCCATCCGACTTCGATTCCTCGGTCCTCCGGGGGCATCTTCGAGAAGGTGAGCACGAAATCATCCTCCCAGACTTTCTTGAAATCAGAGAGCACCGACTGGGACCCGGTCCGGATCCCGGCCTCCAGCCTATCTTTCTCGGCCTGCAGAAGGACATGGTAGCGATCCATCACATCGGTGTACCTGGAAAGGTGCACGAGCATGGAGTCATGCTTGGACATGCCGACCGACCGTCGTCGCACATTGCGCACAGCGCATGTGATCACAAAGGCCTTGATGGCCGTCTTCAGCGAGTCCGGGAGAGCCTCGGGGACGAAGGTTATCTTATGCTTAGGCGGCACCAACGCCTCGAAATCCTCATCAATTACGTCGAGATTGCGCACGATTGGCAGACCATCGACCCCTTCGAGCTCACTATCGGGATCGTCATCGCTGCCGAAGACCTTGGCGACGCCCACGTAATTATCCGGGGCCGGGATGTTGACGATGAAGTTACGAGGGAAGATGTTCTCCGTGTCGTCCGAATCGGAGAACAGATTGGCGTAGGGTGTCGCGGTGTAGCCGACGTAGCTGGACTGCTGGAAGACCGTGAGCAACTCCACCATCGCGTTGTTGATCGAACTCCGGTCGGTCTTGCTGGTGTTGATGCTGGCGTGGTCGGCTTCGTCGTCAATTAGCAGCATCGGACAACCGGAGATCCACTTCTCGTCGCCATCCTCACGGTCGGCCCGTCGCAGATCGGCGGGCTTGGCCGAACCAGCCACGCGCATCACCCACTTCCGGAGGTTCTTGAGGATCGAGGCGTGCTTCTTCACGACCAAGATGACCGGGTCGCTGCCGATGGCGACGTTCTGACCCTGCAGCGCCTTCGCGCTGAAGTCCCGGTCATAGGTGGTAAGCTGTTGGACCACGGGAGCGGTGCCAAACGCCCCCACGCCGAACATCATGCCCGTGGCGGCGTCGGCGCGGGTGTCACGGCCGACGACCCCGGAGTCGATACGACCCTGGGTCTGGGTGCGAAGATTGTCATGGATGCCGGCGACGACGACGATGAGCTTATAACCCGCGTCGACGGCCTTGTTGATCAAACCGCAGTAGTTGGCGGTCTTGCCCGATTGCACGCTCCCGACGACGAGCCCGCGGACGGTCCACATGCCCTTGCGCGTCGGATCCTCCAGGAGACCAAGGATCTGGTCCGTGACCGTGTTGACCTTGGCCACGACCGGATCCGGCATCCCCTCCGCATCCAGCATCAGCTGCCGATAGCGGTTCCAGTGAGACCAATCGATTTCCGGACGACGCTTATATAGCCATTCAATGTGCGACTTGTGGTCGCCGGTGAGCACCAGGGAATCCCCCACCAATCGCGAGTAACTATGGAAGAGATAGCCGGCGACGGACTTTTTGACCTTCTCGTCGACCAAAGCGGCCGCCTCCGGATCGCCCAGTTCGAGCATCTGGATTGCCTTCTCCACCGCGGAGATGACCTCAGGTTCAGTGGGCACCTTGATTTCACGGGTTTTAAGCAACTTATCCAGCACCACGCGGGCGTTGGTTTTCAGGACAGGGGTAGGATCGTTTTCCATATTTAGAGTTGGGAGATGGTTTCGGGGAAGTGGCTATAAGGGTAAGTCTTCTGCAACATGTCCTTCGCTTCGGCATCATCGTCGCACATAGACCTGAAAATCGCGAAAGCCGCGCGGAACTTCTCGAGGCGTTCCTCGTCGGTATCGCCCTCGAAGGCGCCGGCGACCGAGTCGGGCTTGTTGCTGTTGGCCAAGCCGATATCGGCCGTCGGCAAAGTCTGCTCAAGGAGGTCCATCAGCAGGTCCAAGGCCTTCTTGTCTTTGACGCCTTCGCGCACCCGCTTGTAAAGCTTGTGCTGCTTGTTGACCAGGAAGTAGGTCAGTCCGCTTTCGACCTTCTGCATCTTGGTCCAGGCAAACTCGATATCGCCTTCGACGGTCGAAGCTAGGGCCTTGCGGCCGCGGTGGCGGTAGATGCTGTACGCACGCTCACGCAAGGCTTCGGCGGCCTTCTTAAGCCGGTCCTTCACCCCGTCTGGGAGGGTGACATTCGTCTTCGTCACGCTCACCCCCAGGTCAAGGTCCAGGCTGTTGGGAACCTCCACGGCGATGCGCGCGAGCTTATAATGATCGGCCGGTCGGAGCAGGCCGAGCCATCCGCCCGCGACGATGATCCGGTCTCGGCGGTAGACATAGAAGCCCTGCTGGGCATACCAACCCGCCGGACCGCCGACCGTCTCGGCGGCCTGCTGGGAAAGCCGCTTAGGATGCGGCATAATGCCGCAGGTGACCTTGATCGTCTCGCCCTTATATTTGAAACTATCCGCGGGAACGAGTTCGGGCGCCGGCTTCGAGGACAAGGGATTCCAGGCAGTCACCTTCACCCTGCCCACCCCGATGGTGACCTTGCATTTCTCGATGAAACGGTGGAAAACCATGCCCAGGTGCTTCAGCGCCTCGCTGAAACCCGCGTTGAAGGAGTCTTCCGAACGTGTGTTACCGTCGATCCCACCGGAGAGCAACGTGTCCATCTTCTCCCAGACCACGGTGGTACCCGATTCGCGCTGCTGAAGCTCGGCGCAAAGTTCGTCGATCAGGCGACCCTCCCCGCGGGACAAAATCCATCGGTCCCGATCCGAGATGACGTCGACATCCCAGCAACGGACGGCGACCCCGGCCCCTTTCGCCTTGGTGATGACCGTGACCCGGCGGCAGGCCCAGATGGAGGCGGTCTTGAGGCCCAGACCGAAGCGCCCCAGATCCTTCTCGGCCCGCTTCTCCTTCGGACTTTTGCTTCCGAAACGCATGGCGTTGACCAACTCGTCCTCGGTCATCCCAAGCCCATCATCCGAGACAGCCAAAGAGGAGGTCGCCCCGGACCAGCGCACCTTGATGTCGATGTTCTTAGCCTCGGCCGTGATGCTGTTGTCGATCAGGTCCGCCAAGGCGGACGGAAGGCCATAATCGAAGGCGCGAAGGCTTTCGACGCTGGCTTTGGCGGAGGGGGGCAATTCCAACTCGGACATCCTCCCCCTTATGCCCGCGGCAGGCCTAATCTCCAATCAAAAGCGGTGTTTTCTTATAAAACTTATCCACGAAGCGCCGCCCAGACCCTTTGGGCGATCTGGTAGGCGAGGTACGGGGGGACGGCGTTGCCGACCTGATGGTACTGCTGGGTCCGGTTCCCCATGAAGAAGTAGTCGTCCGGGAAGGTCTGGATCCGGGCGGCCTCACGGACGGAGAAGCTCCGGGCCTGCCTCGGGTCGTAATGAATATAATAGTGTCCGTCTTTGGAAATATGCGAGGTGATGGTACCGCAGGGCTTGTCCGCCAACTGGACCTTGAAACGATCGGCGAAGACCAAGGGACTATCGTCATGGACATTCTGGTGCTTCGGCAGGAGACCAGGCGGGATATTATCATGCAACGTGGGGCTTTTGCCCGTCTTCTTGGCCTCCGCCGCCCACCACGCGTAGCGCGCCAAGTCCTCCTTCATATGCGATCGAGCTTGGTGATTCAACAAGACGCCCTCCAACTGGCCGCATCGCGGCCCGATGAAAGAGGCCAGGCCGGGTGGGAGGTATTTGCGCAACCCATCGGCGTCCGCCATCGGCGCCCCCTTCTGCTTATCCGTATATTCAGCGCGCTCCTCTGAGGAATCCAGCCCCTTGAGGGGCGGCAGATCGCCGATGGCCTCGGCGACCCCAACTTCCTCCCGAATGTCCAAGGGACGGGGCACCACTTTGAGATCCCTGCGAACACCCACGATGATGACGCGATGACGCGTCTGCGGAACGCCGTGCTTTTCGGCGCGGATTAGAAAGTCATCCGCTCCGACACCAGGAAGCGTGTCCTCCTCTACTTCCAAGGAATGAAGTTCATAACCAGTCTCACCGGCGGCTCTAAGATCCCGGAGAATGGCTGGCAAAATAGGCTTTCCGGCGACCTTCGCGGTGTTCAACCCCTTGACATTCTCCATCACGAAGATCGTCGGCTCAAACTTCTCGATGATGGCCAGATACTCCTTATACAGGAAATGACGGTGATCGGCCTTCAGGCCGTCGTGGTTCTGCATGCGGGAGCGACCCACCAAGGAGTAAGCCTGGCAAGGCGGCCCGCCGATCAGGACCCAGTTCTTGGTCTTACCCAAGCGTTCCTTGATCAAGGAGTGGATAAGCAGGTTGTCTTTGCCCAGTTCCAGATGGCAGGCCTCCTCTTGGGCCTCGGTCCATTCGGGAAGCTTAGCCAGTTCGGCCAAAGCAGCCTTCTTGGTATCGGAGCTATCCGAAGCCAGCAGTTCAAGGTAGGCGGGCGGGACCTTCCGGTCTTTCCGGTGGTTCCGCATCCAGGCCCGATAGAAGGCTCTTAGCCTCAGTGTTTCGATCGCATGAGGGTCTTTCTCGATTGAGATGATCGTACGGAACGCCTTGCCGTCATCTACCCGGGAAAACCCCTCCCCTAGCCCGCCCGGGCCGGCGAAGAGGTCTACCACGGGTGTGGGGGAAGAAGGCATATACTTTAATTAACGAGTGAAGGCCAAGAGACAAGAAATGGTAGGATATGCCAGGTAAAAGTTCCTAACTAAAAAGGACAGTGCGCGCCCCTTACGACGGGTGACAATTTGGGCTACTTCGTGACAACGGCCTGGATGGCCCAGAAGTCGGAGGCCAGGTGGGGGGTCGTGAGGTAGTCGTAAGGGATCCAGCAGTAGCCGTCGATGCCCCAGCGCTTGGACCTGGAATTGCAGACGCGGCACTCGTGGCTCTGGCTGTCATACCCGACAGCCATCATGGCATGGCCGCAGTTGCAGGCTTCACTTTTGACTGGGCCCGGTGTGCATTACGATGGTAATTTAGAAGGACTGGT
>JACCDJ011443123.1_pt1 | contig 11724 bp, 14 predicted proteins | sample 7444481 | NCBI WGS metagenome assembly JACCDJ01 (sample SAMN15323435, study PRJNA562643) | freshwater metagenome | isolation source: river surface water | place: USA:Blue River Watershed | collected 2017-08-15 | reverse complement strand
TTATGGGTTGAGGCAGAGGTAAAGTCAGAAGAGATTACATGAAAATTTTGTTGTTCAAGAAAATTTGATGCCCCCTTACTGGAATCCAAAACTGTTACATTAAACCCTTCATTTTTTAACCAGGAAGCATGTACACCTGCACCAGCTCCAACGTCTAAAATTTCTCCTTTGCAAAGTGCTAAAGCTTTTTTCTCAAGATCGGGCATTTCTTTATAGGAGCGAAAAAGAACTTCTACAGGGATAATATCATCTTCGCACAAGTCAGAATGTACAATAATATCTGCAGGTTTTCGAGATTTGGAATAATCCAAAATAGCTTTACCAACTGGATCTCCTTTCAATTTATTCATCAATAAAATTCTTCGTTGTAATCCGCGAGGTCATCATCGGAGTAGTCGTCATCAAAGTCGTTGAATCCAAGTTCGTCCTCGTCTTCATAATCTTCCACTTCGGCATTTTCACTCGAAAACATGCTTTCGTCCAACATTTGTTTTGTGCTCTCCATTGGAGGTGTACCTACAGATAAAATTGTTTCGGGAGTTTCAGGTTCTATCCGATCGAAACCGATCAATTCAATCAAGAATATCCACATTTTCATAAAATCATAAACAAGTATGAATTTCTGATCTGGTTCCTCGAGAAAATCCTTAATTATAGCATTTTTCATTACACTGGGTAATGAATCTATACTGTCGTCGTCATAAGACATATCCATCAGGCTAATTTCATGACCTTTGTCCCAATTGTCGTTGGAAACATAAAAAGAAGCCATTTGATCTCCTTTAAAATTAAAGGCTTTGATTATGGACTGGAATAATGACTCGAAATTATCTGAATCACGAATTAAGATATCACGAAAAATCTCTTCGTTTTTATCTGTGTCAAGAAGCACTCTGAATTTAAGGCCTGGCATATGAGCATTGGATCTTAGTGTAAAGATACAAACTAATTTGAGACAGGACGTATTTCTGTTGCCTTTAATCCATGTTGTTGACCTAATTTAAGCATGAGAATTAAAGCTTCTTCAAAATTATTGGCAATTTCTCCTTCAAGTATTGCTTCTTTAATACTATTTTTAATAGCACCAATTTCTGCACATGGGCCGATATTGTATGTTTTCATGATGTATTCTCCGCTAATTGGAGGTTGGAAATTTCGAATTTTATCTTTTTCTTCGACAGCTTTTAATTTTTGCGAAACGAGTTGGAAATTTTCTCGATATTTTTTAACCTTAAACTCATTTTTTGACGTTATATCAGCATTACACAAGAGCATTAAATCTTCTATGTCATCTCCCGCTTCATGTAGCAATCGCCGTATCGCTGAATCAGTTACTGAACCTTTTACTAAAGCAATTGGTCTTAAATGAAGTCGTACAAGTTTCTGGACATATTTCATTTTATTATCTAGGGGTAATTTCATAGCTTTAAAAATGCGAGGAACCATTCTGGCTCCAAGTTCTTCATGCCCATGAAATGTCCATCCAATTTTAGGGTCAAAGCGTTTCGTAGGTGGTTTTGCGATATCATGTAAAATTGCACCCCATCTCAACCAAAGAGAGTCGCTATTCAAACTTAGATTATCAAGTACTTGTAGTGTATGAATGAAATTGTCTTTGTGACTTTTACCATTAATTGTTTCTATACCGCATAAGTCTTCCATTTCAGGGAAAATTAAGGGTAATAGATGGGTGCTCTTCAATAATTTAAATGCACGAGAAGGTGTGTCACTCAAGATCATTTTATTCAATTCCTCTGAAATTCGTTCTTTGGATACTATTGAAAGTCGTTCGCTATTGCCTTTAATTGCTTCTAAGCAAGAAATTTCGATTGAAAAGTTGAGCCGAGTAGCGAAACGAATTGCTCTTAGCATGCGCAGAGGATCATCGCTAAATGTAATTTTTGGATCTGTTGGGGTTTTAATTATTCCTTTTTCAAGATCAACTATTCCGTTAAAAGGATCGATGAGTTCACCGAAATTATTTCTACTTAAATCAAAGGCGAGTGCATTTATGGTAAAATCTCGGCGTAATTGGTCGTCGCGTAAGGTGCCGAGTTCAGTACTTGGGTTTCGGGATTCACTGTGATACGATTCTTTTCGTGCCCCAACAAATTCTATATCCAAGTCTTTGTATTTAAAATGTGCGGTACCGTAATTTTTAAAGATTGTGATTTTTTTAACTCGTAGTATTTCAGCGACTCGTTCAGCAAACGCAGTACCATCACCAACAGTTACAACATCTATATCCTTTGAAGGAATTCCTAAAATTAGATCGCGTACAAATCCTCCGATAACAAATGCAGGCTGATTAGTTTCTTCAATTACTTGAGAAATAACCTTAAAAACAGGATGCTTCAATTTACTTGAAAACGTACTTGACATCCCCACAAAATTAATTATTAATCCGGCTAATGACTAAATATCGTCATCATCTTCATCATCAAAGAAGTCTTCTTCGTCTTTCTTGCGATAGGAGAAAAGATCCGGATCCAAATCGTCGTCGTCTTCTTCGTAGAATTTATTGTATTTATTTGCCTTTTTGCTTTGAGCGTCTAATTTCAATTTTTTAGCTTTTAATTCAGCATCCAATTCGGCTTTTGTTTTTTCTTTGCCTTTTTTACGTTGATCTGTTTTAAAAATATCAGGAGAGAAAATATCTGGTGAAACCGGGGGTGGCGTATATTCCGATTTTGGTTTCGAATATTCATCTTTTCTGTTTGCCGTGTTCTGATTAGCGTTGTAACTTGGTTTGGAAGGATTACCTTGGCCTTTATTTCCTGATCGGTCTTCTGCTTGTTTCACAGCAATCGGTCTCCCGTTTACATGAAAACCATCAAGTGCTCGAATTGCCGTTTGAGCCTCGTTTTCATCAGGCATTTCAACAAATCCAAATCCTCTTGATTTCCCTGTTTCTCTGTCAACTGCAACACTGGCTTTGGCTACTTTTCCATGCTGCTCGAATAGCGACTTTAACTGCTCATTCGTAACGCCAAAATCTAACTTGGCAACAAAAATACTGGTCATAAATGGTTAAAACGTTGTAATTTATTGGTTTATAAAACCGTTAATAAGGTCGAAATTAGAATAAAAATCTGATTATTCAATGCCCTAAAAAAAAAAATAATAAAAAAACATACTTTTATGAGTAGCTTATTGATGTTTATTTGTCAAGAAATCAGATAAATAGGTGTCAAAAAAGTACGTTTACATGTGAAGATGTGTATAAATTGATTTTTTCATTTATTAAAATTGCAGTAACTTTCCAATTCTTATTTATATGGAATATATAGAAATTATTGCTACGAATTCAACACCGATGATACTTTTGGATCCACGGGGTAGTATTGAAATAACAGGTAAGTGCATTCCAGAAAACAGTGCAGACTTTTGGGCTAAGGTTCATGATTGGTTCGATTCCTATTTAAAAAGTCCAGCTCGCCACACTACTATTCATCTTCAAATTGATTATCTAAATACTTCTTCTAGCAAAGAGCTTTTACAGCTTTTGTATAGACTAAATGAAATGGTTCAAGATGGAAGAACGGCTGAAGTGAAATGGCATTATTACGCTGAAGATGTTGATATGAAAGAAGTAGGAAAAGATTATGCCCATATGCTAAAGGTTCCTTTTGAAATTTTAGAAATTAAGTTAGAGCACATCGTTTAACTTCTCCAGAATAGTTATTTTTGTCTCATGCGATTGATAAAGCAAATTCCGCATGATAGGTTTTTAATCCAAATCCATCAGTACAACGATAAGTATATTGTGAAAATTGAGTTAGGAATGTTTGAACAGAACTACAAAATTCACGTACACGAAGTAAACAATTTTGATATTTTAGAAAGTCAAATAATTAATAACCTTCTTCCAAATGCATTTCAACGTTTTCTGGCGATGCGATCGGATTGGACGGATATTCAAAAATCACTTAAATGAAAAAAAGTTACGTAATCATTTTTAGTTCCCTTGTATTGTATGCTTGTGGAAGTGAAGCTCAACCAGAGAAAAAAGAAGAAAAGAACACAATACCTGCAGTTGTATCAAAGGATACATCTGGATTAAAGATTGCGTATTATCAATTAGATAGTTTACGTTCTCAATTCAAGTATTACAAACAACAAGACGAAGTTGTATCTCAACGTCAGCTGGCATTTCAGAAAGAAGTAGAACGACGAACTGCAGAATACGAAAAGTATTTAATTCAAAAAGACGCAGAGGCTAAAAAAGGTCTGTTATCTGAAAATGATATGGTAGCTGTTCAGCAAAAAGCTCAGAAAATGCAAGAAGATATAATGAAATATCAGCAATCAGAAGGTGCTAGAATTCAAGAAGATATGGCTAAGAAATTGGAAATTATAGACAAAAAAATTGAAGGTATCGGTAAAAAATATTCTGAGAAACATAAAATTGATGTGCTCATTGCTCATAGTAAGGGTGGTCAGTTCACATATATTAATCCATCGATGGATGTAACGAGAGAATTCATTAACTACCTCAATGAGAACCAAGATCAATTTGGTAAGAATTAAATAGGAACATGCATCCAAATAGTAAAAGAAGCGAAAATATAGCAGAGTATATTCTCTTAATGTACCAAATAGAGGAATTAATTCGATCGTTATCATTTGACGAAGCGACAATATTAAGTTTATTTACGGGAGATGCAGATGATGAAGATGAACGAATCAAAGATTTAAGAGCTTATTATCGTAATTTCATGAGCGAAATGAAAGCTCAAGGCATCGAAAAAAGCGGTCATTTAGAGGAATTAAAAGAAATTGTTTTGGAATTGATTTACCTTCACAATACACTTATAACTTTAGTAAATGATGAAAAATACAAGGGTTTGTGTGAATCTTGTCACGAAGATATTCAAGCCTTTAAGGTTAAATCAAAATTAGAGCGTCATCATGAAGTTGAGGTTTTGTTGCATGCCATGTTCATGAAAATGCAACTAAAACTTCGCAAGCAAGCGATTACGACTGAAACGGAAGAATCTATGGACAGAATGCGTTTACAGTTAGCCTATTTATCTAAAGAATATAAGAAAATGAAATCTGGAGAATGGAATTACATGCAAAACTAGTCCCAAGTTGGAAAGTTTGAGATTTCAACAAGTTTGTTATCTCCTTTGGAATCCGTTGTGTAAAATTTATGATCTATTCCATTGCTAATTGCTAAATATTTTCCTTGCACAACATTTTGATAAGTAAACAGCTGAAAGAGTGTATGGATGGATAAGGTGATATTCGGAGCCTTACATTCAATAAGCATGAAGGGAGTATGGGATTTTGAAAAAACTAGTATATCCCATCTTTTTACCAATTGTCCGTAGTGGATAGTTTTCTCGACACTAATGAAAGAAGTAGGAATGTTGAGTTGATTCAATAAAAAATAAATTAAATGTTGGCGTACCCATTCCTCCGGAGTTAGAACTATCCATTTTTTTCTAATCAGGCACTTTACCCAATATTGATCATCTGTTTTTCTCAAATCCAAACGAGCTAAAGGTAAAGAAAGAGCTGGGAACGGTAGCATTAAATCCCTGGCAAGAGAAGTTCAATATTCTTAAATTTCAAATCAAATGCTCGCCCTAAAACTTCATTCGTCAGGATGCCTCGGTAAATGTAAACGCCATTTCGAAATCCACTTTGGGAACGAATTAAATCTGAAACACCACCTTTATCTCCCATTTCTAAAAGGAGAGGTGAAAAAATATTGGATAAAGCGAACGATGCCGTTCGGGATACACGTGATGCAATATTTGGAACACAGTAATGTATCACTCCGTGTTTGATAAAAGTAGGTTCATTATGATTTGTTACACGAGAAGTTTCAAAACAACCGCCTTGATCTATGCTTACATCAACAACAACAGACCCTTCTTTCATCGACTCAATCATACTTTCAGTCACCACACAAGGGGATTTTCCTATCGGACTCCTCAATGCTCCAATTACAACGTCCGCACGGCGAATAGCTTTTGCTAAAACTTTAGGTTGAATAATTGACGTGTACACTCGAGAACCAATATCGTTTTGTAATCTTCTTAATCGAGACAATGAATTATCAAAAACTTTAACCGAAGCTCCGAGACCAATCGCTGAGCGCGAGGCAAATTCACCGACAGTTCCGGCACCAATAATTACCACCTCAGTTGGTTGAACGCCGGCTATACCGCCTAACATCATTCCTTTTCCTGAAGAGAAACTACTCAGTAATTCACCAGCAACTAAAATAGATGTAGTTCCGGCAATTTCACCAAGTGTTCGCACAGCAGAAAAAACACCCTCTTCGTCACGCACATAGTCCCAAGCAATGGCTGTAATTTTTTTTGCCATTAATTTTTGAAGGATTTGCTTAGGCTGTATTACTAATTGAAGTGCCGAAATAAAAGTTTGATTACCAATCATCATATCGATTTCCTCCTCTGTGGGCGGTGCTACCTTTAAGATGATATCACATTCGTAAATTAGTTTAGGGTCATGGCAAATCTCACCACCAGCCTCGCTGTAATCATGATCGTTAAAATTTGCTCCGGCACCTGCGTCATGTTCTACTCTTACCCTATGGCCATTTGCAATCAACAAGGATACTGCCTCAGGCACAAGCGCCACCCTTCTTTCTTGAAAGGAAATCTCTTTTGGTATTCCTATAAAGAGTTCGCCTTTTTTCTTCTTGATTTCTAGCATTTCCTCTTTTGGACTCAAACTTCCTTGATGAAGAAGTGTTTGCAATATTTCAGGGTTGGTTATCATGTGTTATTTCAATGATTCTTTTTTCGGTATGCTCTTCCTTACGAATATACACCCAAATTACATTAGTTGGGAGAAATGTATCAATTTTTTCTGGCCATTCGATAAAAAAATATGCATTAGCATCAAAAAGTTCCCACAAACCAATTTCAAATCCCTGAGCTTGATTTTCAATGCGATAACAATCAAGATGAAAAACAGAATGCTTTCCTTTGTAACTTTGAATAATGGAAAATGTAGGTGATCCTTCAAAGTCAGCTATTTCCAAATAATTGAGAATGTTGCGAATGAAAGTTGTTTTTCCAACGCCCATCTCACCTTTAAATGCATAAATTCCCAATCCAAATCTTGAAATAAGTTTTTTGGCAGCTTCGTTTAGCTCGGTTTCGTTCATTATTTCAATGATCATTGCAGATGCGCAGATGTTAAAGGGAATGCTTGGTTCTTTTGCCATTTTAATAATTCCCATCCTTTTTCAGAAAATTTAGCGTAAGAACACGTATGTAACCACTCTCCTAAATTGATATATTGAAAATCAGTTTCCTTAACGAAAAGGGGTAGGTGGCGATGACCAAATATATAAGTATTTGCTTTGAATTCGGGGTGTTTATTTTTCAAATAGTGAAAAATCCATTCACTTTGCATTCCGTTGAATTCTTCATCTAGATGACCAGTTTTTTTTCGACTTGATTGAGATAAGTACCTCGCTAATCCAATTCCGAGATTAGGATGGAGTCTCGCAAACAACCATTGACAAAGTTTATTTCTAAAAATTTTTTTAATCATTTTGTAGCCTCGATCACCAGGGCCGACACCATCGCCATGTGAAATGAATACCCTTGTACTATTCAACTCAATTTCAAATTCGTTTGGATGAATAATAACCCCAAGTTCTTTGGTGAAATATTCAAACATCCACATGTCATGGTTGCCGTGAAAAAAATGAACTTCTATGCCGTTATCTACAAGTTCTGCTATTTTGGCTTGAATACGAACGAACCCTTTGGGAATTGCATGTTTGTATTCGAACCAAAAATCAAAGATATCTCCAACAAGAAAAATATGGGTTGCATCTGTTGCTATTGCATCTAACCAAGTAAGGATTTTTTTTTCCCTATCGTAACTTCTTCTATCATCTGGTGCACCTAGGTGAAAGTCAGAAGCGAAATAAGCAATATGTTGCTTGGTGTTATTCAACTTGACTTAATGTCCGAAAATTTTGGCTAATTCAGCCTCAAGTGCGGGGCCTCTTAAATTTGTGTTAATTATTTTACCGTCTTTTCCAATTAAAACAGTAAATGGGACGCTTGAAACTTCATACATTCTAGACACTTTGCTATTCCAACCCCCGAGATCACTAACATGGTATGGCCAAACAAGTTTATCTTTTTCTATTGCTTCCAACCATTTCGTTTTGTCATTATCAAGAGAAACACTTAAAATAGTAAAACCATCTTTTTCATATTTTTCATACGTTTTCACCACATTTGGATTTTCTCGTCTACATGGTCCACACCACGAAGCCCAAAAATCGATTAGCACCACTTTACCTTTCAAGTCGGATAATTTCATGGTTTTCTTACCCTTAATAGGTTTTGCTAGGATTTCTTCAAAATCCGGGGCAACTTTTCCTTGAGCAAGAGGTTTACTATCGTCTAATTTCTTTTTATAATTTGTGAAATCAGCAACATATTGCTTAACTAATAAACTTTGTCCAAAGGCTTGTTGCAACTGAGATAAGACACGTTCATAGCCTTCCAGATCGTTTTGCATATTCATAACTGAAAGCGCAGCAATGAGGGCAGGGGAATTTTGATTTGATCCTGTAAATGTTTGCAATTCATTTTGAAAAGAAAAATATTGCTTTTGCATATATTCATTAATTTCTTTTTCCTTGCTTCTATCAGCCTGAATAGCTTTATTTGCAGAGTCAATTTTTAACTTCCACTTGTCTGCAACAAGCAAGAAATCAAACATAGCTTTAGAATCATCAGAACCAACAATATTGCAGAATTTCTCTAATTGTTTGCCATCGGCATATATTTTTAATGAAGTGGTATCCTTGATGATTAAAAAAATGGTGCGTTGTCCTACTTGAAATTGATAATAATCGGGTTGCTCAAAGGTGTATAGAACTGAAAAGTTACCATTAGCATCGGGAGAGATAGTCAGTGATTTATCTGTCGATTGGTCATTTGAATTTCCAACTATTGGTTTTATAACAAATTGCTTTTCATTTGAATTAAAGATCATTCCGGAAATTCTAACTGTTCCTTTTTGCGCCATTAGATGGCAAGAAAGAACAAAGGTAAATAAGAATAAAAGTCTATTTTTCATCTAACGCTTTTTTAATAGTTTCCTCTAACTCTGGTCCTCTCAATCCTTGAGCTAACAGAAGTCCATTCCTGTCGAGCACCATCGTATATGGAATCGAACTAATTCCAAACTCTCCAATTACATATGAATTCCAACCACCTAAATCACTAATATGATTGGGCCAAATGAGTCCATCAGCAGCAATCGCGTCCTCCCATTTTTTGTAATCTTCGTCTAAAGATATGGAAACAATTTCGAATCCTTTAGACTTATATTTCTTGTACATGGCTACTATGTTGGGATTCTCTTTTCTACAAGGACCACACCACGAAGCCCAAAAATCAACCAATACAACCTTTCCTTTAAGTGTAGCAATATCAAATTCTTTACCTTCTAGCGTTTTCAATGCGAATTGAGGTCGAACCAAGTTTAATGTTTTACGAAATCTTAGGGCAGGAATCGTATTAGGGTAATTGAATTCGTAGGCTGTTACCACTTCTTCCAATACTTTAATATTATCTGCCGAAGGAATTAAATAATACAACAACACCACATTGAACGGGTTTTCAGGTTTCGCGAGCATTTCAGATTTAACAAAAGTCGTAAGTTGTTGAAATGATTCTTCGGGAGATAACCCGGGTTGAGGAGCCGTGAATTGGGCAAATTTATTTAAAGTTCCACACCATTCTGTTCCACTTGCATTTGGTTTAAATGCAAATTCATCGGCATTGGTTTTTAGGGTAATTTGATCACCGGGCAATAAAGATAGTGGAATAGCTTTTTTAAGGTTTGGAATGGTTAATTGGTATACATTTAACTCCTTAATATTTCCTGTTAATTCGAAACTTCCATCAGTAGAAATTTTAGTTTTTGAGATGTTCTCTAACTTGTTTTCTGCAGGAAAATCAAGTGAAATATCCATGCCTTCAGCTCCTTTAATTACACCTTTAATGGTTACGCTTTTTGCCTTCTCTCTCTTTCTGTCTTCGTTGTTCGAATCGCTTAAATCTCTGTTTTGATAAACGAAATAACCGACTGCACCTAAGGCAACTAGTAAGATGATCAAATGGGGTAAATATTTTTTTATCATCATGAATTAAAGTTCTTCAAGCATTTGTCTCAATAAACTATTCGAAGTTTTAGGATCCGCTTTCCCTTTTGAAACTTTCATCAACTGCCCCATAAAGAATCCCGTGAGTTGTTTTTCCCCGTTTTTAAAACGCTCAACCTCATTGGGATGACTTTTAAAAACCTCTGAGATAAATGCTTTCAAAGAGTCTTCAGATGAGTCTTGTATCAAATTTAATTGCTCTGCAATTTGAATTGCTTCTCCTTTGGAAATTAACATTTCAGGAAATATCCTTTGTGAAGCCATCGAAGTTGAAACTTTTCCCTGTTCAATTAAGGTTATTAATCCGGATAGCCGTTGAGGAGTAATGGGAAATTGATCAATTTCAACGCCAAATTCATTCAAATATGATTTCACATCACCCATCATCCAATTGGCTGCTGCTTTATAGTTTGATGTAAATGCAATTAGTTTTTCATAGTAGAGCGCAATTCCTTTGGAATCTGTTAAATTGTATGCATCATAGGAGGAAAGCCCAAACACCTTGGTGTATTTTTCAAAGAGCACTCTTGGTAACGCAGGCATTGTCTTTTCTACCGATTGAATGTAAGCTTCGTTAACAGTTATAGGTTGCAGGTCCGGTTCAGGAAAATATCTATAATCGTTCGCAGCTTCTTTCGTTCTCATGGAAATGGTTATTCCTTTTAGCGCATCAAAAGCCCTTGTTTCTTGTGTTAAGGGTTGCTTATTTTCAATGGCCTCAATTTGACGATTAATCTCAAACTCTATGGCACGTTGCACGTTCCGAATTGAGTTCATGTTTTTAACTTCAACTTTGGTTCCGAAAGCCTTATCACCTTTTATACGAACAGAAATATTCGCATCACAACGCATAGAACCCTCTTCCATATTTCCATCGCAAATTTCCAAGTAACGTAATAGTTTTCTTACCTCGGTTAAATAATTATATGCTTCAGTAGAGCTTGCAATATCAGGTTCAGTAACAATTTCCAATAGGGGAGTGCCTGCACGGTTTAAATCGACCAATGTGTCGTATACATCCACGTCATGGATGCTTTTTCCAGCATCTTCTTCCATGTGAATACGTGTCAATCGAATAGATTTTTCTTCTTGGTTTTCATCGCGGATGATAATATTTCCTCCCTTACAAATTGGGGTTTTATCTTGTGTTATTTGGTATCCTTTAGGTAAGTCAGGATAGAAATAATTTTTTCTCGCGAAATACTGTTCCGGTGCTATTGTGCATCCACACGCTAACCCCAACTTAACGGCATATTCAATTGTTTTTTTGTTCATTACGGGTAGAGTACCGGGGTGACCTAAAGTCACGACACTCACTTGGGTGTTTGGCGAAGCACCATACTCGTTGATATCATTCGAATAGGCTTTTGATTTCGTGAGCATTTGAGCATGCACTTCTAATCCAATTACCGCTTCGTATTTTGATTTAATTGAATCGTCTATTGCCATTAGATTCTTGAAATTAATTCTTTCATAATCAAGGTCATCTTTGGTTCCTGTCTACTTGCCACCTCAATAACATCCTGAACACTTACTTTTTG